>JAESGW010000063.1_pt1 | contig 319662 bp, 264 predicted proteins | sample 9269791 | NCBI WGS metagenome assembly JAESGW01 (sample SAMN16773120, study PRJNA677053) | algae metagenome | isolation source: Aphanocapsa lilacina HA4352-LM1 and co-occurring heterotrophs from near cave... | place: USA: Maniniholo cave, near Haena, Kauai, HI | collected 2009-07-28 | reverse complement strand
CTCCTGGGTTGATTGTCCATGTACCACTTGATGGTAATCCATTTAAAACAACACTTCCTGTAGCGACTGTACATGTAGGTTGCGTGATTGTTCCTACTGTTGGTGCTGATGGGGTTGCTGGTTGTGGGTTTACAGTCACACTAGATGAAGCCACTGATGTACAAGCTCCTAATGTTGCTGTTACAGTATAGGTACCTGCTGGTGCTGTAATGGTATTCCCAGAAACTGTAACTCCTGTTGATGGACTTACTGCATATATATATGAAGCATTATAATTCGTAATTGTAAAACTTCCCGTAGCAACTGTACAGGTAGGTTGTGTTACCGAACTTAATGTAGGCTGAACCGGTGTAATTGGTTGTGGATTAACTGTTCTTGAAATTGACGAAGAAGATGTACAAGAATTATAAGTAGCTGTAACAGTATATGTTCCAGGTGGTGCTGTTATTGTATTACCTGAAACTGTAACTCCAGTAGATGGAGAAACGGTGTAAGTAAATAGAGCGTTATAATTCGTTATTGTAAAAGTTCCTGTTGGAGTTGAACATGTAGGTTGGGTTACTGTACTCAAGGTTGGAGTTGATGCACAGGGCGAAACAGAAACAGAAGATGTATTATTTGATGCATCAGGATCTGTTTGTCCTCCATCTATTGTTGCTGAGTTCAAATATGGTCCTGTTGGATTAACAGTAGCTGTTATAAATAATGAGGTAGAAGAACCGCTATTTAAATTACCAATAGTCCAAACTCCTGTTCCATTGTTGTATTGTCCAAGAGGAGTAGCACTTACAAAAGTATATCCAGAAGGCAAAACATCGTTAACAAATACAGCTGTTGCATTTGTAGGCCCATTATTAGTAGCTGTTAATGTAAAAACAACATTAGAACCAACTGCTGGTGTAGGATTATTTACTGTTTTAACGACTCTTAAATCTGTACAATTAGAAGAAACAGTAACTGCTGTTGTTGAAGTCGTAACTCCCCAACCATAAGTATTTATTGTTCTTACATTTCCATAATCATTACACTGTAGATTATCGGTATCATTTCCACCAACATTTGGAGCTGGAATTGTTTGTCCGAAATTACCATTACCACTCCATGCGTGTGCGGGAGAAATAGTTCCGACAAAAGTATTTAATAATCCACCACCTGTAGTATTGTTATTGGCATTTGATGTATTACAAAACAAACCAACATTTAATAAAAGAAAATCATCCCAAAACATTGTTGCATTTGCGATAGCAACTGGTGCAATAATGGCAATTCTTATACCATTTTTATTTAACTCAGCATCATACAATGGAACATTAAATCTTCCTTTTAAATATGTTAGCGTTAAGCTGAAATTAATATTGGTACCTATAGGGTTTCCATTTCCATCATTTCCATCCCATGCAACAGAGTTATTTCCTGCAGGTAAATCAAAATATTCTAAAATTCTGTCTGTAGAACCTGGTTGATATCCGTTAGTACCATTTAAATCCACTAATATTCTAACATCACCTGGCTCAGAAATATTAAAATGCAATTGATAAGGATTACACCCTGTTATTGCAGGTGTCAAAAAAGTAGGTAATCCTGGAATTGATCCTATCGGGAAAACCTGAGGATCTGGTACATTAACAAAAATCTTGTAACCGTCAATTAAACTTGGAGCCACAGCATCATTTCTCGATCTTCTATCAATTAAAAATGAGCCTGTATTTGAAACTCCGTAAGCATTTACGGCTACATTAAAAGCAATTGGTTGAAAACCTGGTTCAAATTCTAATCTTATTAAAACTTGATCATTAGTATATGCTAATAAAGCTGGTTCAGCAGTAGCATTTAAGGCAACTGTAAAATTTGAATCTGCTGCAGCAAAACCCCATTTGGTAGAATAAACTCTTCCATCTTGCTTAGCTTGTGTTCCACTATTTCTTGCAACTGTTAAATCAAAAAGTGGTGTAAAAACTCTTCCATTTGTTGAAGATGTTATTGCAGTAGTACCTCCATCATTACTTCTGTAAATTTCAACCCAATGTTCCCCATTTTGTGTTGGATCAAAAACGAAAGGTGCATAACCATTAGTTACACCACCAATATTAGGCCCGTTAATTGCTTCAGTATAATTATCAATAGAACCAACCGAGTTTAAAGCCGAATTCCATAACAATGTTGTAGCAACAGTTCCATTAGGATTATATATTCTAATGTAAACATTATTTAATCTTCCTGGAATTCCAGAATTTACATAATCTCTAAAATCAAAACCTGCATATAAGTTTTCATTAGCATTATTTCTAATGTGAAATTTCAGTCGGTTATCAATTGGGGCATTCAAATAAGGACCCGATACTAAATCAGGTGCTGATAAAATTCCAGTAATATTATTTGAGTTTGGTGAAACTGACGGAGTACCTTCAGCTAACACCATATTTGAAATTAAAAAAGTTACTATTAAAGCTAATAACTTTACACGATTAATTCCATAAGTAAAAAACAAGTTTTGGGGCTCGTTGTTTTTCATAGATTTGGAGTTTACAATATTTTACAAATCAGTATACGTTTTTTTATACTGCTTGGATGTCTATTTTATTAATTTACTTCAAATACGTAAAGTAGGTGTTTACATATTTGGTTGCTATGTCTTAATTATTAAGTGAATAGAATTCACGGATTATACCATATTATTTACTTGCAAATATATAAGAATTGTTAATAAACTGTAGCTTTTGTGTTCAAAAACAGCCGTTTATCGATGAACTGTATATTTTGTTCGATTAAAAACACAGTGTTGCTAACAATATTTGGAGCCTAACCTCAAATATTAAATCAAAATAAGAATAAATCTATTTACATGATTGTATTAATATTCATTTTAATAAATTTGCATCTTTAAAGAAATTATGAGTTTAGAAAAAGAAATTTTAAGAAGAAGAACATTTGGTATTATATCGCATCCAGATGCTGGAAAAACTACTTTAACCGAAAAATTATTACTTTTTGGTGGAGCTATTCAAGAAGCTGGAGCCGTAAAGAATAATAAAATTAAAAAAGGAGCTACTTCGGATTTTATGGAGATTGAGCGTCAAAGAGGAATTTCTGTGGCAACTTCTGTTTTGGCTTTCATATACAAGGATAAGAAAATAAATATTTTAGATACTCCTGGACATAAAGATTTTGCGGAAGATACTTTTAGAACATTGACTGCTGTGGATAGTGTCATTGTGGTGATTGACGTTGCAAAAGGGGTTGAAGAGCAAACCGAAAAATTAGTTGAAGTTTGTAGAATGCGTAAAATTCCAATTATTGTTTTTATCAATAAATTAGACCGTGAAGGAAAAGATGCCTTTGATTTATTAGATGAAGTTGAACAAAAATTGAAATTAACTGTAACACCTCTGAGCTTTCCTATTGGTATGGGATATGACTTTCAGGGAATTTATAACATTTGGGAAAAAAATATCAACTTATTTTCTGGTGATAGTAGAAAAAATATTGAAGATACTATTGCTATTTCTGATTTAAACAGTAATGAATTGGATACATTGATAGGTTCAAATCCTGCAAAAAAATTAAGGGAAGAAATTGAATTGACTAGTGAAGTTTATCCTGAATTTGATAGAGATGAATATTTAAAAGGAAACTTACAACCTGTGTTTTTTGGTTCAGCCTTAAACAATTTTGGTGTTAGAGAATTATTGGATTGCTTTATTGAAATTGCTCCTTCTCCTCGACCAAAAGAATCTGATACTAGGTTAGTAAATCCTAACGAAAAAAACCTCAGTGGATTTGTGTTTAAAATTCATGCTAACATGGATCCTAAACATAGAGATAGATTAGCTTTCATCAAAATTGTTTCTGGAACTTTTGAACGAAACAAAGCCTATCATCACATGCGATTAAATAAGAATTTAAAGTTTTCTAGTCCAAATGCTTTTTTTGCTGAAAAGAAAGAAATTGTGGATATTTCTTACGCAGGTGATATAGTAGGATTACACGATACGGGTAATTTTAAAATTGGCGATACACTTACAGAAGGAGAATTAATGAATTTTAAAGGTATTCCTAGTTTTTCGCCGGAACATTTTAGATACATCAACAATGCTGACCCTTTAAAATCTAAGCAATTGGAAAAAGGAATCGATCAATTGATGGATGAAGGTGTTGCTCAGCTGTTTACTTTAGACATGAACGGTAGAAAGATTATCGGAACTGTTGGTGCCTTACAATATGAAGTTATTCAATACCGATTGGAACACGAATATACGGCTAAGTGTACCTATGAAAATTTCCCTGCATACAAAGCTTGTTGGGTTAAACCGACTGATCCTAAGAATGAAGAGTTTGCAGAGTTTAAAAGAATTAAGCAAAAATTTTTAGCCAAAGACAAATATGGTCAAATGGTGTTTTTAGCTGATTCAGAATTTTCTATTCAAATGACAAAACAGAAGTATCCAAGTGTTCAATTGTTTTACACTTCAGAAATAGATTAATTATCACTAATTACAAAAAACCACATCAATTAAGATGTGGTTTTTTTTTGGCTAAATTTTTAATTATACTTGTTTCACTAACTTCTTTCTAATTAGAAAATATCCTAATCCAACAGCTACTAGTAACATCAATGGAACATAATCTCCAATTGGTGCTGCTCCAGGGTCTCCTTCATATCCAAATCCAGGATCATCGTCTGCAAAAACGGTGGTCGCTGAAAGTAATGTGATTAAAAATGTAATTCGTATTTTATTTTGAATGTTTTTCATGTGTCTCTTTTTTTATTGTTATCTATGCCAATCCTTACTTTTACTTCATGATTAGGATTGCATATCTACTCTATCTTTATTTATTCAACAACAACTTTTGTAGTGTGTTTTTTTCCTGCTTGATCAATACTTAAAATATAAATTCCTGTTTGTAAACTGGATAAGGTTACTTGGCTGTTTTGTGTTGCAAGTGTTCCTTTTTGCACTTCTTGTCCTAGTAGGTTATATAAACTATAAGTTGCTTTTCCTGCTTCTAATAAATTAATATTTAAAAATCCTTCATTGACTGGATTTGGATATACACTAACTGTTAACGTATTGAACATATCATTTGATAATGCTGATTGATAAACAATTTTAAAACGATTATCTGGATTGGTTCCTGTTGCAACAACACCTGTGAATGGAACTGTTACTGTTGATCCATCGGTTGGAATGGTCGTGAACGTTCCTGTTTGGGTGTCTTCTAACATTGGAACTAATGTGCTGTTGTTGTAATTTTCTGTAAACAAACGCAATTCATAAGAAGCTACTGCTGTTCCTGTTAAACGGATAGGTTGCACTTCATTGATTTGAGGTAATGCTCTGTATTCAATGGATAGGTTGTTTGTTCCGTTTCTGAACATCATACTTTCGTTGAAGTTTGATACTTTTCCTGCATCTGTATTATCAACTGCGGTGTTGCCATTTGCACTGTTAACGGCTAAAATACCATCTGCTAATTGCCATTCGTTATTGATTTGTTTGTATAGTAAAACTCTTATTTTGTCATCTGTTGATGATGCAATTTTTTCAAACCATGTGTTTGAATTTCCTGTTGTTTTATGTGATTCTTGAATTTCAAATGTTGTTCCTGTAGATTTAACTAAAAATCCTTGACCGCTTTGAATGTTCATGTCACTTCCTGAAGGTGTTATTGACCAGTTGGAACCATCATAAGTAACATAAGCTCCAAAACCTACTGTTGGATCTAGTAACCATGCTTTTGAGCCTGAATTGTTTTGTACTAAATCTACTGTATTTAATGGGCTTGCATATGGGTTAGCAATTAATTTGAATGTGTTCGCTGTCAATGAATGTGTAACGTTTCCTGTGATAAGTTCTCCTTTTGGACGAAGTGTGGTAGCTTCGCTTCCTGATGCAATATTTGAACTTCCATGGGTGCCTGTTACAAAAACTTGATAGGCTTTAGTGTCTGTGGCATTGGCTCCAAAGATAGATTCTGTACTTAAATTAGGTATAATCTGCCAACCTGTTCCGTATTGATAAATGTTTGGTGCATTGCCTCCTGTTGCATATCCTGTCATGGCTTGACTTTGGTAGGTAGATGGTGAAAATAGTAAAACGCCTTCACTACTGGTTCCTTGCCAGTTGTTAGCGATAGTATTGTTTGTTGTTCCTTTTAATGGTGCTGTTAATAATCTCCATGCTCTTTTTGCAGGGATGTGACGCTCAACGGTTACATTAGTAGCATTAGACAATGTTCCTGTAACTTGACCAATAGTAGCTGTTCCTGTTACATCAGATTGTAACGTTACAGAATTTCCTCCAAAATTAGTAGTTCCTGCAATGGTTAAACTTGCTGTTGGAGCAATAGCTAATGTTCCTGTTCCACTTATAGTTAAATCACTTCCTGCTTGAACTGTAAATGCTGTATTTAAAACTGGATTTCCTGAAGGTATTTCAATGTCGTAAGTCCCGTCTGGTACTAATGCATTTGACCAGTTTGATGCTGTTGACCAATTAGTATTTGTTGTACCAATCCATTTTACGGTTCCAGTTGTTGTTGCTTCCATGACATTACTGTCTACTGACTCACAAGAACCATTTAATGCTCTTACTCTATAATAATATTTTGTTCCTGATGCTAAACCGCTAATTGTTTGAGTTAAAACATTCCCTACATTTAGATCTTGGTAGCCTGAAACAAAGATTGGATTATTTATATAAGAATTAATCACAACATCATCAATATATATAGTTCCTGCAGTTCTTCTAATTTGAATTAAAGTTGGAACGTTTGTATTAACATCCGCAACTATTTGAGTAGTTGTTGAGTTTAAATTAGTGTATGGTGAATTTAATGTTGGTATCCAATTTACACCACCATCAATAGAATAGTTAACTTGTATTGATCCATTGGTAACACTAGATGTAGCCCAAAAACTGATTGAAGAAATTCCATTTTCAAATGAAGGAGAAATTAGTGCCGAACCTGTAGCGCTTTGTAATTGAGCTGACCTAGTACCCGTATTAACTCCAGTAGTTCCTGACAAAACATTTGTTATTCTCCAACTTCCTGTTGATAAAGTAACTGTTGCTGTTTGATACCCTCCTGTCAAACCAGTTTCAAAACTTTCTGTTACAGAAGTTGGTACAGTTTCTCCAAAACTAGAAGAAGTACTAACATCAATCACATAACTAGTAGCTCCATCAACAGTACTCCAGTTAGCTTCAAAAGAATTATCTTGAAGATTTGTAGCACTATTTGCTATAGGTGCTGTTAAAACCCCATTTCCTGTAACAGAAACAATTGGTGGTGTAACAACTCCTCCTCCACTTAGTGTTATATCACCTGCTAAAGTTGCACAACCAGATTGTGGAGAAAATCTCACATAAATTGGTGTTGTATTTAAAGTTTCTGTTGTGTAACCAATCTGAACAGAAGGAGCCCAATTTGCATCGTCTAAAGAAACTTCAAAATCAGTTGATGGTGAAGTAATTGTTATATTCCCTGATGCTGGAGTTAAAAAACTACCTGACAAATTGAATGATTGACTTGCAGACGATGTTGTAACACTTTGATTTCCAAAAGTTAAACTTGGTGTATTAACCACTAATGCTGGGGAAGCTGTTACTTGAATATCAAATGTTCCTCCAATGTCATCATAATCATATAATTGAATATAGTATGTATTATTCGCAGTAAAAACATCTGTTATGCTTTCTTGTGAATTAGAATTTGATTCTCCTGCATATATATATGCATCACTATCGCCATCTAATGGGCAAGTTGTAAACACATATAAATCTTTATCTGAAGAGATACTTAGATTATTTAATAAGATTGTATATATACCTGTAACAGTTGGAGTAAATTCATAAAAAACATCTTTTACACTACTAGTACCTGTAGAAGTTGATCCTTCAAGTGTTCCATTAGTAGCTCCAGAATTGACAACAAGTACTGTTGAATTATCGCATAGGTCATTAATTGGTGCAGGAGCAGAAACACTTCCGCTACAACTAACAACTGCACCATCTGTATCGCCACCACCAGATATGGTTAAATTTTGATTATTGTAATCACCTATAGCTAATCCAGATTGTAAACGGACGTAGATTGGAGTATCAGTTAATGTTGCACTTGTATAAGCTACTGTAACACTTGAGAAAAAATTTGAGTTATCTAAAGAAACTTCATAATTTACTGAACCATTAACAGTTATGTCATCAGGAAATCCAGTTAAATTTATACCACTCAAATTAAAACTTTGTGAAGTTGACGGTCCTGATTGATGAACATAATTTAAACCACTTAAAGAAGTTACAGTAGTAGATAATACTGATGGAGGAGCACAATAAGAAACAACTGGAGTATTAATTGTAAAACAATCTCCACTAGTTAAAACTTTTATATCATTAAGTGACCATGAAGAATATGTTCCATCACTGTCTAAATATTGAATTCCAACATAAACACTATTTTCGCCATAAAAAACAGATAAATCAAATGTTTGACTAATTCCTGTTGCACTTACTGTTCCTATTTCTAACCAAAAATTTCCTGCATCTGTAGGACATCCTGTATATGAACTTGAAGCAAAAATTTTAAGGTCTGTTCCATTAAATCCTTCAGTTGCATTTAATGCTAACTGAATTAAATCTGTATTTGTATAAGTTGAAAAATCTAAATCGCCTAAAATTAACCATTGATTAGATGTTTGATTACCACCACCATTGAAACCATTCATACTATATGTACCTCCTGAATAACTCCAAACATCTCCATCTGTATTTGTAACAACTGAAAACTTTTCAAAATTATTATTATCTGAAAAACACTGTGCTAAAGTTACTGAACCACTACAAGTAACAACAGCACCATCTGCATCGCCACCACCTGTTATAGTTATCTCTTCATTAGTATAATTTCCATAAGCTAAATCTGATTTCAAGCGCACATAAATAGGAGTATTAGACAATGTAGCACTTGTATATGGCACCGTTACACTTGAGAAAAAGTTTGAATTATCTAATGAAACTTCATAATTTGTACCATTAGCTGAGACTGTTAAATCACTAGGAAAACCTGTTAAATTTGCACCACTTAAATTAAAGCTTTGTGAAGTTGATGGTCCTGAATTGACTGGATAAATGAAAGATATTAAAGCATTTGACGAAGTATTAACACTTGGACTTGTACCTAATGTTCCTGTAAGAGTAACATCGTCAATAAAATAATATTCACCAGCATCTAAACCTACTACTCTAAACCTTACTCTTACTTGTGTTTCAGATGAACCAATTATTGTTGGATAAGGGTTACTTGATACGGTTGTTGGATCAGATAAATTTGTAGTATTAATATTTATACTTGCATTACTAAAACCATCAACTAATTTAACAGATCCTGTTCCTGTCCATGAAATACCATTGTCGTATGAAATATCCATAAATAAATCTTCACCAGAATCTACTCCCAACGATGCAAATGCAACAGAAAGAGTAATATCAGAATAACCAGACACATCTATATTACTAAAAGTTATAATATTTGAAGCCCCAATTCTTAGTGATTCATTCCCATTAAACCTATTTACTGTAGATTCAATACTAGCAGTTCCAGCATAACTCCATATAGGTGTTGATGGAATATCTTCAAAGTCTTGTATAGCTATTGTGACTTGCCCATAACTAAAATGACTAAAGCAAAGAACTACTAAAATCAAAATAGATTTAAAAAAATCTGTTAATCGTAATTTTTTTTTCATATGTCTGTTTTTAATTGTTCCTTTTTCAAATGCATGAAAAAGGCGTAATTTTTTTGTGTTTTATTGGGTCAAATATAATTTTTTTTTAATTCAAAAAAACAAATTGGCATATTATCTTTTTGTAAACTGCATTATAATCCTTAACACTTACGTATTGTTTTTCAATACACTATGAAATATTTATGAAAAAAAACTCATGAAATGACTGCGGTTTTACTTATTTATTAACAATAAAAATAAAATAATTTAATACAGGGCGCAACTTAACTTACCGTTCGTCTATATTAAGTTACACTAAATCGAATATTTGGCTATTAACTCGTTAAAAACAATCGCTTTATGCTTATTTTATTTATCTTAGCAACATAAATTACACATGAAATGAAAAATTACGAAAAATTAAGCATAATTGTTTTTATGCTTTTGTTTAATGTGGTTTCGTTTGCCCAACCGGGAGATACTGACGGAACTCCAGGAGGACTTGATGGTGACGAACCTGCTGCTCCTATTGATACTAAATTAATTATTCTTGCTTTAATGGGGATTGTTTACACATTTTATATGTTGAGAAACAAGAAAAAACAATTAAATTAAGTTTATATTTCTATTCTTTGGTTTAAAAATTTCCAATAAGTTAATATACTTTTAACTTTACATTGAAAATGTTTTGTTTGAAATAGCAACAAAATAAATACAATCTAAAAACTATAACATTAAATTGTTATAGTTTTTTTATGTTCACTATAATCAAACTATACTTAATAAATTATAACAAAATAGTAGGCATAAAAAAAGAGTTGCACTATATAATGCAACTCTTTTTAGTGAGTATTAAATAATTTTTTCTCTATACTATTTGATTAGTTTTTTAGTAACTACTGCTCCATCAACAGTTGTTACTTGAACTAATACTATTTGGTTATTAGAAGTCATATTTAAAGTAGCTTCTGTTGCATTTACGTTAGTCAATTCTGTAACTAATCTTCCTCTTAAATCAAATATTCTTACTGAATCAATAGTAGATTGACCTGCGTTAACAACTACATCTGAATTATTAGCATATACTACAACATCATTTAACACAAACTCATTTACATTTAATGCAGTGGTTTGATATACAATTTCAAATCTGTTTAAAAAATCACCAGCTGCGGTTGCAAATGTGTAATCTCCATTGTTTAAGTTAGTAATTGTATTTGTTAAATTGTCTTTTAAGAATACTTCTTGTGCGTTATTTGCAAATAAACCTTCCACATTGCTTAATGCAATTGTAAAGTTTCCTGCTACTGCTGTTTTAAATGCTAAAGCTACAACATCTGTATTAACAAAATCTCCTTTAGCTTGAATGATGAATGATGAATCACTACCAATGATTGAAGTTAAAGTAGCTCCATTTGTTGGTTGGCTAAAAATTCTACCATCAAATCCATTATCAACTCCAGAAGTTGTGTTTGACATGTATCCGATTAATGTTTGACAGAATAAACCGTTAGCATTAGTTAAATCTAACCAAATTCTATCTTTATCGTTGTTGCTTGTTCTTAAAAACAAATTGTCATTATCTGCCACACGCATTGCATTTGTAAAATTCAAACTTGTTGATGTAGATTTAGCAATAAAGCCTTGTCCAACTTGAATAGCGTATGTAGGAATCAAAGCTGAACCTCCACCAGTATTTGCTACACCACCAGCAAGAGTATAAGTTGCATAAGATGGGTTTGAAGCTCCATTTTCTTTTCTCCAAAAATATAATGCTTCAACAATGTTGTTTTCATACATAAAAGCATCTGCATCTAAAGTTGAAGGATATGGATTTCCAACTGCATTGTATGTATTAGCTGTAACTGCAACAGAAATATTACCATTATTTGGATACCCTACAAATGTAGAAGACCAAATTGTTGGAACTGTTGGATGATTGTCTGGAGTTCTTATTAAATATCCATTTGCTTTTTCAAAGTAAGTTGTAGAAGGATCTGCAACAACTTCATAAATATCAGTAGATGAATTATAAGTATAAAAACGTGTTGGCAAAGTTGAAGGGGAAAACGATTGTAAGTACTGGTATTGAACTGGTGAAGACCATAAAACATAATCAAGACGTTTTAGTGGTGATGTTTCACGATTAACGGTCATGTTACCAACATTTACATTTACTGGCACGTCTTGAAGTTGTAAAAAGTTACCATTATTTTCAACTAAGAAATCCGAAGCTGTAGCATTATTAATAACTTCTTCAATAACATAAACGTTAGTTCCTGAATTAACAACTAATGAACCTGAACTAGTGATTGTTAATTTTTTTGCTGCAAATTCACCGTCTGTATCTGTACTGTATGCACCATCGATAGTTGCTTCAGTAAATTCGTCTGGACCAACTACATTTGACCATGAAGTACCATTCCATGTACAGGTTGGTAAAAAACCAGTGATTTTTAAATTATCAATAGCAACACCTACAGTATTACTTGTTCCACCAACTTCAAATTTAACTCTAACTTGTGTTCCGTTATAAGCACTTAAATCAAATGGTGCTTGATCAGCCATAATAGCAGAAGATGCTGGCCCTCTTGTTCCTAAAACTGTCCATGTTGAACCATCGTCTTCAGAAATTGAAACAGTTATAACATATTCAGCCGTTGCTCCTGTTCCTTGTCTTTTTGCTTTAAAGTTTAATTCTTCATTGCTATAAGAATCAAAATCCATTGCTGGAGAAATTGTGCTAGATGTAGCTTGTAATAAACGAATATCAGAAGTTCCTGTAACATTGGCATCTGTCCATGTAGAAGAAAAACCTGCAACGTTTACTCTAACAGGAGTAATATCTACTTGTGCAAAAGATACTGCCGAAACAAGTAATAATAATCCTAAAAAAGTGTTTGCGTTAAACAACTTACCAACTAAATTGTTGGCACTTAAATGTAAATATTTTTTCATAATTCGTAATTTTTTAATTTGTATCTTTTTTGGATTAAGAAAGAGCTTTAATAGCCACATTATAAACAAGATACAAATATTGCTTGCAAAGATAATACTAAATGCATTAACGCAACTACTAAGTAAAAAAATTTCGTTGAAATACAGAAAAATCCGTTTATATTCTCTTAAAAAGCATATATTCAGCTACAAGCATTGAAAAACTTAATGGTTATATAACCTAAAGTAATTTATGCTTGTCCTGTTGGTCCAAAATTTAAAGGGATTTGTGGAGCATCTCCTTCTTTAATTTCTCCATGAGATAATTCAAAACGGTGAATGTTTTCTCCCAAAGCTTTTAATAATCTTTTAGCATGTTGTGGTGTTAAAACAATTCTAGATTTCACTTTAGCTTTTGGAACACCTGGCATCATTGTTACAAAATCTACTACAAATTCTGTATTGGAATGATTGATTATTGCTAAGTTAGAATAAATTCCTTCTGCTATTTTTTCATCTAACTCAATATTGATTTGGTTTTGTTGTGGATTATTATCATTCATAATAGTCTATTTTTTATTTTATGGTTAAACAAAAAACCATGAGTTTATCAAAAAGATATATACTCATGGTTTTATTAATTATTTGAAGTTATTTCTTAATAGTTAAAAGCTTCTTTTGAAGCAACCATTTCATTATACTCTTCATTTGAACCTACAATCATATCATCATAGTCTCTCATACCTGTTCCTGCTGGAATTCTGTGTCCAACAATAACATTTTCTTTAAGTCCTTCTAATGTATCTATTTTACCAGCAACAGCTGCTTCGTTTAATACTTTAGTTGTCTCTTGGAAAGAGGCAGCAGAGATGAATGATTTAGTTTGCAACGATGCTCTTGTAATACCTTGTAATACTGGAGTAGCAGTTGCCGGAACAACGTCTCTAGCATCAACTAGGTTTTTATCATTACGTTTCAACAATGAGTTTTCGTCTCTTAATTGTCTTGCTGTAATAATTTGACCTGCTTTGATATTTTCAGAATCCCCTGCATCTTCAACAAACTTCATTCCGTATAATTTATCATTTTCGTAGATAAAATCACTTGTATGAACTAATTGGTCTTCTAACATTAGCGTGTCTCCTGGATCTTGAATTCTAACTTTACGCATCATTTGACGAATTACAACCTCAAAGTGCTTATCGTTAATTTTTACTCCTTGTAGACGATATACTTCTTGAATTTCATTTACTAAATACTGTTGAACAGCAGATGGCCCTTGAATTCTTAAAATATCTTCTGGTGTTATAGCTCCATCAGAAAGAGAAGTTCCTGCTTTCACAAAATCATTCTCTTGTACTAATATTTGGTTAGAAAGTTTAACTAAATATTTCTTTACTTCTCCAAATTTAGATTCGATAGCGATTTCTCTATTTCCTCTTTTTATTTTACCAAATGTAACTACACCATCAATCTCAGAAACTACTGCTGGGTTTGAAGGATTACGAGCTTCTAACAACTCTGTAATTCTAGGTAAACCTCCTGTAATATCACTTGATTTAGAAGAACGACGAGGAATTTTTACAAGAATTTTTCCTGCTTTAATTTTCTCTCCATCATCTACCATAAGGTGAGCTCCAACTGGTAAGTTATAAGAACGAATTAGCTCTCCATCTTTACCATAAATTAATAAAGTAGGAATTAATTTTTTACTTCTAGAATCTGAAATTACTTTTTCTTGGAAACCTGTTTGCTCATCGACTTCAACCATGAACGAATGTCCTTGCTCAATGTCTTCATAAGCTACTTTACCTGTAAACTCAGAAATAATAACTCCATTATATGGATCCCATTTACAAATTACAGATCCTTTGTCAACAACTTCTCCGTCTTTAACGTAGATAGTAGATCCGTAAGGAATATTGTGTGTGTTTAATAGGATTCCTGTTTTTGGTTCAATTAATTTAAGTTCTGTAGAACGAGAAATAACAATATCAATTGTATTTCCTTCTGCATCTTCACCTTTAACTGTTTTTAAATCTTCTATTTCTAAACGACCTGCAAACTTGGTAATGATACTAGATTCTTCAGACAATCCACCTGCAACTCCACCCACGTGGAATGTACGTAATGTTAACTGTGTACCTGGCTCTCCAATAGACTGAGCAGCGATAACTCCAACTGCTTCTCCTTTTTGAGTCATTTTACCGGTTGCTAAATTTCTTCCGTAACATTTTGCACAGATTCCTTTTTTAGCTTCACATGTTAATGGTGAACGAACTTCTACTTTTTCAATTGGTGATTCTTCAATTCTTTTCACATGAGAAGCAATAATTTCTTCACCAGCATGAACAATAATATCAGTAGTTAAAGGATCAATTACATCTTGCAATGCAACACGTCCTAAAATTCTATCTCCTAAAGATTCAACTATTTCTTCATTTTTCTTTAAGGCTGAAACCTCAATTCCTCTCAATGTTCCACAATCAACAGAATTTACAATAACATCTTGAGATACATCATGTAATCTACGAGTTAAGTATCCTGCATCGGCAGTTTTAAGAGCGGTATCCGCAAGACCTTTACGTGCACCGTGAGTAGAAATAAAGTACTCAAGGATAGAAAGACCTTCTTTAAAGTTAGAAAGAATAGGGTTTTCAATAATTTCACCACCACCAGCAGTTGATTTTTTAGGCTTAGCCATCAAACCACGCATACCTGTTAACTGACGAATTTGTTCTTTAGAACCCCTTGCTCCAGAATCAAGCATCATATACACAGAGTTGAAACCTTGTTGGTCTTCTCTAATGTTTTTCATAGCTAATTCTGTCAATTGAGCATTTGCAGATGTCCAGATATCAATAACTTGGTTGTAACGTTCGTTATTGGTAATAAGACCCATGTTATAGTTTAATGAAATAGCATCAACTTGTACACGTGCATCTTCAATCAATTGTCCTTTTTGTTCTGGAATTCTAATATCTCCTAAAGAGAATGATAAACCTCCTCTGAAAGCGAATTTATAACCCATATTTTTGATATTATCCAAGAATGCAGCAGTTGTAGGAACATCTGTAGCATTAAGGATTTTACCAATAATATCTCTTAATGATTTTTTTGTTAAAACTTCATTGATATAACCAGCAGCTTCAGGAACAACTTCGTTGAATAAAACTCTACCTGCAGTTGTTTGAATAATTTTATAAACTAATTCACCTGCATCATTAAAGTCTTTTGCTCTGATTTTAACTCTTGCATTTAAGTCTAATTTCTCTTCGTTTAATGCAATGTTTACTTCTTCTGCTGAATAGAATGTTAATCCTTCTCCTTGGATTTTCACTTCTGGAGTTGATAAACGTTCTTTTGTCATATAGTATAAACCAAGTACCATGTCCTGAGAAGGTACAGTAATTGGTGCACCATTTGCAGGATTTAAGATATTATGAGAAGCCAACATTAACAATTGACATTCTAAAATAGCTTCTGGTCCTAATGGTAAGTGAACAGCCATCTGGTCACCATCAAAATCGGCATTGAAGGCAGTACACACTAATGGGTGTAATTGAATTGCTTTTCCTTCAATTAATTTTGGTTGGAATGCTTGAATACCTAGTCTGTGTAATGTAGGAGCACGGTTAAGCATAACTGGATGTCCTTTGATTACATTTTCTAAGATATCCCAAACAACTGGTTCTTTTTTATCTATAATTTTCTTTGCAGATTTTACTGTTTTAACAATACCTCTTTCTATCAATTTACGAATAACGAAAGGTTTGTATAATTCGGCAGCCATATCTTTTGGCAATCCACATTCAAATAATTTTAATTCTGGTCCAACAACAATTACCGAACGAGCAGAATAATCCACACGTTTACCTAATAAGTTTTGACGGAAACGACCTTGTTTTCCTTTTAATGAATCAGATAATGATTTTAATGGTCTGTTTGATTCTGTTTTTACAGCAGAAGCTTTACGTGTGTTATCAAATAATGAATCTACAGATTCTTGTAACATACGTTTTTCATTTCTCAAGATAACTTCTGGAGCTTTGATTTCCATTAATCTTTTTAAACGATTGTTACGGATGATAACTCTTCTGTATAAATCATTTAAATCTGATGTTGCGAAACGACCACCATCAAGAGGCACAAGAGGACGTAATTCTGGTGGTATAACCGGAATTGCTTTTAAAATCATCCATTCAGGGTGATTTTCTCTGTTTAAATTTGATTCACGGAATGACTCTACAACTTGAAGACGTTTTAATGCTTCTGTCTTACGTTGTTTTGATGTTTCTGTGTTTGCAGCGTGTCTTAATTCGTAAGATAAAGTTTCTAAATCAATACGTGCTAACAAGTCCATGATACATTCAGCACCCATTTTAGCGATGAATTTATTTGGATCTGTATCGTCAAGATATTGATTTTCCATTGGAAGAGTATCTAAAATATTTAAATATTCTTCTTCTGTTAAAAAGTCTAATCTTTTTAGTTCATCACCTTCTGGTCCTTTAGCAATACCTGCTTGAATTACTACATATCTTTCGTAGTAGATAATCATATCTAATTTCTTAGATGGTAATCCTAAAATGTATCCTATTTTATTTGGTAAAGAACGGAAATACCAGATATGAGCAATTGGCACAACAAGATTGATGTGTCCTACTCTGTCTCTACGTACTTTCTTTTCTGTAACTTCAACACCACAACGGTCACATACGATACCTTTGTAGCGAATTCTTTTATACTTTCCACAAGCACACTCATAATCTTTAACTGGACCGAAAATTCGCTCACAGAAAAGACCATCTCTTTCTGGTTTGTGTGTACGATAGTTTATAGTTTCTGGTTTTAAAACCTCACCTCTTGACTCTGCCAAAATTGATTCTGGAGAAGCAAGTCCTATCGTGATTTTATTAAATCTCTTGATTGGATTATTTTTGTTGTCTCTATTTCTATTGTTCATCATAGCCTTTACTATTGATTTGTATTGAAAATATTCTTAAGTATTCAGTGTTCAGTTTTTAGTGTTCAGCAAGCTGTTTACTGAACACTGATAACTTTTTATTTATTCTTCTAATCTAATGTCTAACCCAAGTCCTTTTAATTCATGCATTAATACATTGAATGATTCTGGTAATCCTGGTTCTGGCATTACTTCTCCTTTTACGATTGATTCGTAAGTTTTAGCTCTACCAATTACATCATCAGATTTAACCGTCAAGATTTCTCTTAATGTACTTGATGCACCATATGCTTCAAGTGCCCATACCTCCATCTCTCCAAAACGTTGACCTCCAAATTGTGCTTTACCACCAAGAGGTTGTTGTGTAATAAGTGAGTATGGTCCAATAGAACGAGCGTGCATTTTATCGTCAACCATGTGTCCAAGTTTCAACATATAGATAACTCCAACTGTTGCTGCTTGATGGAAACGTTCTCCAGTTCCTCCATCATACAAATATGTATGACCGAATTGTGGAATTCCTGCTTCGTCTGTTAACTCATTTATTTGGTCTAATGTTGCTCCATCAAAAATAGGTGTAGCAAATTTTCTGTTTAATTTTTGACCAGCCCATCCAAGAACTGTTTCATAAATTTGACCAATATTCATACGAGAAGGTACTCCAAGAGGATTCAATACAATGTCTACAGGTGTTCCATCTTCTAGGAATGGCATATCTTCATGACGAACAATACGAGCTACAATACCTTTGTTTCCGTGACGACCTGCCATCTTATCTCCTACTTTAAGTTTACGTTTCTTAGCGATATAAACTTTAGCAAGTTTTAAGATTCCAGCTGGTAATTCATCTCCTACTGTTATAGTAAATTTCTCTCTTCTTAACCAACCTTGTAAATCGTTTAATTTGATTTTATAGTTGTGAATTAAGTCATTTACTAAAGCGTTAGTATTGTCATCTGTTGTCCATTGACCTTTTGTTAAATGTGCAAAATCTTCAACAGCGTAAAGCATTTTTTGAGTGAATTTTTTACCTTTTGGTAATACTTCTTCACCTAAATCATTCATTACACCTTGAGAGGTTTTTCCGTTAACAATATTGAATAATTTATCAATAAGTTTTTCTTTTAACTCATTTGATTTTACGTCAAATTCTGTTTCAAGCTTATCAATATCTTCTTTATCTTTTGTACGTTTACGTTTATCTTTAACTGCTTTTGCAAACAATTTTTTATCTAAAACTACACCGTGTAATGAAGGTGAAGCCTTAAGTGAAGCGTCTTTTACATCACCAGCTTTATCTCCAAAGATTGCTCTAAGTAATTTTTCTTCTGGCGTTGGATCAGATTCTCCTTTAGGTGTGATTTTTCCGATAAGAATATCGCCTGGTTTAACTTCGGCTCCAATTCTAATCATACCATTTTCATCTAAATCTTTTGTTGCTTCTTCAGAAACGTTAGGAATATCATTAGTTAATTCTTCATTTCCTAATTTAGTATCTCTAACTTCTAAAGTATAATCATCAATATGAATAGATGTAAAAATATCATCACGAACTACTTTTTCAGAAATTACAATTGCATCCTCGAAGTTGTATCCTTTCCATGGCATAAATGCTACTTTAAGGTTTCTTCCTAATGCTAATTCTCCGTTTTGAGTAGCATATCCTTCACAAAGTACTTGTCCTTTTGTAACTCTATCTCCTTTTCTTACGATAGGTTTTAAGTTAATTGACGTACTTTGATTGGTTTTTCTAAACTTAATTAGATTATATGTTTTGTCATCAGAATCAAAACTAACAAGTCTTTCTTCTTCAGTTCTGTCATATTTAATAGTAATAGAGTTTGCATCAACATACTCAACAATTCCATTACCTTCTGCATTGATAAGTACACGTGAGTCAGAAGCTACTTGTCTTTCTAATCCAGTTCCTACAATTGGAGCTTCTGGACGTAATAAAGGCACAGCTTGACGCATCATGTTTGATCCCATCAAAGCACGGTTAGCATCATCATGTTCCAAGAAAGGAATTAAAGATGCTGAAATAGATGCAATTTGGTTTGGTGCAACGTCAGCATAATGAATACTTGACGGTTCAACAACTGGAAAATCTCCTTCTTCACGAGCAATAACTCTATCTGCTAAAATTTTTCCTTTTTCATCTATGTCAATATTGGCTTGAGAAATCATTTTCCCTTCTTCCTCTTCAGCACTTAAATAAACGGGTTCGTCAGTTAAATTGATTACTCCATTATCTACTTTTCGGTAAGGTGTTTCAATGAATCCCATTCCGTTTACTTTAGCATAAACACCAAGTGATGAAATAAGTCCAATATTTGGTCCTTCAGGAGTTTCAATTGGACATAAACGACCGTAGTGTGTATAGTGAACGTCACGAACCTCAAATCCTGCTCTTTCTCTAGATAAACCTCCTGGCCCTAATGCAGATAATCTACGTTTGTGCGTAATCTCAGCTAATGGATTGGTTTGATCCATGAATTGAGACAATTGGTTGGTTCCAAAGAATGAATTAATTACTGATGATAATGTCTTAGCATTAATCAAATCAATTGGTGTAAATACTTCGTTATCTCTAACGTTCATTCTTTCACGAATTGTTCTTGCCATACGAGCAAGACCAACACCAAATTGTGAAGACAATTGTTCTCCAACTGTTCTTACACGTCTGTTTGATAAGTGATCAATATCATCAATTTCTGCTTTAGAATTGATTAACTCGATTAGGTATTTTACAATTGTAATGATATCTTCTTTGGTTAAAACTTGTTTTTCCGTAGCGATATCTAAGCCTAATTTTTTGTTCATTCTGTAACGACCAACTTCACCTAGGTTATATCTTTGGTCTGAGAAGAATAATTTATCGATAATACCTCTTGCAGTTTCCTCATCAGGTGGTTCTGCATTACGTAATTGTCTGTATATATGTTCTACTGCTTCTTTTTCAGAATTTGTAGGGTCTTTTTGTAACGTATTATGAATAATTGCATAATCCGCTTGATTGCTATCTTCTTTGTGTAATAAAATTGTTTTTACATCAGCAGTGATGATTTCTTCAACATTATCTTTGTCTAAGATTGTATCACGGTCAAGTATAATTTCATTACGTTCGATAGAAACTACTTCACCAGTATCTTCATCTACGAAATCTTCATGCCATGTATTTAAAACACGAGCTGCTAATTTTCTACCGATATATTTTTTGATTCCTGTTTTAGAAACTTTTATTTCTTCTGCTAGGTCGAAAATTTCAAGGATGTCCTTATCTCTTTCGAAACCTATTGCTCTAAATAAAGTTGTTACAGGTAATTTTTTCTTTCTATCGATATACGCATACATTACGTTGTTAATATCTGTTGCGAATTCAATCCAAGAACCCTTGAATGGAATAACTCTTGCAGAATATAACTTAGTACCATTTGCGTGAAAAGACTGTCCAAAGAAAACACCTGGTGATCTGTGCAATTGAGAAACCACAACTCTTTCAGCTCCATTGATAACGAATGTTCCACTTGGAGTCATATATGGTATTGTTCCTAAATAGACATCTTGAACAATAGTTTCAAAATCTTCGTGTTCAGGGTCAGTACAATATAATTTAAGTCTAGCTTTTAAAGGAACACTATAAGTTAATCCTCTATCTATACATTCTTCAATTGTATATCTTGGTGGATCTACAAAATAATCAAGAAATTCTAAAACGAAGTTATTTCTTGTATCTGTAATTGGAAAGTTTTCCATGAAGGTATTATATAAACCTTCGTTGCCTCTTTCGTCTGATTTAGTTTCTAATTGAAAAAAATCTTGGAATGACTTCACTTGAATATCTAGAAAATCTGGATAATCAGGGATGTTTTTGGTAGAAGCAAAATTTAATCTTTCAGTCTGATTAGCAATCATCAATGAACAAATTTTTGATTTAAAAAAAGTAATTTTTGTGCAAAAAACACGATTTATTTAATACTTCCTTTTGATAAATAATCAATACATCTTTAAAAACAAACCAGGAAAGTTAGTTTGATTTCTTTCTTCGTTATTGACTATTTTTATACATATAAAAAAGGTAATTTCTTTATACGCAAAATGGTTTAGACCTTTGAGAGCAATCCCAAGGTCTAAACCCAGCTTTATTGTCTTTGTTTTAATTAAACAAGCTCAACAACAGCTCCAGCTTCTTCTAAAGATTTTTTAAGACCTTCAGCCTCATCTTTAGCTACACCTTCTTTGATGTTTGAAGGAGCTCCGTCCACTAAATCTTTAGCTTCTTTAAGTCCTAAACCTGTTAATTCTTTTACTGCTTTTACAACAGCTAATTTAGAAGCTCCAGCTTCTTTAAGTACAACTGTGAATTCAGTTTTTTCTTCAACTGCTTCACCAGCACCAGCACCACCAGAAACTACAACTGCAGCTGCAGCTGGTTCGATACCATACTCATCTTTTAATATTGTAGCTAATTCATTAACTTCTTTAACTGTTAAGTTAACTAATTGCTCTGCGAATTGTTTTAAATCTGCCATTTTTCTATCGTTTAAAATGTTTTGTAAAAATATAATTTATTAATGTGCGCTTGTTTATTCAGCAGCTTCTCCTTTGTCTTGATTTTGAAGAGCAGCAATAACTCTTTGAGCTGGTGATTGTAATAATCCAATGATTTCTCCAATAACTTCTGCTCTAGATTTGATAGCTGCTAATCCGTCAAGATTTTCATCTCCGATATAAATATCTTCTAAGATGTAAGCTCCTTTTAAGACTGGTTTGTTACCTTTTTTACGGAAATCTTTGATAATTTTTGCTGGTGCATTTGCAACATCAGCAATCATAATAGAAGTATTTCCTTTTAAAACTGTAGGTAAATCCCCAAAATTTAATTCTGAAGTTTCCATTGCTTTTGCAAGTAATGTATTCTTCACAACTTCTAATTTAATTCCTGCTTTAAAACAAGCTCTTCTTAAATTAGATGTACTATCTGCATCAAGTCCTGAAATATCTGCTAAGTAAATAACATTAACTCCCGCTAACTGTGCAGTTAAATTTTCAATCGCGATTGATTTTTCTTCTCTAGTCATACTATAAAGTTTTAACTACCAATTTATACTGCCTTAGGATCTAAAGCAATAGCAGGACTCATTGTACTTGATAAGTGTATAGACTTAATGTAAGTACCTTTTGCTGCAGTTGGTTTCATTTTGATTAATGTTTGTACAATTTCGTGTGCGTTGTCATAGATTTTATTAGCATCGAAAGATACTTTTCCTATTCCTGCATGAACGATACCAGTTTTATCAACTTTAAAGTCGATTTTACCAGCTTTTACTTCTTCAACAGCTTTAGCTACATCCATAGTAACCGTTCCTGTCTTTGGGTTAGGCATTAAACCTCTTGGTCCTAAAACACGACCTAAAGGACCTAATTTACCCATAACTGCTGGCATAGTGATGATTACATCAATATCTGTCCAACCGTCTTTAATTTTTTGAAGATAATCATCTAAACCTACGTGGTCAGCACCAGCTGCTTTAGCTTCTGCTTCTTTATCTGGAGTTACAAGAGCTAATACTCTTACATCTTTTCCAGTACCATGAGGTAAAGTTACAACACCTCTTACCATTTGATTTGCTTTACGAGGATCAACTCCAAGTTTTACAGCAATATCTACAGATTCATCAAATTTTGCTGAAGCTATTTCTTTTATCAATGCAGAAGCATCTTTTAATGAATATAACTTATTTTTTTCAATTTTTGATGCTGCTTCTTTTTGTTTTTTTGTCAATTTTGCCATTGTCTAATTCTTTAATCGGATTAAAAAGGAGCTGTTCCTGAAACTGTTATACCCATAGATCTAGCTGTTCCTGCAATCATACTCATAGCAGCTTCGATAGTAAATGCATTTAAATCTTGCATTTTATCTTCAGCGATAGATTTAATTTGATCCCAAGTAACACTAGCTACTTTCTTACGGTTAGGTTCTCCTGAACCAGACTTTAATTTTGCTGCTTCTAATAATTGAACTGCAGCTGGTGGCGTTTTAATAACAAAGTCAAAAGACTTGTCTTTGTACACGGTAATTTGTACCGGACATATTTTGCCAGCTTTATCTTGTGTTCTAGCATTAAATTGCTTACAGAACTCCATGATATTAACACCAGCAGCTCCCAGAGCAGGTCCAACCGGTGGCGATGGGTTCGCGGCACCTCCCTTAACTTGTAGTTTAACTACTTTACTAATCTCTTTAGCCATTGTTTAAAAATTTTAACATCTTTCTTGGAAGCGATAGATGTTGTTTATTATGAATGTAACAAATATTATACTTTTTCAACTTGCATAAAACTCAATTCTAATGGTGTTTTTCTTCCGAAAATTTTCACCATAACTTCAAGTTTACGCTTTTCTTCATTAACTTTTTCAATAGTTCCATTGAAACCATTGAAAGGCCCGTCTATTACTTTAACAGTTTCACCAGTGGTAAATGGAATTGAAACATTATCAGTATTAACTGCCAGTTCATCAACTTTACCTAACATTCTGTTAACTTCAGATTGACGTAATGGAACTGCATCACCACCTTTTGTTTCACCAAGAAAACCAATAACACTTGTAATTGATTTGATTATGTGAGGAATTTCACCTGTAAGGTTGGCTTCAATCATTATGTATCCTGGAAAATAAACTTTTTCTTTACTGATTTTCTTCCCTTCTTTTACCTGAACTACTTTTTCAGTAGGTACAAGAACTTGAGAAACATAATCTGTTAATCCTAACCTATTGATTTCTGTTTCAATATAGTTTTTAACCTTATTTTCCTGACCACTTACAGCTCTTACTACATACCATTTCTTTATGTTATTATCAGACATAGGGAATATATTATGATTTTAAAAAACTGTAAATATTTTTAACCACTACTTCGAAAGCTTGATCAATACCAAATGTTAACAAGGCAAACAAAATAGAAAAAACGGCTACTATTATAGTCAGTCTTTGTAATTCTGCCCAATTTGTCCAAGTCACATTTGTTTTTAATTCCGCAAACGCTTCAGCAATGTAATTAACAACTTTTGTCATTTTATTTTATTTTATGGCACGGGCGGAGGGATTCGAACCCCCATCAACGGTTTTGGAGACCGCTATTCTACCCTTGAACTACGCCCGTTTGTTTATAAAGCCAGTCAAAAAAAATTGACTGGCTTATAAAATTATAATTACTTGTACTTAGTCTAAGATTTCAGTAACCTGACCAGCACCTACAGTTCTACCACCTTCACGAACAGCAAAACGTAAACCTACAGATAATGCGATTGGGCTTAATAATTGAACTTCAATAGTTAAGTTATCCCCAGGCATAACCATTTCTACACCAGCTGGCAAAGTAATAGTTCCTGTTACGTCAGTTGTACGTACGTAGAATTGTGGACGGTAGTTATTATGGAATGGAGTGTGACGTCCACCTTCTTCTTTTTTCAAGATATAAACCTCAGCTTTGAAATGAGCGTGTGGTTTAACAGATCCTGGCTTAACAATTACCATTCCTCTTTTGATATCTTCTTTAGCAATACCTCTTAATAAGATACCTGCATTATCTCCAGCTTCACCTCTATCAAGGATTTGACGGAACATTTCGATACCTGTAATTGTAGATGTTAATTTATCAGCACCCATACCAATGATTTCAACAGCATCACCTGTATTAGCAATACCAGTTTCGATACGACCTGTAGCAACAGTTCCACGACCAGTAATTGTAAATACATCTTCAACTGGCATCAAGAAAGGCTTCTCAACATCACGAGCAGGTAATTCAATCCAGTTATCAACAGCTTCCATAAGAGCTAATACAGTATCAACCCATTTAGGCTCACCATTTAATGCTCCTAAAGCAGAACCTTGGATTACAGGTCCATTATCACCATCATACTGATAGAAAGATAATAAATCTCTGATTTCCATTTCTACTAATTCTAATAATTCAGCATCATCAACCATATCCACTTTGTTCATGAATACTACCATTCTAGGCACACCTACTTGACGACCTAAAAGGATGTGCTCTCTTGTTTGTGGCATTGGACCATCTGTAGCAGCAACTACTAAGATAGCTCCGTCCATTTGAGCAGCTCCAGTAACCATGTTCTTTACGTAATCCGCGTGACCTGGACAGTCAACGTGAGCGTAGTGACGATTAGCAGTAGCATATTCAACGTGAGATGTATTAATAGTAATACCTCTTTCTTTTTCTTCTGGTGCGTTATCAATTTGATCAAACGATTTTGCTTCAGAGTATCCAGCATCTGCTAATACTTTAGTAATTGCAGCTGTTAATGTAGTTTTACCGTGATCTACGTGTCCAATTGTACCAATGTTTAAGTGTGGTTTGGAACGATCAAAATTTCCTTTTGCCATGATTTAATAATTTAATCTTAGTTATTTATTTATAGTGTTCAAATTTATTCAATTCTTTTGAGCCAATGTCGGGAATTGAACCCGAGACCTCTTCCTTACCAAGGAAGCACTCTACCCCTGAGCTACACCGGCTTTTGTGAGTTCAGAAGTTAAAATTAAAACTTAGAAAAATCTAAATTCTAAATTCTAAATTCTTAATATTGTGGGGAGAGCAGGATTCGAACCTGCGAAGGTTTCCCAACGGATTTACAGTCCGTCCTCGTTGGCCGCTTGAGTATCTCCCCTTTTTTTTTATTCAATAATACAATGAACTTCCTAATTTACATAGAAAATATGAGCCGATGGAGGGACTCGAACCCACGACCTGCTGATTACAAATCAGCTGCTCTAGCCAGCTGAGCTACACCGGCTTATTCAATAAAAAAAGTCCGCTATTTCTAACGGACTGCAAATGTATGGAATTATTTGTTTAATCAAAATAATTTTTGCAAATATTTTTATTTTAAACGTGAGCTCTTAATTTTTCTTTTCTTTTTACCAATACTCTTTCTAAAGAACTTGTGCAACTATCCACTGCTTCTTCAAAAGTTTTAGCTATTTTCTTAACCATTAAATCATCTCCTGGAACATTAATTCTAACTTCAGCGATTTTATTTTCTTTATCGCTGGTGTTCTCAACTTTTAAAAAGACATCTGAAGAAACAATTTTATCATAGAATTTTTCTAATTTATCTAATCTCTCTTGCGTAAAGTCAACAAGTTTTCTGTCAACATTAAAATTTACTGCCTGAACATTTACTTTCATAATTCTAATTTTTAAGGTTTTACAATACTATTTGTTCCTAGGATGGGCATCTTTATAAACTCTTTGTAATTCAGACAAACTACTATGTGTATATATTTGTGTTGAAGATAAACTAGCGTGACCGAGTAATTCTTTAACCGAATTGAGGTCTGCACCGTTATTTAACAAATGAGTTGCAAATGTGTGTCTAAGAACATGGGGGCTTTTTTTTATCTTTTCTGATACAGTACTAAAGTATGAATTTATCATTCGATACACAAATGTTTCTGAAAGTATTTTGCCTTTTTTAGACAAAATTAACACATCTGGGCTTTGTATATTTTCTAGTTTATTTCTTTCTACTATATATATGTCTATTAAGTTAATTGTACATTCTAACAATGGAATTATTCTTTCTTTATTTCTCTTACCTAAAACTTTTAATGTTTTAGTGTATTTATCAACGTTGTTAGTTTTTAAATTAATGAGTTCTGCACGGCGAATTCCTGTAGTATAAAATAATTCTATTATTAGCTTGTTTCTTATGGATTCAAAATCGTTATCTAAAATTTCTATAGTTGATATGGTTGATAATTCTTTTTCTGAAAAGGGAATTTGGACTTTTTTTGGAACTTTTAAAGATTTATGCTTAGCTAATGGATTAAACTCTATCTGCTTAATTTTTAGCAAGAACTTATAGTATGATTTAAGGGAAGAAATTTTTCTGTTAATAGATTTGTTTGAAATTCCGTTTTCAACTAACAGAACTATCCAACTTCTTACTTGGGAATAATTTATTTCTTCTAGGGAAAGGTTATCATATTCTTCTGATAAGTAATTTTGAAATGATTTGATATCATCTAAATAGGCACGCAGAGTGAGTAAAGAATAGTTTTTTTCTTTTTGTAGATAATCTTGATATGCTTGCAAATTTTTAACCATAAAAAAACCGTTAGATACAAAGTTACACTTTATAAACTAACGGTTATTATTTTAGACACTAAAAATTAACTTTCTAATGCATCTCTCATGTGTTGGATGTACGCAGCTTTTTGAATTTTAGCTCTGTTTGTTACAGATGGCTTAATGAATTGCTGACGTGCTCTTAGTTGACGAACTGTTCCAGTTTTGTCAAATTTTCTTTTATAGCGCTTTAATGCTCTATCGATATTTTCTCCGTCTTTAATTGGTATAATTAACATAATATAGACACCTCCTCTCGTTAAGGGTGCAAATGTATGGATTTATTTTAAATATCAAACAACTTTTACAAATTAATTCGAAAGTATCTTTTAAAAAAATCTCTACAAATGGAATTAACTATTTCACAGCAGGTTTATAATTTTGCTTGTCAATAATCATTTTAGACAAAATTTCTTTAAGAATTTCTGAAGTTCCTCCACCAATTGGCCCTAAACGACTATCTCTTAACAAACGTGCTAATGGATATTCTTCCATATAACCATAACCTCCTAGCATTTGTAGGCAACTATATATTGTTTCGTCGGCAACTTTTGTAGATTTTAATTTTGCCATAGTTGCTTCTTTAACAACATATTCTTTTTTATCTAAACGAGCAACTGCAGCATAATTAAATACTTTGCAATGCTCAACATCTGTAGCGTGTTCAACTATTTTGTGACGTAATGCCTGAAATTTATCAATCGTTTTTCCAAAAGCTTCACGTTGAGACATATATTCTATAGTGTAATCAATTGCATATTCTGCTCTTGCATGAGCATTTATAGCCATAATTAAACGTTCTAAAGCAAAGTGCTGCATGATATATGGAAATCCTTTACCATCTTCTCCCATTAAATTTTCTTCTGGAATTTCAACATTATCAAATGCAATTTCTGCTGTATCGGAAGCTCTCCAACCTAATTTATCTAATTTTGTAGCGGAAATTCCTTTTGTATTGGTATCTACTAAAAACATGCTTATTCCTTTATTACCTAATTCAGGATTTGTTTTGGCAGCTACTACATAATAATCGGCATAAACACCATTAGTTATAAATGTTTTTGAACCATTTATTATGTATTTATTTCCTTGTTTTATGGCTGTTGTTCTCATTCCTGCTACATCACTTCCGCCAAAAGGTTCTGTAATACATAAGGCTCCTATCTTTTCTCCAGCTATACTTGGCGCTAAATACTCTTGTTTGATGCGTTCATCTCCTTCTGCATTTAAGTGAGTCATAGCCAAATATGCATGTGCCCACATTGCCGCTGCAAAACCTGCTGATTTAATTTTTTGAAGTTCTTCTAAAAAGATAACTGTGTAGAATAAATCTAAGTTCATTCCTCCATAAGCTTCCGGGTAATTAATTCCAAAAAAGCCCATTTCACCAAATTTTTGCCAAATAAAACGTTCTATTGTCCCAGTTTTTTCCCACTTTTCAATGTGGGGCACAACTTCTTTTTGTAAAAAATCACGTAAACTTTGCCTAAATAATTGATGTTCTTCTGTAAAGTATATTGAATCCATATTTGTATATTTCTAAGATATTTTTTAGAATTCCAAATATAAGGCTATTATTTTTATTTTTTCGTTAGGCATTCCCTTAATTTTTGTTAAATCCTCAATATTCTTAATTTCATCGTTAGCACTTCGATAGATAACAATTTGTCTTGCAAGATTATAATCAAAATAAGGGAACTTTGATAATTCTTTGATGGATAGGTTGTTGATGTCTATTTTATTTAGGGAAGGATTTTGTGTTACAAAGAATCTTTTTTGAATATCTTGGTATGCTTCAGGTGAAACACCCCATACATATTGAAGTTGTTCTAAGGAAGCAAAAGCACCAAATTTGTTTTTTTCTTGAAGAATTATGTCAGAAATTTTTTCACCAATTCCATAGACTTCCATTAAATCTTCTTTAGTTGCAGCGTTAATGTCTTTTTGAACAATAGCTTTCTTTTCTTGGTATTTCTCATATTTTGAATTCCCATTTGAATAGTTTTTATACATTGAATTACTTTTATTGGTAACCCAATCTGGGAATTTAAAATGAGGGGCAATTTTAGCTAATAATTCATCCGAAACTTGTGTTACATTTTGAAACTCAATAGCAGAATTTACATATTTGTCTTGTGCTCTAAACTTGTGTAGTCTATCTATTTCTTCAACTGACATACCAAGAACTGATCCTTTATAATCTGTTATGAAGTTTGGATTAAAGAGTTTAATTTCATATTTCTTATTATTTCCTGCCTTTTTTAAACTATCAATCTCGTTTTGCATTGCTAACCATTGCAATTCTTCTTTGGATGGTTTATGAGCACTCTTTGGATTGAAATCAAAAAAATACCAAAACAATTGAAATAAAATTATGATTATTAGCAACAAAAAAATCCCACTTCTGTGTTCTCTTGAAAACATGAAGTAGGATTTACTATTTTTCATTTAACTTAAAATTTAATCTTTAGGTTGCCTTACTAGTTCGTCATCATTTTCTGAAAACGAATCTGGTTCTTGTTTTGGCTTAATTGTTAACACTTTATAGAAAAAGTAAGCTGCGAAACAAACTACTATTCCTTGTGCACATACCATTGTAATAATTGCTGTTGTATTCATAATTTATTGTCTCCCTTCTTTTACACGTTTTTTATAAGCTAAATATACCACTATTGAAATAAATAAGAACAATGATAATAGTAACATTCTTCCTAAGAATTTATGAAATGTATCGTTTGTGAAATCACCTGTAGCAATTTTGGTTTTAGGTGATATTTCATCTCCTACTTTAACAATTGCCATTTGACTTTTAGAAGCATCAAATTTATATTCTTTAAAATCTTTAAAGTTGACAACCTTTACCTTTTCGGTTTCTTTGTCAAAAACTTTTTTCTCATTTTCAAATGAAATCTTAATAAAATCTGATTTTACTTCTTCAACTCTACCTTTTTTTGTTCCTGTAGCATCGAAGTTTTCTGCATAATATGCGTCTGCAAACCATTCTTTGTTATTTGTATCTGCATCATTTATTTTATCTATCCAATCTGGTACACTTGATACAAGAACCCATCCTAAAAGTAGAGGTGTAACAATTAAAATTACATATTTATAAATTCCTGGGATTTTTATATCCGCACCTCTATTAATTTCATCCCATCCTTTTTTGATACCAAAAATATATGAGAAAAGTATGGTTTCAAGAAATGCAAAAACAACTAAACTTACGGTTCCTGCCCAATAATCGTATTGATCAAAAAGTCCTTGCTTGTAGAAAATAACTGTTGGCAATCCCATAATTAAAGCTAAAGCTCCAAAAGACCATGCTCCTTTATTTTTACTCCAATTAAATTCATCTTGCATGAAGCCCATCCACGGAGTTCCCATTGCCAATGAAGAGGTAATACCTGCAAAGAATAATAATCCAAACCAGAAAACACCTGCAAATATTGCAAGAACATCACCCCATTGTTGGAATAAGTATGGCATTGTTTGAAAAGCCATTCCAAAACCAGCATTTTGAATTACCCAATCCAATCCTAAATAACCAGCAGCAATTGGAATAACGATTAAACTTCCTAAAACTACTTCTACAAACTCATTCATAAATCCTGCTGAAACTGAATTAAGCGCAATATCGTCTTTTTCTTTTAGATAAGAAGCATAACATTGAATTGTACCCATTCCCACGGATAAAGTAAAGAAAATTTGTCCTGCTGCTGCCAACCAAACTTTTGGATTAGACAATGAATCAAATTGTGGTGTCCATAAGAAATTTAAACCATCCCATGCATTTGCTTCAGGAAAAATTTCCGAAGCTCCTGATGTTCCAAGGGTTAATCCTTTAACAGCTAAGATTACTCCAAATAAAATTAGCAATGGCATTCCTATTTTTGCTACTTTTTCAATTCCTCCTAAACCTTTTGAAAGAATGTAAGTATTTAACAATAAACAAAATACATAAAAAATAACGGCTTCATAAGGAATTCCAGTAGTTGAATGTGCTACATCTACATAAGAATTGAAGAATCCTGCTACATCAGCCTGACTCATTCCATTGAATGTTCCTACTATTGAGTGATAAACATAAGACATTGTCCATGATTCTATGTAACAATAATAAGCTGCCACGGCAATGTTGGTAAAAATACCAAAAACACCTATGTATTTCCACACTCTTCCTTTAGCCATCGTGTTAAGAATATAAGGCGTGCTATGATTGCCAAATCTTCCACCAAATCTTCCTGTTGACCATTCGATAAATAGTAACGGAATTCCCATAACAAGGAAACAAATTAAATATGGAATTATAAAGGCTCCTCCTCCATTTTGTACGGCTTGAACTGGAAATCTAAGAAAGTTTCCAAGTCCAACTGCATTTCCAGCCATTGCTAAAATGAGCCCTACACGCGAGCCCCATGAATCTGCTTTTGTAGACATAAAATATTATTGGTTAGTTATTAGTTTTTCAAAGATAATAAAACAAAGCAAAAAACAAAGTAAATCTGAATTTTTACAAATCAAAGACGGAAGTTCTTTTGGTATATATCATGTCTTTAAGCTTCAGCCAAAAAGCTAAAGTTAAATAAATTCCAAACCACAAACCAGCGGTAATGAATGATATATAGATAAAAAACAAACGCACATTTGTTGCTCTCATCCCTAACTTATCTGCTAAACGGGAAGCCACAAAAAAACCATTTTTCTCGAAGAAATGTAAAATATTTCGAATCATTTTTTTTCTTTAAAGTTCAAAGATAAAATTATTTCTTTAGCAAACCCAATCCAACGGCACATTGTAAACATTTTTGATGGTTGCAATATTCATTTTTCAATTGCAATAACGATTGTGTTTGAAATGCATTCCTTGATTCTATTTTGAATGAGGCAAATTTATCAATGATTGTATTTTTCTCTGGCTTAATCTGACTCATCAAATGTATTAGTTCTTCGGAATTATCTTTTCCGTTTATTTTTGCATACAGAAATTTAATGGGTAGAACTGTATTAATGATTAATAAATTTATAAATGATATGCTGAGTGTCTTTTTTTTAGAATTACTTTCTCTATCAAAATTATAATGATTTTTCCAGTAATTTGAGGTTGCATTATTAAAAATGGCATAAATTTCTTGTAATGAATTTGCTTTTATGACATCTAAAAACAAAGTTTCTTTTAAATGATATAACATGGCTAATTGAGCTATTCTAATGGTGGGAAAATTATCTGGTCGAAGTTTGAAGAATTGAATTGGGGAAACATGGCTAATGTTTAATTGGTATTTTTGAATTAAGAATTTCCATCTTTTTTGTAAATTCTTATAATAATTGTCTTGTTTTTCTTGCTCTAACATATTTGATGAGCCTAAAAAAAGTGCTTCTAGATTTTCTACATCAAACAATTCTTTCTTAACAATTATAAAAGGAATTGCTTTTGCCATTTCACAAAATGAGTTGCCGTTTACATTTAAACCAAAATTTTTGGCTAATGTTATGAAAAAAGTGGATTCCCAATCGTTTTTGTTTTCTAATAATAATTCTTCAATGGGTAATATCTTTCTTTCTAATCGCTCAAAAAACAATCGTTCTTGCCAATTTGAAAAAACTATTTTATCAATAGTTGCAATTTCGTTTTCGCAGTATATCCATGATTTTAATTGGTATAGTTTTTTGTATTTTTCAAATTCATTTTTTGGAACATAATTCTTTACTTCTAAAACGGGAATTGCTGAATTATCTTTTCTGTAAACATCGGTGTCATGTTCCCAAACTACGTGGAGTATTACATTATCATAATTGGGATCATTTTCATGTTTGTGCAAATACCAATCGGATGATTTTACATGAATTTCAATATTTCCAGCCCACTTTTGATTGGTAATTATCAATTGAGCGTTGAAAAAATCTGGTCCAGCTTGTTGCGTGTATTGTCCGAAATTGAGAATAGTGATTGCTTCTCCGTTTGTGGTGCTTAAATTGGTAAAGTCCAATTTTTTGTACAACCAAATGTAGTGTAAAAAATCTTCTTTCATATATAACTGTATGGCGTTGAAGTCACTAAGTTACTTTTTTGATTTGAATTACACAAATTTAGATAAATTAAATTTCAAGACTTATATTTGTAGTTCAAACTCAGTCGACATGAAAAATCTTATTTTTAGTATTATTCTTTTATTTTCAATTTATTCTTTTGGTCAAAATAATTATAAAATAACATATTCTAGAACTTCTAATGGCAATTTAATTGAAAATCAAAATGCAATATTGGTGTTTTCTAATGAAAAGCAGTCATTGATTACCTCTGAATTTATTCAAAATAAGAAAAGTGATTTTCCTTATGAACAAACTGTTATTAGTGGTTCGAGTTATTTTCAATTGGCGCAATTAAGTGTTACCAATTCGATTTCTACAAAAGACAGTGTTTCTATTGACAAACAAACCTTTGAGGAAACTAATGAAACGAAAAAAATCTTAGGATATACTTGTAAAAAAGCTAAAACTATAATTAATTCTAACACTATAGAAATTTGGTATACAAATGATTTAAAAATAAAAGGTGCTCCATCTGTTCTTGGTCAAAAATTAGGATTAGTTTTAGAAACTGTTCGCAATGGAAATTATGTTATTTCGGCAACTAAAATTGAGAAAGTGAAGCGTTTTCCTGAAATAAATATTTCTGATAAAAACACTATTGATTTGTTATCTTATCGTGATTTATTATGGAAAAGTAGATATACTACCATTGCTGTATTTCGTGATGAAGTGATCAATTTTTCGGATGCTCCAAAATCAAATGACAGTATTTTACGTTTTGCTAATGGAACTATTGCTTTGAGAAAGGTGAAATTTCCTGAAATACAAATGGGCAGTCAAGTTTTTATTGATTTATTAGAACAATCAAATGGCGATGCTTATGACAGAACTGGCTCTGTGTTTATTATTCCTATGAACAAAGAGAAATCATTCTTTGATGGTTTAAAAAATGGCAAAGAAGTTCTTCCTCCTTTTGAAAATGGAAATGGAAAAACATATCAAGGTGTTGTAGCCACTGAAAATTATGTTCCTATTGTTGAATTGATGCGTTTCTTTACTCCTTTTGGTATTAAGCAATACAATTATATTGAATTGAAAGACAAAAAATGGCATGATATTGTTTCGTATCGTCAAGATATTTCTGACTTAAGGTTATCACTTTCTAATCAAGAAGTTTATGTGGGTGCTTTCATTGGTAATTATGATAAAGGTGGTCATAAAATTTCTATGAATTTAACGATTCATCCTGGAGAAGTGTCTAATTTAAATAAAGAAAACTTCATTTTGCCTTTGTTCAACACTGTTAATGTAATGGAAATGGCTGGTCAAGAATATGGAACTATGTTTAATTCGGAGAAAGGGTTAACTGTTGAATTTACTTTAGAAAATGATGTGAAGAACGCAAAGTTGAGATATATAACAACTGGTCATGGTGGCTGGGAAAATGGTGATGAGTTTGTTCCAAAGAAAAACACAATTCTTTTAAATGGGAATGCAATACACAGTTTTGTACCTTGGAGACAAGATTGTGGCAGTTATCGATTATACAATCCTGCATCGGGGAATTTTAACAATGGGTTGTCTTCTTCAGATTATAGTAGAAGTAATTGGTGTCCTGGCATGGTGACAAATCCTGTTTATATTGATTTAGGAAATCTACCAAAAGGGAAACATTCCATACAAATTCTAATTCCTCAAGGTGAACCTGAAGGAAGTAGTTTTAGCGCATGGAATGTTTCTGGTGTTTTATTAGGAGAATAAAGGGATTACTTTATTGAACTTATAATATCGTGTTTTGTAATGATATGGTGTTTCCCTTCGCCTAAATTAACGATAACCGCTTGGTTTTCTTTATTGATTAATTTTGAAATTTCTTCAATAGGTGCATTTCTATCTACAATTGGATAAGGTTTACCCATGATGTCTTTGATAGGTTTATCAGCAATGTCTTTATTTTCTATATAACTTCTGAATAAATCTGACTCATCAATGCTTCCTACAAAACCAGTAGTATCGATAACAGGAATTTGGGAGATGTTATATTTTTTTAATCTTTCAATGGCATGAGAAACTAATTCTTCAGTTCTAACAATAACTAATGGCTTATTGATATGTGTTTTTATTACGTCTTCTGCTTTAGTGATTTCTTCTTCTAAAAATCCTCTTTCTCTCATCCAATCATCGTTGAACATTTTTCCAACATATCTACTTCCTGAATCGTGAAAAAGAACAACAACTACATCTTCTGGTTTGAAGTGCTCTTTCAATTGTAATAATCCTTTTATGGCTGCTCCTGCGGAATTCCCTACAAATATTCCTTCTTCTAATGCAATTTTTCTGGTGTAAACGGCAGCATCTTTGTCTGTAACTTTTGTAAATCCGTTTATTAATGAAAAATCAACGTTTTTGGGAAGAATATCTTCTCCAATTCCTTCTGTTATGTAAGAGTAGATTTCATTTTCATCAAAAATTCCGGTTTCGTGGTATTTTTTAAAAACTGAACCATACGTGTCAATTCCCCAAATTTTAATATTTGGATTTTTCTCTTTTAGATATTTTGCAACTCCTGAAATTGTTCCTCCTGTTCCAACTCCTACAACAAAATGGGTGATTTTTCCTTCTGTTTGTGCCCAAATTTCTGGTCCTGTTTGTTCGTAATGTGCCACTGAATTACTCGGATTGTCATATTGATTTACATACCAAGAATTTGGTGTTTCCGTTGCTAATCTTTTGGATACAGAATAATAAGATCTTGGATCAGTTGGTTCCACATCAGTTGGACAAACGACAACTTTAGCACCAACAGCTCTAAGTATATCCATTTTTTCTTTAGATTGTTTGTCTGAAATTACGCAAATTAGTTTATATCCTTTAACGATAGCAGCTAAAGCTAATCCCATACCTGTGTTCCCTGAAGTACCTTCTATGATTGTTCCTCCTGGTTGTAATCTTCCATCGGCTTCTGCATCTTCAATCATTTTTACTGCCATTCTATCTTTGACTGAGTTTCCTGGATTGAAGGTTTCTACTTTTGCTAAAACTAATGCGTTTACTTCTGCTGTAACTTTATTTAACTTAACTAGAGGTGTATTTCCAATAGTTTCTAGTATATTTTTTGCGTAATTCATTTGAATTGTACTTGTTTATATTTTGTGATTGCAAAGATATGTGTTTGATGTAGGATAGCAAAATAAGTTGGTTATTTGTTATGAATTGGCTTTTACAATTATATAATTCACCGTTTGAACCAATATACAAGCATCAAACAACCAAAAATTATTGAAAGAAATTCCATACTAATCCAAATCTAACCATAAAATCGCGATAAGGATAATTTGGTGCTGAATAGAAATTGTAACCTGTAAATGAAGAATTAAAATGTTCTGCTTTTAAAAATATTCTTGTTTGACGCACTTTGGCATTAATGAAGAAATCTAATGTTGGAAATCCTCCTATCTTGGTTTGATTTTGAACATAAAACTCAGCTAACAATGGGTTATAATCGTTGGCATAATATGCTGTAAAATAATTAAGTGTTATGCCTGTTTGAATTAACATAGCCTTTTTAAATACTTTATCTGTGAAATATATTGTATTTCTAGTAAGAATTTGTGGCACATTAATAATGTCACTTGATTGATCTACATTTTGGTATAAAATAGTATTATCTAAAGCAAATTTCCAGAATTTGATTTCTTTCTTGGCTTGCAAAGAGATATAGTTTATCGTGCTTTCAAATTGTTTTGGTTTAACTTTTAATACGGTAATATCATTATTTTCATTTTCAAAATACAGATGATCATTAATAATTTTATAATTAAACGATACGTCTACCCACTTGGTATTGGCTTCAATTTTGAACTGATTTAATTTTTCGTTTTTAAAATTGTTTGACCAATTGTAATCAACATAATTGCTTTGATATAGTGTATAATTTAAAGCTGGCAAACTATTTAATTTTTGGTATTCAAATGAAAAATGGTAATCTTCATTTAGTTTATATTTTGCATGTGCTTCAATATTAGAAATGGATTGATCGGTAATAGCGTTTGAAACTAAAAGTTTAGCTACTAAATTATTTGCAAAATAAGTATAAGTTCCTCCTAGGTTGTTAATTCTATCATTAATTGCGTTTGGAACTGCTATATTGCCCATGTTGTCATAAACTACACTATTGTAGTAATAATTGTATTTGTTGTCATCTATAAAAAACTCTACATTTCCAAAATCTTTTGTTTCATAAGAAACTCCTACTTTATTATACAAATGATTATAACGTGTTTTGTTATAAATTGAATTTGAATATGTGCTTCCAAATCTTGGACTGTTAGTTCTCTGATCAAACTCAAAAAACTTGTATTCGTGATTGAACTGGTGTGTAAATACAAGACTATTTGGGTTATCTTTAGAAAGTTTAAAGGAATGGTCAATAAAAAATCGATTTCCTTTTAAAAGGTTTTTGGCATCTCTAAAATAGACATCTAATTGGGCTCTTTCATCGAATGGTGGTTCACTAGTTTCAAAATCTGAAGTAGTTGTAATTCCTCCATTTTCTTGATTTAATAGATCTTGTCCTGTAAAATGAGCATTTAAGAAATATCTTTTATCTTTTGTAAAATAGCTTGATGTGAACCTGAAATTTCCAGAACTTGATAAACTATTAATATATTTTCCTAAAGAACGGATTCCTTTGTATGCAATTGAAAAATTCAAATTTGGTTTGGTATTAACTGTCAAAAAAGCATCTAAGGATTGACCTTGTTCCATAACGGTTTTAAAATACAAATCAGTTAAAGGAGTTGGTACAGAGTAGTATCTAATATCATCAACTTCTAAATAATTAAAGTGTTTGGCTTTAAAACCAAAACTAGGAAACATCGAATTATTATTTAATCCATAATTCAATGTATTATATGTTTGACCTTCATTTGCAAATTGAAGTAGCCCAAATATATCTTTACGCAACATGTTGAATTTATATTCTTTTTGAATACTTAAGGTTGTATCTAAAAAAACGGTGTCTTTTTCTAAAGAATAAATTTTGTATAAAGTAATTGAGGGTTTTTCAGATTTTAAGATATTTTTTCCTTTAAAAGCTTTCGCTGTATCTTGTGATATATTCTGAATATAATTATCTGAACTAGTTTTTTTCTCTTTTTTTTGAGAAAAAATCAAATTACATGATAACAATAAAATGATAAATAAAATCTGCTTCATATTAAATAAATGTTGAACAAAAGTAGCTGAAAATTTATATAAAAAAAACCATTTGTAAATTCAAATGGTTTTTTTAAAGAATTATTATTTTATTTAGTTTTTAACAAACTTCTTAATTAAAGACTCATTATTATTAATCAATTTCAAGAAATATATACCACTTTGAAGACCAGACACATCTATTGCATTATTTTTCAACTCACTTTTCAAAATTCTCTTACCAGAAACATCATACACTTCATAATTCACATTATCTGTTAATTGCTCATTAAACTGAATATTTAAAATATCATTAGAAGGATTTGGATACAAACTAAATGAATTAGCTTTAAAGTCTTCTTTATTTAAAGTTAAATTAGCACCACTTACAATCAAACTAAATCTTTGTCCATTTGCTCCTAAAGTTCCTTTATGAGAAACAGTAAGAGTATAAGTACCAACAGCATTATCAACATCTACTCTTTCAAAAATATCTACATTATTAGTTGCTGTATTTGTTGCTTGATTAAAAGGAAAAACCTTATCTAAACTCCATGGAAAATAGTCAACATTATCTTTCGTTAATTTTAGATCTAAATCATTTACAAGGTAAGACACATTAGGATCTACTGTAGAGCTATTAAACGAAGGAGATGCTGGGTCTGTCCAACAAATAGAAACTTTAATATCTGAAGGATTATTAACCAAAAATGTACGTGTGTAAGTTGTATTATTACTCAATAACAATTCATCTATTATAGAATTACCACTAGTCTTTGCAGTTATTAAATTAGCTGCTCCTTGAACATCCACTAAGCCCCATCCATATTCATAATCTGGACCATCGTTAAAACCAGCTTCTCTTGCAGTATGCATTAGAACACCTTTCATAGTAGATGACCTCATATAGCTTGAGTTCAGGTTATTATAGTGCTGTTGTAGCAACAAACATGACCCTGCAACTGCAGGCGAAGCCATAGATGTACCTTGATAAGTATCATAAGAATTATTACTTGTAGCAATACTTGAGAAAACAGACACTCCTTTTGCAACAACTTCAGGTTTTATTCTACCATCGTCTGTTGGACCCCAACTACTAAAACTAGACATTTGCACACTTGATGCATCTACATAGCTTGCAACATTAGAAACAGCACCTATTGTTAAAGAATTTTTTGCATTATTCATTCCTCTTATCAAATCATATCCAAACTTATTTTGATTGTGATTTGATATAATTGTACTAGTGTTACTATTTCTATCATTACCAGCAGAAACTACAGGTAAATAATAAGGTGCTGCAAAAGTAATTTGATCCATTTGTTGAGCCCTAGAATCATATGCTCCTAAAATCCAAGTTCCTAAATTACTTCCAATCCAATAAGAATGATTAGATACCAACAAACCCAATGAAGCTTCTAAAGACATCTCACTGTAATCATTATTCCAATCAAAAGATTTTCCACTAGCTTGATATGCAATACCTCTTGCATTTGCATTAGTACCACTAGCTAAAACAGTACCCATTACGTGCGTTCCATGATTAGAATAATCCGTAAAATCAAAGATATTTACTCTAGAATTAGGAAATTCAACATGAGTCTCTCTAGCAGGTCCACTATCCCAAACTCCAACTGTCATTCCTTGACCTTGTAAACTTAATCCTAAAGAACCCCCAGTATATACACTGTTAGCTCTAATTGTAACAGATGAACCTAAATTTGTAGTTTCGCAAAATGAAATATTTCCATTAGAATCTACATCATAAATTTCCTTTTCAACACCATCAACAATGAAACGTCTTGAAACGTCAATATTATTTTTTAGGTAATTATTAATTCTGTCTTGTCTTGCTTCATAATCTAAATCAAACTTTTGCTTAAGACTTTGTAACTCTTCAACATTAGTCGCTTCGATTATTTTACTCATTTCCTCTTTTGTTTGAGCCATAAGACTTGACAAACCAAAAAACAAACCAATAACTGTATAATATTTAATTTTAAACATGAGTGTCCCTTTTTTAATAATTAAAGTAATTTAAATACTAAAAAACTAAGTTTTTAATATTTTTAAGATAACAAATATACTATTTTTTAATTGTAAAAAATACACTTGTAAAAATTTAACAAAATTTAAGTTTCGTTCAAAAAAAATTGCCTCTAAAATAGAGGCAATATAAAAATAAAAATATTTTTTAAAATCTTAATTAATAGTAAACGTATGAGAGGCAGATGAACCAAAATTACCTCCACCAGAAACTAAAGTTGTACCATCTGTTAACTTAAGTGTGTAAGTTCCATTTGAAGGAAACGACAAACCATCACCATAACTATCAGTCATTACAAATGTATAATCACCATCTGATAAACAGAATTGTTGTTCGTGTGAAGCCTGACCATCTCCGTAAGTACCAGCACCCGCAGATGCAACTACTCCAGAACTATTAGACAAAATCCAACCAATTTCACTTCCGTAACCATCAAAAACTATATTGAAATTAACTCTAGTTCCTGAACACGCTCTTTGAATTGAAACCACATGATTATCTCTGTTTGGTAAAACATACAAAGAAGAATTTAAAACTAAAACCAAATCTTTACCTCCAATAGCAGGTAATGAAGCGAAAGCCCCAGAATTAATTCTAACTTTTGCAGTAGTTTCTCCAGCAGGAATAACCGCTGTAGATAAATCAATTGAATATTCACTAGCATCAGCATTTGAAAACGTACTAACTTCTATAGGAATTGTTCTATCAACATTTGATTTAGTAGTACTACTAACAAGAACCTCAATAAAAGAAGAACCTGTTGCAGGCACTTCTAGCACTGACGTAGTATTGTTAAAAAGAAAAGCTTCTTGTGGCCCTTCAAAAGATTTATAATTATCATCTTCGCCACTACAACTAAATAGTAACACAGATAAAAATAAAATCATAATTTTTGTTATACTTATTTTTTTCATTTTAAATTTTTTATGAGTTAATAACACATTGGAACTAGTATCCAGGATTTTGTTGTATTGTTACGTTACCAGCTACTTCAAGTTGTGGAATAGGCAATGTAAATCTATAATCAGTAACAGGTATTGACAAAGGAAGATTTAATAAAGCATCATCCGTAACATTTCTATCTAAACCTTGAACTCCAGCTAAAGGAGCCAATCTCTTAATATCTAAATATCTATGTCCTTCAAATGCCAACTCTTTTCTTCTTTCCAACATGATGTCAGCCCATGCAGCTTGTGCATTTGCATAAACAGGTAGTGGTTGAACAACCCCTCTTGCAGTTCTAATAGATTGAACTCTTGTTGCAGCTGCAGCTAAATCAGGAGTAGAACCACCAACTTTACACTCAGCTATAATTAAAGCCATCTCAGAAGATCTATAAATTTTTAAGTCATTTCTTAAAGGTTGAGCAGAAGGCTTCCCTGGATATTTGTTGATTGGCAAAACATCACTCTCTACATAATTAATATCAGATAAATAATTAGGATTGATTAAAGCAGTACCATCAACCCAATTGTTTCTTCTCACATCTGAAGGAAATTGATCATATAGGTTAAATAAATTTCTACCCATATCTAAAAAACAACCACCTGTTGCAGTAGTAACATTAAAGTACCAATTTGAAGCAATATTTCCCCATGTACCTCCAGTTGGACGAGAAGCAGCAAAAATTATCTCACCTTGAGTACCGTCTGCCCATATTGCATTGTACTGAACTGTATTAGTTGTCAAAGGGCGAGCAGCTAAAGCTAATGTAGCATATTGCTCAGCTTGAACATAATCTTTTCTATACAAATACATTCTAGCTCTGATTGCATTAATTAGATTTGCGGTAACAAACCTGTAATCAGTAGCTGGTAACAGATTACTCTCAGCAAATAATAAATCTGCTTCAATGAAATCATAAATCACTTGATTAGTAACTCTAAGTCTAGGTTTAACCAATGAAGGATCTTCAGGAGTATCTGTTAATATTACCCCCAAAGAATTTGGGTCAGCAGGATTAACAGAGAAGAAAGAAACCAATTGAAGGTATGCATGAGCTCTTAAAGTTCTCGCCTCAGCTAAGATTGCATTTTTTTGAGCAGTCTCAAGAGCATTTGTTGGAGTAACCAAATCTGAAAATTCGATTAATCTATTTACTCTATTAATCAAGGTATAATGAGAATTCCATATACCTGCAGGCTCACCAGAGTTAGCGTTTAACTGAAACCTATGCAACTCTAAATCTTGACCACCATTATCTGGACCAATACCAACTTCATCAGTAAATACACTTGTAAAAGCAATTTCGTTTGTATTATCTACTCTATTATATACGTCACCATTTATGTATTTTCTTAAATCAGCAACCGTTTTAAAAGCATCATCTCTGTATATTTCACCTTCTTGCACAATGTCTAAAGCATCATTACAAGACGATAATAATAGAGCACTAAAGCCCAAGATTAAAATATTCTTTATTTTTTTCATAATTATTATTTTTTAATTTAAAACCCTATAGATGTTCCAAAAGAAATAGTTCTTGGATTAGGAAAGTTAGTTACAGACAATGCATTAATAGCTTCTGGATCGAACCCTCTCCATTTAGTCCAAGTTAATAAATTCTCACCTTGCACATAAATTCTAAGATTTGTTATAGGAGTATTTTTTAGTAATTCTGGTGAGAAGTTATATCCCAAATTAACATTTTTTAAACGCAAGAATGAAGAATCATATAAGAATCTATCTGAATCAAGAAAAACATCATTGTTAGTTGCTTGTAATGAAGGTACATTAGAAGTTGTATTAGTAGATGTCCATTGATTTAAGAAATCAGCTGTCACATTTTCTCCTCCAATAAAAGCAGGATTTGAAGCCCATCTAAATTGATTGTCAATTCTCCATACATCATACATATAAGAAAACAATGTATTTAAATAAAAACCTTTGTATTCAGCATTGAATCCAAAACCTCCTTGATATTTAGGTAAATTACTTTTACCAGTAGCTCTTCTATCTTTAGCAACATCTGGAGTTTCTGTAAGATTACCATCTCTGTCTAAATACAACAAATTACCATTAGCTTGATTTACCCCAACATATGGAACAAGATTCCATTCATTCAAAATATTACCAACTTGTCTTAAGTTTGAAACACCACTTTGATCAGTTTCTGCCAAAGCAATTATTTCATTCTTATTATATGATGTGTTAGCAAAAACAGAGATTTTTAAGTCTTCGTTTCTAATGATATTATATTTTAATAAAACTTCTATACCATCATTTCTCAATTCCCCATTATTACCTGCAATTGTATAACCTGTACCAACAACTGCAGAATTAGGAATAGCATTAAACAGATTTGTTGTCGATTTTCTGTACACATCAATATTACCTTCAAGTTTATTATTAAACACAATGAAATCAAGACCAATATTAGCCTGTGCAATTTCTTCCCATTGAACAGGAAGATTAGCAAACTGTCCGTAAGCCAATACTCCAGGAATATTATTGTAACCTGTACCTGTCGCAATTGTTTCTCTAATAAGATTACGTGAAGTTAACAAAGAAGGGAAACCATATGCAGATGCAGAAATATTTTGATTTCCATTTGTTCCATATGATGCTCTTAATTTTAACATATTGAATTTAGAATCTTTCATAAAGTCTTCTTTATCTAAATTCCAACGACCTGATACTGACCAAAAAGTACCCCATCTATTATCTTCAGAGAACCTGTACGAACCATCTCTTCTAAGAACAGCACTAAAACCGTATTTATCAGAATAATCATAATCAAGCGTACCAAAAACAGACAATGTACCTCCAGTAAACTTAGAAGCATTAACAGTCGAAATGTAAAAGTTTGGTGTAGCAGGGTTAAAAGCTACATAACCAGTACCAGCACCTGGAACATAATTTAATGGATTTAAACCATTTTGTCTTGAACCATGTCCTTCGTAATGTGCTTTAGTATATTCTAAGAAAGCACCTAGAGATAAATCGTGTTTATCTTTGAATACTTTACTATAATTGATACTTGAAATGTTAGTAAAAGTTAAGTCATTGAAAGTAGATTGATCTTCAAAACCTCCAAATTCTTGACCTGCACCAGCTGCAACAACTATAGCAAGGTAAGATTGAGGCGCTCTACCAAATAATCTACCATATTGTTTATAGTCAATACCTGATCTATTTCTAACAGTTAAAGCTGGTGTGATTTTGTAAGATGCACCTAAATTTAATATAACTGTTTTATCAGTGTATGTACTAGGAAGAGAACCATCTCTTAATATATCCTGAAGAACATAGGTATCATTAGCTCCAGCAAAATTTGTACCAATACCTTGGAACAAATCTGCTCCTGTAGCATAAGGTGATGTTGGCAAATAAGGTAATCCCATTAAACCACCATGAAGAGGATTTTGGATTGTATTATTATTAACCGCATCATTTGTTTCTTGATCCAACTGATTTCTTTTAGAATAACCTAAAGCAACTTGTGCATCATAGTTAAATCTATCATTTTCACTCTTACCTTTTACATTATTTCTAAATGAAAAACGCTTAAAATCTGTAGTAGGTACTAAACCTCCTTGCTCAAAATATCCCAATGAAGTGTATGATGAAATATTTTTTCCACCAACAGTAACACCTAAATTGTGTTGAGTAACAACGTCAACATTAAAAAACTCATCTAACCAATCAGTTTCTGTAGTGTTTGCTGCAATTTCTTCATCAGTTAATCCAGCACCAGCACCAGCTCCTCTTAATTTTTCAATTGTTAAAGCTTGTTTTGCGTTAGCCATGTTATAATCGTTCTCTGGCAATGTATTGTAACCAGTAGTAGCATCATATGTAAACTTAACACCTGTTTCATATTTACCATTTTTTGTTGTAATCAAAATTACCCCATTAGCACCTTTGTTACCATAAATAGAAGTACCAGCACCATCTCTTAAAACAGTCACTGTTTCAATTTCATTTTGGTTTAAGTTTCTAAATTGATTAGATGTTGAAGGAATTCCATCAATTACTATCAAAGGATCTGTATTACCATTAATAGAAGATGCACCTCTAATAAATCCATCAAATTTAGCAGAACCTGGTGAACCTGAAGAAGATATTAAAGTTAAACCAGGACTAGTTCCTTGTAAAGACGCTAATACTGATGAGTTAGCTCTATTTTCAAGAGTTTCACTACCAACGGTAGTTGAAGCAGAAGTAGTTGTAGCTCTAGTTTGAGTACGATCATAACCTACAGAAGTAAGTATAATTTCGTTTCCTACAAACCCTTCTTCCAAGGAAACATTATAAACATTTCCAGCACCAACAGTTACAGATGATTTCTTCTTTCCAGCGAAAGAAAACTCTAAAACATCACCTTGCTTAGCAGAAATTGAATAATTTCCATCAAAATCTGTAGTTACACCACGTGGTGTCCCTTTTACAACAACAGTTGCACCAGCTAAAGTTCCTAATTCATCAGAAACAGTACCTGTAACAGTTTTCTCTTGCGCAAACGAAAACTGCATTGTAAACGCTACTAAAAGCGTGAAAATCCATTTGAACTTCGATCTCATATTAAATTTATTTGAGTTAGTTATTCAGCAAACTTCTTAATAATTTCTTAAATAAGCAAATTTTATTAAGTAATAATTGATTTTTAATTATGTTAAATTTTTTACTTCAAAACTAACATTGTGGTTGCAACACGTTTAAAAGACGTAGAATAATGCAAAAGGTTGCGTTAAAAATTATATTTTTATCAAAAAAAATAAATGTTAAAAATTAACTTTTCAGGATTTCAACATGAATGTGGTACTGATGAGGCTGGAAGAGGCTGTTTAGCAGGACCCGTTACTGCGGCTGCTATTCTATTACCAGATACTTTTGAGCTGGATTTACTAAATGATTCTAAACAGCTTTCTGAGAAAGTAAGAGAAAAACTAAAACCTCTGATTGAAGAAAAAGCAATTTGTTTTGCAGTTACTCATATATATAATGAAGAAATTGATGAAATAAACATTTTAAATGCTTCTATGAAAGCCATGCAAGAATCCGTTTTACAATTAAAACCTTCTCCTAAATATATTATTGTTGACGGAAATAGACCTTTAAACAGCAAACTTGGACTGAAACAAAAAAACGGAAAAATTTTCTCTAATGAAGAAATTGAGTTATTAAAATCAATTCCTACCACAAGTATTATAAAAGGAGATAGTAAATATTTAAGTATTGCGGCGGCTTCTGTTTTAGCAAAAACTTACAGAGATGAGTATATGAATAGTATTCACGAAGAATTTCCTATGTATAACTGGAAAAAAAACAAAGGTTATCCTACGAAAGAACACAGAGATGCCATTAGAAAATATGGCCCTACTAAATATCATAGAATGTCGTTCAGATTATTGCCTGAGCAATTATCTTTAGATTTATGATTTGAAATTAGTGATTTATAGCAGTGGCAATTTCTGCTTCAAATAAACTATTAAAATGGTTGAGGATTTTTTGTTTTACTTCTTCTTCATTAACTTTTTTTACGCCAAGTTCTACATTTAATGATGTAACCGCTTTACCCTTAATTCCACAAGGGATAATATTGTCAAAGTAGCCCAAATCTGCATTTACATTTAAAGCAAAGCCATGCATAGTTACCCAACGACTGGCACGAACACCCATGGCACAAATTTTTCTAGCAAATGGGGTTCCTACTCCAAGCCAAACTCCAGTTTCTCCTTCGCTTCTTGTTGATTCGATATTGTACTCTTTTAATGTAAGAATAATAGCTTCTTCTAAAAAGCGTAAATATTTATGAATATCTGTAAAAAAATTTTCTAAATCCAAGATGGGATACCCTACAATTTGACCAGGTCCGTGATAAGTTATATCTCCTCCTCTATTTATCTTATAAAATGTAGCTCCTTTTTCAGATAATTGCTTTTCCGATAGTAGTAAATTTGACAAATCACCGCTTTTACCTAATGTATAAACATGAGGATGTTCTACATATAAAAAGTAGTTGGGTGTTGGGTGTTGGGTGTCTTCTCGTCTGTTTTGGATTTTTAAATCAACTATTTCTTTAAAAAGTTCCTCCTGATAATCCCAAGTTTCTTTATAGTCTTTGTTACCTAAATCTTGTAACTGAATTTTTCTGTTCATTGTTGTAATTTACCACTGCAAAGATACAAATGATTTCTCAAATAGCCCTGACAGGAATGGCATCCTTTTTTTGCAAAAAAAAGATAGAATGAATGGCAGGAATTACCATACTAGAGAAGCCCAAGCCATTTGCTTTAAATTAAAACAAAAACTTTTAAACTTTTAAACTAATATCTATCTTTGCAAGCTTAAAATAGTAAACTATGCAACTTTCGGAACAAGAAATCATTAGAAGAGAAAAGCTAAACACACTTCGCGCTTTAGGTATTAATCCTTATCCCGCAGATTTATATCCTGTAAATACTACTTCAAAACAAGTTAAAACTGAATATGAAGAAGATAAGAAGGTTATTTTGGCTGGTCGTGTGATGAGTACTCGCATTCAAGGAAAAGCTTCGTTTGCCGAATTGCAGGATAGTGAAGGTCGCATTCAAATTTATGTAAACAGAGATGAAATTTGTCCGGATGAAGACAAAACTTTATACAATGAGGTTTTTAAAAAATTAATTGATTTAGGCGACTTTGTTGGTGTGGAAGGAACGCTTTTTACAACTCAAGTTGGTGAGAAATCGGTAAAAGTTACGAATATTACCTTGTTAAGTAAGACTCTTCGTCCACTACCATTACCAAAAACCGATACTGAAGGAAAAACTTATGATGCTTTTGTTGATCCAGAATTGCGCTATAGAATGCGATATGTAGATTTAGTGGTTAACCCAAAGGTAAAAGAGGTATTTGTAAAAAGAACGAAACTGTTTACTGCCATGAGAAACTTCTTCAACCAAGCTGGTTATATGGAAGTGGAAACTCCAGTTTTACAAGCTATTCCTGGTGGTGCAGCTGCTCGTCCTTTTATTACACATCACAACAGTTTAGATATTCCTTTGTATATGAGAATTGCTAACGAATTATATCTAAAAAGATTGATTGTTGGCGGATTTGATGGTGTTTATGAGTTTTCTAAAAATTTTAGAAACGAAGGAATGGATAGAACTCACAATCCAGAATTTACGGCAATGGAAATTTATGTAGCTTACAAAGACTACAACTGGATGATGGAGTTTACTGAAAACTTATTAGAATATTGCGCTACACAAGTGAACGGAACAACAGATGCAACTTTTGGAGAACATCAAGTAAGTTTTAAGGCACCTTATGCAAGAGTTACGATGACAGATGCTATTAAAAAATTTACAGGTTTTGACATTACTGGAAGATCTGAAAAAGAATTATTTGATGCGGCTCAATCCATGGGAATTGCTGTTGATGAAACTATGGGCAAAGGCAAACTAATTGATGAAATTTTTGGAGAAAAGTGTGAAGGTAATTTCATTCAACCTACATTTATTACAGATTATCCAAAAGAAATGAGTCCGTTATGTAAAGAACATAGAGATAATCCTGATTTAACAGAGCGTTTTGAATTGATGGTTTGTGGAAAAGAAATTGCAAATGCTTATTCTGAATTAAATGACCCTATTGACCAAAGAGGCCGTTTTGAGAACCAAATGACTCTAGCTGCAAAAGGTGATGATGAAGCCAATGGCATTATTGATGAAGATTTCTTACGTGCCTTAGAATATGGAATGCCACCAACTTCAGGATTAGGTATTGGAATGGATAGATTAATTATGTTTTTAACAAATAATCAATCTATACAGGAAGTTTTGTTTTTCCCACAAATGCGTCCAGAGAAAAAACAAGTAGAATTATCCGAAGAAGAAAAAATGATACTTAATTTATTGGCTAAAAACGATAATGAAATGGATTTAGCAACATTGAAAAACAAAGCTGCTTTAAGCGGTAAAAAATGGGATGCTGCCATGAAAGGACTAGCTAAACACAACATGACAACCGTGAGAGTTGAAGGTGAAAGTAAAATTGTAGCCTTAAAAAGTTAATTTTTTTTTACTATAAATTTTTAAGAGGAATTCTAATGGGATTCCTCTTTTTTTTATAATTTTTTGTTAAGAGTTAAACCTTTTAAATGGAATCGTGTCTTATTACCAAACTTTAAAAATTAGAAACATGAAAAATTTATTTGTAGTAGCATTGCTAGTTATTGGATTAACATCATTTGCACAAGAAAAAGGTAAAAAAGGAGACAGAAAAAACATGTCACCAGAGGAGAGAACAGAAATGCGAGTTGAAAAAATGACTAAAGAACTTGATTTGAATGAAACACAACAAGAACAAGTGAAAGAACTTTTAGCTTCTCAAAAAGAAGACAGGGAAGAATTTATTGAAAAAAGAAAAGAAATTAGAGAAACTGCCGAAAAAGCTACCAAAGAGCAAAGAGAAGAAATGAAAGCTAAAATGGAAGAGAAAAAAGAAGCCATTAAAACTAAAATGAAAACTATTCTTACTGATGAACAGTATAAAAAATGGGAATCTAACATGGTAGAAAAAAAGGAGAAAATGACTGAAAAGAGAGAAAGAAAAGGCAAAAAAACCAAATAACTAAAATAAAAAAGTGCTGTTATTATTTTGAATTTAAAAAAAAATAGTTAGATTTGACTTTCTAAAATCAAAACAACTAAATATTATGAAAAAAATAATTACACTTTTCGTTTTTATCTTTGCTCTTTCCTTTAATGCAAATGCACAAGAAGCAAAAACAGCGAGCGAATTAGGTAAAGCTGATGCGAAAGCAGTAGCAGAACTAGTAAAAATTGACAGTCAAACTGTAACTGCTTTAGAAGGTTTGTTTGAAATGAAACATCAAACTCTTTTAACTGAAGGTATCTCTGAAGAAAGAAAACAAGTTTTATCTGAAGTTATTGAACTTAAATTAGCTGCAACTTTAGACGCTGCTCAAGTTGAAAAATTAAAAGCTAATCAAGAACTTTATAAGAAATTATTAAAGAACTAAAAAAGTCTTAATATTATAAAAATCCCGTTTTGTTCAATTCAAAACGGGATTTTTTATTTTATAAATCTTTGGCTACTTTGTGGATTGCGTTTATTGTAAAATCTAAGTCTTCGTATGACAAAGCATCAGTGATAAACCAAGTTTCGTATGCAGAAGGTGCTATATAAATTCCTTCCTTTAATAAGCCGTGAAAGAATTTCTTGAAAGTTTCATTATCACCTATTTTGGCTGTTTCAAAATCATAAACTTCATTTTTGTCAAAATGCACAGAAATCATTGAGCCTACTCTATTTATAGTAAATTCAATGGCATAATCTGATAAAACTTTTTGAATACCTTGATGCAAATAGGCTGTTTTTTCTTCTAAACGTTTATAAATCTCATTATCTGAATTTAACTCTTTCAACATTTCATAACCAGCTGCCATTGCTAATGGATTTCCTGACAACGTTCCTGCTTGGTAAACGGGTCCAATTGGCGCTAAATAATTCATGATTTCAGCTTTAGCTGCAAAAGCTCCTACTGGTAATCCGCCACCGATAACTTTTCCAAAACAAACTATATCTGCTTTTATGTTATATAGTTCTTGAGCACCTCCTTTGGCTAATCTAAAACCTGTCATAACTTCGTCAAAAATCAACATTGTTCCTGATGCATCACAAAGCATACGCAAAGCTTCTAGAAAACCTTCTTTTGGTGGAATGCATCCCATATTTCCTGCAACAGGTTCAATAATTATAGCTGCAATTTCATTTTTATTGGCTTCAAACAATGCTTTTACATTATCCAAATCGTTGTATTTTGCTAACAAGGTATCTTTAGCTGTACCTTCAGTTACACCAGGACTGTTGGGTGATCCAAAAGTAATTGCACCACTTCCTGCTTGAATTAAAAATGAATCTGAATGACCGTGATAACAGCCTGCAAATTTTATGATTTTATCTCGATTGGTATAACCTCTAGCTAATCGAATGGCACTCATGCAAGCTTCTGTACCTGAATTCACAAAACGAATTTTATCAATATTTGGCACCATTGAAACGGCTAGTTCTGCAATTTTGGTTTCTAATTCTGTTGGCATACCAAAAGATGTTCCTAATTTGGCTCTTTCTGTAATGGCGTTAATAACTGGTTCATGTGCATGACCTAAAATCATTGGCCCCCATGAATTGATATAGTCAATTAATTTATTTCCATCTTCATCAAACAAATATGGCCCTTTTGCACTTTTTACAAAAATGGGTGTTCCTCCAACTGACTTGAATGCTCTAACTGGTGAGTTTACACCTCCTGGAATTACTTTATTGGCTTCAAGGAATAATTCGCTACTTCTTTTATATAACATTATTTAATCTTTAAAATCTGACCTATTGAAAGTGTATTGTCAGAAATATTGTTTTTGCTTTTTAATTCTTCTACTGAGATATTGTATTTTTTTGAAATTGAATATAATGTATCTCCTTTTGTAACTTCATATTCTGAACTACTAATTGTTTTTTTAGGTGTTTCATAAATAATCACTTCTTCGGTTATAGTAGCTCTTCCTAAAGCTTCATTGTCATATTGATACAATTTGTATTTTTCAATAAGATGAATCAATTTGTCTGGATATTTAGGATCTGTTGCGTAACCTGCATCTTTTAATCCTTTAGCCCAAGATTTATAATCGTCTTCTTTAAGGTCAAATAAAAATTTATATCTATCTCTTGAAGTTAGAAACAATGAATGATCTCTGTATGATTCCGCAGGATGATTGTATTTTCTAAAGCATTCTTGAGAGGCATCATCATCGTGATTTACGCTTGCTCCTTCCCAACCTACATGGCATTTTATTCCAAAATGATTGTTTGCCTTTTTACACAACTCTCCTTTGCCTGCTCCAGATTCTAAAATTCCTTGTGCTAATGTGATACTAGCTGGTATTTTGTAATTAATCATATTGCTGATGGCTGTGTTTTTAAACCATGAAATGTATTCTTCCACGTTTTCAAAAGTAACAACAACAAAAGAAGTGGCATCAAGTTTTTCTTCTTCTTTCTTTACAATTTGTTTTTTTGAGGTGACAACAGTTTTCTTAACTGGCTTTTTTGAACTTACTGTTCTCACTTTTCGCTGTGAACCACAGCTCACTAAAAACAATGTGCATAAACAGATTAGGGCAATTTTATATTTCATCTAAATGTATTGTTTCTTTTTTTTGTTTTTCTAACAAGATATTCATTCCTTTTATACCTTGCAAACCACCAGTATGAATGGCTAAAATTTTACTTCCTTTTGAAAAATAATTATTCTTGATTAAATCATCAATTCCATACATCATTTTACCAGTATAAATTGGATCTAAAGGTATTTTGTGTTTGGTATAAAATTCATTAATAAAACGAATTAATTCCTCAGTTATTTTACCATATCCTCCAAAATGATAATCTGAAATAATTTTCCAATTGGATTTCTTTGCAAAGTTACTAATCTCATTTGAAATAAAATCACCTTTGAGGGAAGGAAAACCAATTATTTCTTGGTGTGCTAAACTTGAATTTATAATTCCTGAAATCGTTCCACCAGTTCCTATTGCACAACAAATATGTGTGAAAATTTTATCTTCATCTTCTAGAATTTCTTCACAGCCTTTTATGGCTAAATCATTTGTTCCTCCTTCTGGCAAAAGGTAGAAAGCACCAAACTCTTTATGTAAATTTGCAATGAAATCTTTAGTATCCTTAACTCTAAAATCTTCTCTTGACACAAATTTAAATTGCATTCCTAATTCTTGAGCTTTTTTTAAAGTTGGATTTTCATTTATTTTATGCAATAACTCTTCACCTCTAATTACACCAATAGTTTTAAAATTATTTTCAAAACCCGCAGAAGCTACCGCTAAAATATGATTGGAAAAAGCACCTCCAAAAGTCAACAAAACCGAATGATTTTCTTCCTTGGCTTGGTGTATATTATATTTTAGTTTTCGAAATTTATTCCCTGAAATTAATGGATGGATTAAGTCTTCACGCTTTATAAACAATTCAACGTTAGGGTTATTGATTTCAATTCTCTGAAGTTTAATTTTCATGTTTACAAAAGTACAATTCAGTATTTACATTTCATAAAAAAAGCAGCCAAATGACTGCTAGTTTTTTCTTTGTATAAAATTTATTTTCTTGAATTTTCAACAATAATTTTGTGACTTAAACTTTGACTTTCTTTGGTTACAATTTTGACAATATAAACACCATCGCTGATTCCTGCTGTTGAAAACTGGTATTCATTTTCTGCTCCTAATTTTTCTTTTCCAAAGACTACTTTTCCAGTAACATCAAATAATGAAACTGATTGTAAGTTTATCAAAGTAGGGTTTTCAATTCGCAATGTTTCACTATCGTTATTTTGATAAATTCCGAAATTGTCTTCAAGGTTTACAACTGTGTTTAAAGCTGTTGCAGTAAATGTAATTTCAAATCTATTATTAACTACTCCTCCTGGCAAAACCACTTCATAATCACCGTTTTTTATATCATGATAAGTTTGAGTTAAACCATCATAAATATACACATTCTGATTTTGATCAAAATTAATCACGTGTGCCAATTTAAAATTAAATGAAGTATTAGCTACTGATTTAACCCCTAGTTTTATTCTTTTATTTATGTCAAAAGGAACACCTTCAATTACATATCTATCGTTATTTAAAAAAAAATAAACATCATTAGGCAATGTGTTTTCAGCAGGGCTTTTAGCATCAATTCCTCTATCAACTCCATCGGTTGCTTGTGGTATAAGAACTAATCCTATCTGACGTGTAAATTGATTATTCAATGCAACATCAAAACGCATGTGTGGTACTTGAGTTGAATTCATACTCGCACTTTGAGGCGCAGCATTTCTTTCAAATTGAGACAACCCACTATCTTCTCTTATATATTCTCTGTACTCATTTTTTATTGTTACACTACCTGTTGCTTGACCTTCAATCATAAAACCTTGACCAATGGGAGCATATTTACGTTCTATACTTAAACCTGAAGAAGACCCAGTTGTATTTAAAGAACCATCGCCGTTATATGTGTCAAATGTAGCAGGCATATAAATTCCAGTGTATGGGGCTACTGTTGGAGCATAAGAACCATAACCTCCATGATAATCAGCCAAATAATGTGAATTATCTGTTTTATCTTGTTCCCAATAGTATGCAATTCCAGTACAGTCACTATTATCAACATCTAATAGAAATGCACTTACATCTAAAGCAGAAGGATATGGATTACCTGTTAAAGTAAACTGACTAGTATCAACATCAACGGTTATATCTCCATCATTAGGTCTTCCTCTAAAATCGTAGCGTTGATTATTTCCTTGGTTATTATCTTGAATTGTTTCAGTAGAAATTAAAGTATCATCTGTTCCGTTAACTCCTTTCATTGTAAATCCTTGTCCAGGTTCTAATGTTTGTGAATCTTGAACATGAATCCAACCAGTTCCTCCTGGATCGTATGTATTAGAAGTTAGGTATTTCCATATCCAATATTTTGCTACAACTAAAGAACTGCTTGAAGTTGAACCATCATAATTCGTTGTTGTTATTACATTAGAAGCTGTTACAGTTGTTGGGCGATTCATCAACAAAATACCAAAGTTTGTATTTCCTGCTAAACCTGTTGCAACACCTACTGGAGAACACCAATAATTATAAACATAACGATTAGAAGTACCTTCTTGAAAAACAGATAGTTTTCCTTCACCAGAATTGGCAGAAACACCTGTTCTACCCTGAACTAATTGAGCTTTATTTCTTAAATAAAAATTCGAATTTATTTCTAAATTTATGTCTTCTTTTACAAAAACAACATTGTCATCATTGTAAATATAACTCCCATCTTTCACAAATAATTGCGAATAGGAATTATATCCAAACACAAAACATACTGCAAGGAAAATATTTTTTATCATTCTCAATCAATTTAGTTGGTTAAATCAATACTAACAAATATACACATATTTTCAATATTTATAGTAATAATTTACAAATTAATGAGTTAACTAACCTCTTTGATTAATTTAACATATACAATTATTGTTTAATTACTATTTTCCACTTAAACAAGGTTAGTTTTAAGCATAAAGCAGCATTTTAAAACAAAACAACCAATTTATTTTATTTAATTAACATTTAAAAATATAATAAAATATTTTTTTAACATTTTTATTATTAAAAAACCTTTATTTAACTTTTTTTTATACATTTACTTAAATTTAGACACAATGAAAAAAATTACGACTTTTTTTATGGGATTGCTATGTCTACAAATGAGCTATTCTCAAGTAGGTATTGGAACCATAAACCCGAATGCTGCTTTAGATATTGAATCTTCAACCAATGGAATTCTAGTTCCTAGAGTAGCACTTACTTCAAAGACAACTGAAGCTCCAGTTGTTAATCCTCAAACTGGTGCAATTCCGGATGGAACATTAGTATGGAACACAGCTACAGTTGGTACTTTACCAAATTTTACACTTTTACCTGGTTTTTATTATTGGCAAAGCGGATCTTGGAATGCTCTCTCTGGCAATAGCGGAAAAGATTGGGCTTTTACCGGAAACACAGGAACGAATACTACTGATAATTTTATCGGCACAACTGACAACAATGGCCTAAAATTTAGAACAAACAATAGTGACCGATTTATTATTGCAAACGGAGGTCAATTAAGATCATACGCAAACGGTAGTGCCAATAGTCCAATTTACTCTTGGAATAACGACACCAACACAGGCATATTTAGAGACGGTGCAGATATTTTAGGATTCTCAACAGCTGGCAATGAAAGAATGCGTATTATTGATGATGGAAGAGTTTCCGTAAACAACACAACAGCTCCTACTGGCAGTTTGTTTTCTGTTGCTAGCAGTGCAACGAATCCGTGGGCTGTTAACGGTTATTCCAGTGAAGATGGAAGCGGTATATATGGAACAATAGCATCAGGCTCAACAGTTTTTGCAGCGGTACAGGGAGAATATGCAGGAACTTCAGGAGATGCTGCTGGTGTTAGAGGCATGAACTTTTCTGAAACCTCAGGCACTAATTTCACCGATTCTGCTTCAAGTGGAATAACAGGCACATTGAATGTAGGTACAGCCGTAAACTATGTATTTGGCGTTTATGGAACGGTTGGAAATAACACTTTTGCTGGCAGCACTAGAAGTGGTGGTGTTTTAGGCACTAATCTATTCGCGTCTGGTGCCTTAGGATATTATGCAAACAACGGAACAGATTACGCAGTATACGCCTTTGGCGGAACCAGAGCTAATGGAGCAGTTGGCGGGAGAATGAGCAACAATAATTATTTAGACACTTCAATTGGTCTAGGAGTCTATGGAGGAGTAATTGGAGGCTGGGTTAGGGGACATGAATATGGTTTTATTTCTACAGGTGAAAGATTTAGCTCTTATAACATGGGAAAAGTGATTTCAAATGAAGATTACATTGTTATAGCTGGAAAAGAAAACAAAGTTGCATCTTATGCTTCAACAGCTTTACAACCAGAAATACATGCAAAAGGAGTTGGAAAATTATCTAACGGCGAGGCCTTTATTTCTTTTGAAAGAAATTTTTCTCTTTTAATTGATACATCAAAACCTATTATCGTTACTTGTACACCAATGGGAGAAACTAAGGGAATATTTTTAGCAGAAGTTAACAACAACGGATTTAGAATTAAAGAAAACCAAAACGGTAATTCAAACATGGCTTTTACCTGGGTTGCAATTGCCGAAAAAGACGTTTCAGACAAAGCTGAAATTTCAAAAGAATTGTTAGACAAAAATTTTGAAAACAACTTAAACAATATCATGCACGATGAAAATGTTGATGGCGGAAAAGCTATATGGTCTGAAAATGGTGTTGTTAATTTTGGAGAAAAGGCTCCAATTCAAGAAATAAAGAAAGAGCGAGCAAAAAAAGTTGAAAAATACTCTAAACACAATGCTAAAATTGAAAACAAGTAAAGTATAAATTTAAACCTAACCCTATAATAATATATTTGTTATAAATTCAACAAAAATTCACAAAAATCAAAAAAAATGTAATTCGTCGATAAAAAATGTCCCTTAATCGATAATCATTCATTAAGCCTTTTGTTTATTTGTTTGTGAGTAAATATTTTATACTTTTGTCCTGAATTTAGACAATAAACTCAGACACATAAAATATTATTAAGAGCAACCTACCTCAGTTTTTCATTGTGGATAAGTTATGTCTATTTTTTTAACCTACATATAGACACTTATTTTATTATGGAAAAGAACACCCCGAATCTAATCCAAAATATATTTTCTGATTTTAATAGAAAATTATTTTTAGTACTATTTTTGATATCCACAAATTTTGTTTTTTCACAAACAGATAACTGTAGTTTAACTTCATCATCTGGTGAGCTTTCTGTTGGAACTTCTTGCACATATGCAGATTTCGATTCAAGCAACAATAGTGATTATTGGAACAATGCTTCAGGTTGTAATGCTGATGATTTAGATGATGCATGGGGTTGGTTTACTGCAACTTCAACAACAACAACCATTAACTATCAACCTGCCAATAATAGAGATGCTGTTTTGCATCTTTTTACAGGTAGCTGTAGTACTTCTATGTCTTCAATTGCATGTTCTGATAATATCGGAAATGGAGCGACAGAGACAATTACTTATGCAACAACTCCAGGTCAAAAATACATGATTAGAATTCAAAGATGGGATTCTAATGGTTCAATGGCTGGGCAAATATGTGTTTACAACCCTTGTTCTGTTTCTTCTGCAGGAACTTTATCAGGCAATCAATATATCTGTAGATATACAAACACAACCACAACTTTTTCTTCAACAGTTTCTGGAGGAACTTGGTCAAGTAGCAATACTGGTGTAGCCAATGTAAACTCTACAACTGGTGTTGTAACTGCTTCAAATTCTGGTACTGCAACAATAACATATTCAGTTGGTGGCTCTGGTTGTCCAGTATACACTAGCACAAGAGTTGTGTATGTTGCTAACGGACCAGGGGCTGGACCTTTAGGAATTAGTGGTTCTCAAAACCAATGTGTTAGCACAACAGCAACTTACACCATAACACCTGATCCTTATTCAAGTTCATATACTTGGTCTTATCAAGGTGGTACTGGAGTTACAATTACTCCTGCATCAAATGGCTTATCAGCAACCGTGACTTATAGTTCAACTGCAACTTCTGGAAACCTAGTAGTTCAATCAACAAATGGTTGTGGCTCTGGTGGCGGTGGAATCTATCATTACATCACTGTAACCCCAATACCATCAATACCTGCAACAGCTGGAGCTTACAGTGCAACATGTAATGGCTTTGTGGCTCAATGGGGATACTCCAATAATGCAACTAGCTACATAATCGATGTTTCTTTAAACAATACATTTACATCTATATTACCTCAATACAACAACTTAAATATAGGTAATAATTTAAGCTATACATTTTCTGACCTTAACTCTGGCACTACTTATTATTATAGAGTAAGAGCAACAAGTAGTTGTGGCACAAGCAATAATTCATCAACCATGAATTATGCAACTTTATCTGGACCGTCAAATCCAGCTAACCCAACTAGTAATTCCCCACAATGTAGTCCTTCAGGTGTTACTATAACTAGAAGTGGAACTCCGCCTTCAAATGTAACTTGGTATTGGCAAACTGCTGCTAATGGAACTTCTACAACTAATAGTGGAACAACATTCAATGTAACAACTTCGGGCACTTATTATATTAGAGCTAGAAACTCAAATGGGTGTTGGAGCAACGGAGCTGGAAGTGTAACGGTTTTAATTAATTCAACACCTTCTATCACTTCTAATCCTGTAAATTCAACCATAACGCCTGGAACAAATACTTCATTTACTGTAGCTGCATCAAATACTCCAACAAGTTATTTGTGGCAAGTAAGTACTGATGGGGGAAACACATGGTCAACAGTTTCAAATGGTGGTGTTTATTCAAATGCTACATCAGCTACATTGAATATCACAAACGCAAGTGAAACAATGAATGGATATAGATATAGAGCTTCTGCAACAAATTCATGCGGAACATCTGCTTTTTCATCAGCTGCAACATTAACAGTTGTTCTAAATTATTGTATTCCAACTACTCAAACTAGAGATAGAGTTTACATTAACAGAATAGATTTTGTTGGAACTTTAAATGATGTTAGTAATGGTTCTACATTCTCTAGCAATGGGTATGAGGATTTTACAAGCCTAACTAGTAGAGCAATACAAGCACAAGGAGAAGGAGTAAATATTATTTTAAACAATATAAATATTACCAATGCAAATACTGGTGGAAGAGTAAAAGCATGGATTGATTGGAATAAAGATGGGGTTTTTAGTCAAAATGCTTCTGAAGAAATATACAATCCTGGAGCATACGCAGGAGCAAATCTAACCTTTGGATTTATTATACCAGCATCTACTCAACCAGGTTTATACAGAATACGTTTTAGAGTTTACAACAACAGTAGTAACGGTTTTGGTTATGATTTTAGCCCATGTGAGAGCTTTACAGGAAATAATTATAGTGATGTAGAAGATTACTTATTTGAAGTAATCCCAAGCTGTAGTGCTAACATTGTTGCTGTAACAGAAGGCACAAACTGTGGTAGTGGCCCTGTAACAATATCTGCAACAGGTACAAGCAATACAATATCTTACAGATGGTATACATCTGAAGCGAGTACAACACCTATTGCAGGAGCAACAGGAAGTAGCTACACTACACCTTCGCTTTCAACCTCTACAACTTATTATGTTACAGCTTTCAATGGTTCATGTGAATCAATAGTAAAAACACCTGTTGTTGCAAATATTACACCTACACCTACCATAAGTATTACACCTCAAAACCCTGTTATATGTGGAGAGAATGCCGTTATTTCAATTGTAGCAGGTGGTGATAAAGAAACTGTTACATTAGTAAACGAAGATTTTGAAAGCAATACTTTAGGAACTTTTAACAATGTAAACAATGATCCTAATAACAGTACTGTAGATACAAAAACAGCTTGGCAAATAAAATCTAGTTCATATATTCCTACTGGAGGTATTGTTTGGTATCCTGCTATTTCATCTGGTATTGGAAACAATAAATTTGCTTTAGCAACATCCGACATCAATCCAATTGCTGGGAGCACAATAGAAAATTCATTGTCTTTAATAAATTCAGTAAACACAACTGATTTTATAAATTTAACATTAAAGTTAAAAATGTTTTATTCAAGAGAGCTTTCAAACAACGATAGTTCTTATGAAGAATACGTTAGATTGCAAGTTTCAACAGATAATGGTACTAATTGGACAAATATAGCTAACATTCTATCTGATGTTGGTATTGGAACACGTTTTGCTACTTTAAACTATGATTTAAGTGCTTATGTGAACAATCCTAATGTTAGTATAAGAGTTTTACATCGTGCTTATTCATCTTCAGGCATGTGGTTAGCAGGTGGTGTTGCCGTTGATGACATCAAATTATTTGGTGAAAAAACGCTATCAACATCTTTTAATTATGACACAAGTGTAGTAGATGCTTTCATGGATTTTGCTTGTACAATTCCTTATTCTTCAGGAACACCTGCAACAACTATTTATATTAGACCTACAGTTACACAATTAGAAAATGCAGCATTTATTATTCCTGTTTCAACAACTTTATCTAATGGTTGTGTAGTAAGTGGAAACGTTAATGTAACAAACAACACAAAATTATATACACCAAGTGCTACAAACTCAGATTGGAATACAGCAACAAATTGGAGACCTGTTGGTGTACCAACTGCTTCAAACTGTATTGTTGTTTATGAAGATGTTGACATAACTGGTCCAAATAACGTTGAAAAAGGATTGAACTTAATTGTAAAATCAGGAAAAAAATTAAATATAGCTTCTGGAAATTCATTAGTAATAACAGATTTTGTTAATGTAGAAACTGGTGGTACTTTCCAAATTGAAAACAACTCTAGTTTAGTACAAATAAACAACGTTACAAATACTGGAAATATAATTTACAAAAGAACAGCAGATAACATCAAAGGTTCAGATTATGTTTATTGGTCATCACCCGTAAATAATCAAGCTTTAAATGCAATTTACACTTCACCAGCACAAGGTCCAAAATACAAATGGAATACCCTATTAAATAATGGAAATGGCGCAAGTGGTAATACTAGCCAAGGGAACTGGGTAAACGCAAATGGAAACATAATGGAAACTGGTTCTGGATACATCGTGAGAGGTTCAAGTAGTTTTGGAATGGCTGCAACAAATATAAACAGCACGTTTACTGGAAGACCAAACAACGGTACAATACCAGTTACAATTCACAGAGGAAGCTATACCGGTCCAGGTTACACAGGTGCAAATGGAGCTCCAATAAACAGACTTGATGACAACAACAATTTAATTGGAAACCCATATCCTTCTGCCATAAATGCATTACAATTCATCAATGACAATAGCGTCAATATTGAAGGAAATGTAAAACTTTGGACACATGGTACAGATCCAGGAGCAAACAACGGAACAACAATTACAAATCCGTTTTATGGAACTTTCTCAAACAACTACTCTGCTAGTGACTATGTAACTATCAATTTTACAGGAACTACAATTCCTACTGCTTCAGAATTAATTAGAGCTGGACAAGCCTTTTTTGTTGACATGATAGATGGTGCTGCTGGAAGTGGGTCAGTTACTTTCAACAACAACCAAAGAAGAGACAATAGTGGTAATCCTTATGAAAACAATAATTTCTTTAGAAATGCAAATGAGGAAGAAAATATAAATGTTGAAACCTTAGAAAGACACAGAATTTGGTTAGACATCAAAGATGCAAACAATAATTCAGAAATAACTTTAGTAGGTTATGTTCAAGGAGCAACAATGGATAAAGACAGTAAGTATGATGCGTTGTCAACACCTTTGGATTTAAACATCTATTCAATAATAGATACTGAAAAATTTTCAATACAAGGCAGAAGCTTACCTTTTGATGATGACGATCAAGTTGCTATTGGATTAAATGTTCCAGCTTCAGGAAATTATACTCTTGGAATCAACACAGCAGATGGCTTGTTTTTAGGCAACCAAGACATTTATTTAAAAGATGAACAATTAGGCATCTACCATGATTTAAAAGTTGCACCATATACATTCACTGCTACTTCTGGAGTTCATAATGACAGATTCAAATTGGTATATAAAAATGCTGTTCTAAGCAACGTTACTTTCAATGAAAATGAGATTCAAATTGCTAAAAACAACAACACCATTGAAATAGTTTCAGGAAATGAAATTATGGATAACGTAAAAATTTATGATGTAAGAGGAAGACTAGTAGCCGAAAAGAACAAAATCAACGACAATAAAGTTTCAATTGATACAAACACTATTCAAGATCAAGTATTAATCGTAAACATTACAACTGCTGAAGGAATTAAAGTAACCAAGAAAATTCTTTAAGACCTCAAAAAAATAAAAAAATTCCAAAAAGACCTTTGCTTTAAATAGTAGAGGTCTTTTTCATTTGCATAAGCCTCCCTTTCAAATGAAATATTCAAATACGCCTTTTTTAAATTTCCATATTGAACTAAACGAAAAATGAATTCAATCCCATACCAAATAAAAAATGGAACAATCAACATTTCCAATTGCTGTCTAATATGAATTTTTTCATGATTAATCAAGACAGCATTATTCTTATCTTCCTTAAATGAAAGAACTATAAAAGGAAAAATTGTAATTCCTCTCACCCACTTTGGCGTCAAATATTTAAAAACTACAATTACCATTTCATGCAAAGTTGCTAATTTTTTTTTATAAATAATATTTTTGTCCAAGGAAAGAAAGAATCACTTTAAAATAATTAATTTTGTACATTACATAAATGTGATTTTTAGCTATGAATAATGAAATAGATCCAAATAATTTAAAAGAAGGTGAAGATTTTTATTACACACCCGAAGGATACAAATGTTTCACAGAAAAATATCACTTAAAAAGAGGCTATTGTTGCAAAAGCGGATGCAGACACTGTGCATACGGATTTGATAAAAAAACAGGAACAATTAAGAAATCAGATGTTCAGATGATAGATATTCAGACCTTAGTAACTGAAAATTCAAAATCTGAAAATCCAAAATCAATTATAATGACATTTCAAGAACAAATACTACAAGGAATTCCATCGGTTTTACCAAATCCAAAACCTTATGAAATTGAAATAAACCATGCACCAAAGCGAAAAGAAATTCTCACTGACGAAGAAAAAAAGTTAGCCTTAAAAAATGCATTGCGTTATTTTGAACCAAAACACCACGCAGAATTACTTCCAGAATTTAAAGCCGAATTAGAAACCTACGGTAGAATATACATGTACCGTTTGCGTCCAGATTACAAAATATATGCAAGACCAATTTCAGAATATCCTGGAAAATGCGAACAAGCAAAAGCCATCATGTTGATGATTCAAAACAATTTGGATTATGCAGTGGCACAACATCCACACGAACTAATTACCTATGGTGGAAATGGTGCAGTGTTTCAAAATTGGGCGCAATATTTACTAACCATGAAATACTTGGCAGAAATGACAGAAGAGCAAACTTTAGCCATGTATTCTGGTCATCCAATGGGCCTATTTCCTTCACACAAAGAAGCACCAAGAGTCGTAGTTACCAACGGAATGGTTATCCCAAACTATTCCAAACCAGACGATTGGGAAAAAATGAACGCCTTAGGTGTATCGCAATACGGACAAATGACTGCAGGAAGCTATATGTACATTGGTCCACAAGGAATTGTTCACGGAACTACAATCACCGTTTTAAACGGATTTAGAAAAATAAAAAAATCACCAAAAGGAGGTTTATTTGTAACCTCTGGATTAGGAGGAATGTCGGGAGCACAACCAAAAGCAGGAAATATTGCAGGTTGTGTTACAGTTTGTGCTGAAGTAAATCCAAAAATAACACACATTCGTCACTCACAAGGTTGGATAAATGAAATCATCGAAAACATTGACGAATTAGTACCAAGAGTTAAAAAAGCTTTAGAAAATAAAGAAATCGTTTCCATTGCCTATTTAGGAAATGTAGTAGATGTCTGGGAACGATTTGACCAAGAAAATTTACTAATCGATTTAGGCTCAGACCAAACCTCATTACACAATCCTTGGGCAGGTGGCTACTACCCTACTGGTTTTTCTTTTGAAGAATCCAATGAAATAATGGCCAATAATCCTGAACAATTTAAAGAAGAAGTTCAAAAAACATTACGCCGTCACGCAGCAGCCATCAATAAGCACACAGCCAAAGGCACTTATTTCTTCGATTATGGAAATGCTTTTCTACTAGAAGCTTCTCGTGCAGGAGCCGATGTTTTTGCAGAAAACAAAATCGATTTCAAATACAACAGTTACGTGCAAGACATTATGGGGCCAATGTGTTTCGATTACGGTTTCGGACCATTTCGTTGGGTTTGCGCATCAAGAAATCCAGAAGATTTAGCCAAAACCGATAAAATTGCCTGCGATGTTCTTGAAGAAATGATGAAAAATTCTCCAGAAGAAATCCAGCAACAAATGGCCGATAATATTCAATGGATAAAAGGCGCACAAGAAAACAAACTAGTTGTAGGTTCACAAGCAAGAATACTTTATGCCGATGCTGAAGGAAGAATCAAAATTGCAGAAGCCTTTAACCAAGCCATTGCTCGTGGTGAAATTGGTTACGTAATTTTAGGAAGAGACCATCACGACGTTTCAGGAACCGATTCACCTTACAGAGAAACTTCTAATATCTATGACGGCTCACGATTTACAGCTGATATGGCTATCCAAAACGTAATTGGAGATAGTTTCCGTGGTGCTACTTGGGTTTCCATTCACAATGGTGGTGGAGTTGGTTGGGGCGAAGTAATTAACGGTGGTTTTGGTATGGTTCTTGATGGTACTAAAGAAGCATCGAAACGTTTAGAATCAATGCTTTTCTGGGATGTAAACAACGGAATTTCAAGAAGAAGTTGGGCAAGAAACGAAGGAGCAGTTTTTGCTATAAAAAGAGCTATGGAGACGCAACCTTTGTTGAAAGTTACCATCCCTAATGTAGTTAATGAAGATTTATTCCAAGTTTAAAATTTCAGTTATTTAATTTCAAACTGAAATGCAAAACAGGGAATGTAAAACTTAAATAAAAACGCTATGAAAACAATTAAATTTTTACCGCTACTCCTACTTTTCGTTTTTGCATCATGCAGTTCAGTTAGAGTTAATGCTGATTATGATAAAAAAGCTGACTTTAATCAATACAAAACCTATGCTTACATCAAGGCAAATATTGATAAAGTAGAAATTTCAGATTTAGACAAAAAAAGAATTTTATATGCTATTGATGATGCAATGGCAGCAAAAGGATTCACAAAATCTGATAATCCTGATATGCTAGTTAGTATTTTTACCAAAGAAAGCGAACGTGTGGATGTTTACAATAACAACATGTGGGGAATGGGCTTTGGCTGGGGCTGGAACCCTTGGTGGGGAATGAACTATAACAGCGTTTATACCACTCCAGAAGGAACCTTATTTATTGACCTTTTTGACGCCAAAACAAAAGACATGATTTGGCAAGGCGAAGGAAGTGGTTATTTAACTAAAAACACTGATAAAAAAGACGCCCGAATTAAAGAATTTGTAGATAAAATTTTAGAACAATATCCACCTGTTAAAAAACAGTAATTCAAACAGTTAAAAAACAAAAAAACGCAATCTAGTATTTTGTATTAGATTGCGTTTTTTTTGTTTACAAAGCAATAATTTTTCAAAATGTAAGAACAAATAATTATACATTTGTAGAAAAATATAGAGCAATGGCAACAGAGAAAAAAATATTTCTCAAAACTTTAAAAATCACTGGAATATCAATTATTTCAATTGTAGGGTTACTCATCTTATTACCCATTGTATTTGCAGATACAATTACAGAAAAAGTAAAAACACTAGCCAATGAAAATCTTGAAGGAGAATTAAATTTCAAAGATTCCAACCTGTCTTTTTTTACTCATTTTCCTTCGTTAACTTTATCTCTAAACGAATTTAGCTTAAATGGTTCCAAGCCATTCAAAAATGAATCCTTAATCTCAGCACAAGAAATTGGATTTGGAATAGATGTACCCAGCATGCTTTTTGGAAATGAAGCTCAAATTGACAAAATTTTCATTGACAATGCTATCATAAACATACAAGTCAATAAAAAAGGAGAAGCCAATTACAACGTTTATAAATCGACCAAAACTACTTCTAACAACGATAATTCAGCTTCTTTAGACTTAAAAAACATTCAAATAGACAACAGCGAAATCATCTACAATGATGCTTCCACAAAAATACATATTGATGCAAAAGGCTTTAATTATCAAGGAAAAGGAAATCTTTTAGATGTAAATTTCAGCTTAACAACTTCTGCAAGTATTGAAAATTTAAGTTTCACTTATGACAATAATGAATATTTAAAAAACAAAGCTATCAAAGCCGATTTAATTACGAAAATCAACACCAATTCACTTGCCTTTATTTTTGAAAAAAATGATTTAATCATCAACAAACTACCTGTTGAATTTAGTGGATTTTTCAATTTTCTTTCCAATGGTTATGACATGTCATTTAACCTAAAAACAGAAAACAGCAACCTACAAGATTTATTTACAGCATTACCAGCAGAATATGTAACTTGGATGAATCAAACAGAAATGAAAGGAAAAACAGACGCCAGTTTTTCATTAAAAGGAAAATATATTGCTTCTGAAAACTTAAATCCTAACGTAAATTTCAACATAAAAGTTAGAGAAGGCTTCATAAAAAACAATAAAGCACCCTATCCTATCGAAAATCTATATTTAAATTTAGAAACACAATTGCCTAATTTAGATATCAATCAATTAAATGTACAACTCGATTCTTTGTATTTTGATTTGAACAAAAACAAACTTAGTGCAATTTTAAAATCAAAAGGATTTGGCAAAAAGCTCACCATCGACACAAAAATTAAATCTAAAATTGATTTAAAAATGTTGTCAGATGCCTTGCAACTACCTACCATGAAGATTAGCGGAAATTTAGACACTGATATTGTTTCCAAAGGAATTTATAATGCAGATGAAGAAAAATTTCCAATTACAAAAGGATATTTCAACTTATCAAACGGTTCGCTAAAAACAACTTATTATCCAAAACCCATTGAAAAAATTAATTTCAAAGCCGATTTAAACTGCCCAACTTCAAATTTTAAAGATGCTTCATTGAAGATTTCACCGGCAACTTTTACCTTTGAAAATGAACCTTTTACACTGAATGCAACTTTTACCGATTTTTCAGATTTAAATTATAATGTCCAAGCCAAAGGAATTATTAACCTAGCTCCCATTTACAAAGTTTTTGCTCAAAAAGGATTAGACATAAACGGAATAATTAAAGCTGATGTTTCCTTAGCGGGAAAACAGAGCGATGCTACAAATGGAAACTACCAAAATCTAAAAAACAGCGGAACTCTGGAATTGACCAACATTCAAACCACAAGTGAATTTCTACCAAAACCATTTTTAATTGAAAAAGGACTTTTCACTTTCAACCAAGAAAAAATGAATTTTACTGATTTTAGAGGAAAATATGGAAAATCAGATGTTACACTAAATGGGTATGTATCTAATGTAATCAACTTCTATTTGTCAGAAAAAGAAACCTTAAGAGGGAAATTTTCTTTAGGGTCAAATTATTTGAATATTAATGAATTTATGCCTTCAGAAGCTTCAAATTCAACTGAAAACACAAGCACAAATTCAGTTTCTGGAGTTATTGAAATTCCATCAAACTTGGATGTGATTTTGCAAACCAATGCCAAAAAAACGCAATATGATGACATAATGATTGAAAATTTGAGTGGTATCATTCAATTACAAAAAGGTGTATTGTCGCTTAAAAACGGTTCATTAGGCATCATCGGTGCAACCGCTACCATGAATGGAACTTACAAAAACGAAGGAAAAGAAAAAGCCTATTTTGATTATTCCATCAAAGCCAATGATTTTAATGTAAAAAGAGCTTACGACGAAATAAAACTATTCCAAGAAATTGTAACCGCTGCTGAAAACGCTGAAGGAATTATTTCAATAGATTATGCTATAAAAGGAGTGCTAAACAACCAAATGGAACCTGTTATGCCCTCTTTAGAAGGAAAAGGAACACTTTCCGTGAAGCAAGTTAAAATGAAAGGATTTAGGCTTTTAAACACGGTTGCTTCTAGAACAGAAAATCCAGATATTAAAGATCCTGATATTACAAAAGTGGATATCAAATCGAGCATCAAGAATAACTTATTGACCATTGAACGTTTTAAATTTAAAGTAGCTGGATTTCGTTTGCGTTTTGAAGGACAAAGCAGTTTAGATGGTAAATTGAATTTAAAAATGCGTATTGGTCTTCCTCCTTTAGGCATCATCGGAATTCCTATAAAAGTTACTGGAAATCAAGAAAATCCTGAAATTAAAATTGGTAAAAAATCAGAAGATTTAGAAGAAACTATTTATGAAGATGGTGTAACGCCAATTAACACTCCTGTTGTAAATGACAGTATTGCTAAACCTGTTGTTCCTGTTGAGAAAGTGGAGTAATAAAAAGTAATCAGTGTTCAGTAATTAGTAAGCAGTTAGTGAGATTCTGAAACAAGTTCAGAATGACAAGATTGTGTTGATAACAAGACTGTGTTGATATCAAAACTATCTTTAAAACTCGCTATTCCTGAACACTAAACACTGAACATTAATATTTCAAAAGTTCCTCTATTTTCAAACGTACTTTATCTACATTTGGAATCATAGTAAACTCTAACGTACTATTTAATGGAATCGCTGGCATATTTTCAGAACCAATTACCATCACTGGTGCATCAAGGTTTTTGAAACATTTTTCTTGAATTAAACCAGCTAAACTTCTGGCAAATGAGTTATTGGTTGGTTCTTCGGTTACGACTAAACATTTTTTTGTTTTTCTTACAGATTTTAAAATCGCTTCTTCATCCAAAGGATACAACGTTCTTAAATCGATAATTTCAACTTGATTTTTGATATTAGCTGAAGCATTCAATGCCCAATGCACTCCCATTCCGTAGGTGATAATCGAAAGAGTTTCCTCGTTTTCTTGTTCCCAAATTTCTTGAACGACATTGGCTTTTCCGAAAGGCAACATATAATCTTCGCTTGGTTCGTTCACTCTTGCTGCGTCTGTTCCTTTTACTTTACTCCAATACAATCCTTTATGCTCTAAAAACACTACTGGATTTGGATCATAATAAGCGGCTTTTAACAATCCTTTTAAATCAGCTCCATTGCTTGGATAAGCTATTTTTATGCCTCGAATGTTAGTCAAGATACTTTCTACAGAAGAAGAATGATAAGGCCCACCGCTTCCATAGGCACCAATAGGCACACGAAGAATCATACTTACTGGCCATTTTCCATTCGACAAATAACACGAACGGCTGACTTCTGTAAACAATTGATTTAAACCTGGCCAAATATAATCCGCAAACTGAACCTCAACAATTGGTTTTAAACCAACGGCAGACATTCCAACGGTTGAACCTACAATAAATGCTTCTTGAATTGGTGTATTGAAAACTCTTTCATCTCCGAATTTTTGGGCTAAAGTGGCTGCCTCTCTAAAAACGCCTCCTAATCGTCCACCAACATCTTGTCCGTATAATAAACTTTCAGGATGTTTTCTCATGATTTCTTCAACTGCAAACAAAGCACAATCCACCATTACGACTTTTTCTTCGCGTTGTGGATTTCTTTCTCCAACTTCTTCTGTTATGGGTGTTGGAGCAAAATCGTGTGTAAATAAATCCTCTGGCGTTGGGTCTTCTGCTTGCTGGGCTTTTTCGAAATCTTTTTGGACGTTGGCTGAAGCCACTACCAATTCATGGTCTATCTCTTGTTGTGTGATTCCTGCTTGCAACATTTGTTGTATCAAAACAGGAAATGGATCACGCGATTGGGCTTCTTCTAAATCATCACGGTACCATTCCATTCGAACTCCAGATGTATGATGATTTAATAATGGAACTTTTGCATGAACTAAAAACGGTCGACGCTCTTCACGAATAGTTTTTACAACTTTTTGAATTGCTAAATAGCTTTCTGTAAAATTGGCTCCATCAATAGAAATGGCTTCAATTCCGTGGAAACCTTTGGCATATTCAAAGGCATTTTGAGCTCGTGTTTCTGCTGCATTTGCGGAAATATCCCAACCGTTATCTTGTACCAAATACAAAATAGGAAGCTGTTTTAAAGCTGCCATTTGTAACGCTTCAGCAATTTCTCCTTCGGTTACGGAAGCATCACCAAGTGAACAAACTACAATTGGTTTTTGCTCATCATTATCTTGAATTCCTGTATTTTCTTTGTACCAAAATCCCATTGCTGCACCTGTAGCTGGAATGGCTTGCATACCAGTAGCTGATGATTGATGCGGAATTTTAGGCTTATCGGCATCTTTCAAACTTGGATGACAATAATAGGTTCGTCCACCAGAAAATGGATCGTCTTTTTTTGCCATCAATTGCAACATCAAATCATAAGGTTGCATACCAATCCCTAATAACATAGCATCATCTCGATAATAAGGAAATGCATAATCTTGAGGCAAAAGTTGCATAGCCATCGCAATTTGAATGGCTTCGTGTCCGCGTGATGTGGCATGTACGTATTTGGAAACTATTTTGAAATTTTCTTCATACAATTCTGCCATGGCTTTTGCGGTTGCCATAGTTGAGAATGCTTTTTGTAATATATTTTTGTTTACCATTTTAATAAGTAATCTGTGTTCCTTAAATTTTTATTTTGCTTCTACAATCCAACCGAATTTATCTTCTTCTTTTTGAACTTTTATGGCGTTTAAAGTATCATTTACCATATTTGAAACTGGATTTTCAGCTGGTAATTTTAAAGTAAAATCTTCGTTTCCTATTTCTTCAATCATTGCAATTCCAACGGCTGTTCCTACTCCAAAAGCTTCTTCTAATGTTCCGTTAGCTGACGCTTCTTTGATTTCAGATAATTTGATGGGTCTTTCCGTTACTTCAAAGCCTTTATCTCTTAATAAATCAATCACACTCATTCTTGTAATTCCGGCTAAAATTGAACCTGATAAATCTGGGGTTATGAATTTTCCATCAATTTTGAAGAAAATATTCATGGTTCCTACTTCTTGAATGTATTCAAAATTTTGTGCGTCTAACCACAATACTTGGTCATATCCTTTTGCTTTTGCAAATTCAGTTGGACGAATAGCTGCTGCATAATTTCCTGCTGCTTTTGCTTCTCCTGTTCCACCATTTACTGCACGAACATATTTATTTTCTGCAAATAGCTTAATTTTTTTACTGAAAAATGGCCCAGCTGGTGAACCTAAAATTATAAACTTATAACTTGTTGCTGCTCTCATTCCTATAAATGGTTCGTCAGCATACATAAAAGGTCTTAAATACAATGCACTTCCTTCTTTTGTTGGAATCCAATCTTTTTCAATGGCTGTAAATTGTTTTAAGGCTTCTACAAACATTTCTTCAGGAAATTGGGGCATTCCCATTCTGTCTGCACTAAAATTTAAACGTTTGGCATTTTGGTCGGGACGAAATAACAATGGTGTTCCATCTTGTCCTTTTGTTGCTTTCATACCTTCAAAAATGGCTTGTCCGTAATGCAATGCCATTGCTGCTGGATGTGTTGGTATTAAATTTAAAGCTTCAATTCTTGGATTTTGCCATTCACCATTAGTATAATCGCAAACAAACATGTGATCTGTAAAGTTGAATCCCATCGTAACATTATCCAAGTCTACTTGGGTAACTTTTGATTCTTTAACTTTATTTATTTTTATTTCGGATGTCATAATCTCTGTCATGTTTTATATCGTTGTTTTTGTATCAAATTGTTCTAAATAATCTCCTACTTTTCTCAGGAATGAACCTCCTAAAAATCCGTCTACTACTCTATGGTCAAATGAAAGTGAAAGGTACATCATACTTCTGATAGCTATTTCATCTCCTTTTTCTGTTGTAATAACTTCTGGACGTTTTTTAATGATTCCTAAAGCTAAAATAGCCACTTCTGGTTGGTTGATGATTGGCGTTCCCATTAAACTTCCAAAGGTTCCTACGTTTGAAATGGTAAATGTACTTCCTTGAATTTGTTCTGGTTTAAGTTTGTTATTTCTTGAAGCATCAGCTAATTGATTTACATCTTTAGCTAGAGCTAGAATATCTTTTTCATTAGCGTTTTTCACTACTGGAACAATTAAGTTTCCACTTGGTAAAGCGGTTGCCATTCCCACATTAATGTCTTTGTGAACATAAATCTTTTTCTCATCTACAGAAACATTAATTAAAGGAAAATCTTCAATTGCTTTGGCTACTGCTTGAACGAAAATTGGTGTAAATGTTAGTTTCTCGTTGTGTTTTTCTTGAAATTTATCTTTGTTGGCATTTCTCCAATCCACTAAATTCGTTACATCTACTTCAATGTAGGATGTTACGTGAGGCGAAGTTTGTTTGGAATATACCATGTGATCGGCAATCATTTTGCGCATGCGATCCATTTCTACAATTCGGTCTTTTCCTTCAACGTAATTGATTTTAGGTTTTGGATAGGAAGAAATAGCTGGCTGTTGGTTGTTGGTTGTTGGGATAGACTTTAAAGGATATTTACGATTCTTTAAGTAATTAAAAACATCACTTTTTTGAATTCGACCATCAGTTCCTGAACCTGGAATGCTTTGAACTTCTTCTAAGGAAAGATTTTCCTTTTGAGCAATACTTACAATCAAAGGAGAAAGAAATGCATCAGGATTACTTTTTAACTGCTTAAACTCAGTATTTGATTGCTTGTTAACTTCTTGTTGAGTTTCAACTTTAGTATTAACTGCAACTTCTTGCTTCTTGTCTCTCGTCTCTTGGTTCCCATCAGCATCAATCAGTGCTAAAATGGTTCCAACAGCAACTACATCGTCTTTTTGAAAACGAATTTCGGTAATTATTCCTGAAACTGGTGCAGGAACTTCACTATCAACTTTATCGGTTGCGACTTCTAAAATAGTTTCTTCGGCTTCTACAAAATCTCCTACGTTTTTCAACCAAGAAATTATTGTTGCTTCTGAAATGCTTTCACCCATTTTGGGCATTTTGAATTCTATTGTCATTTTTTTTAGTTGTAAGTTGTAAGTTATAAGTTGTAAGTCAACGACTATTTACTCTTCACTTATTACTATTTACTTATTTTTAAATTCTTCTAATGTTTTATAAAACGCTTCTTGTGTTGGACGATTAGCTGGAATTTCTCTTAAAGGTTCAACTCCTTTTAAGGTTTCATAACACTCTTTTGGAAGTTGTTGATACAAAGCTGTTCCTTTTGTTTTCCATGCTATCATTTCATCGGAAACGTCTTTGATAATAGTAGCTGGATTTCCTACTACCATTTTTCGATTTGGAATTTGCATTCCTGCTTTTATGAAAGTTAATGCTCCTATGATACATTCGTCACCAACATTTACATCATCCATAATTACTGCATTCATTCCAACCAAACAGTTTTTTCCAATGTTTGCTCCGTGAATAATTGCTCCGTGACCAATATGTGCTCCTGCTTTTAAAATCATTGATTTTCCGGGAAACATGTGAATGGTACAGTTTTCTTGAACATTACAACCGTCTTCAATAATGATTTCTCCCCAATCTCCACGAATGGCAGCACCTGGACCAACATAAACGTTTTTTCCAATAATCACGTTGCCTGTAACCGCAGCTTGTGGATGGATAAAACTACTTTCGTGTATGACTGGGATGAACCCTTTGAATTCGTATATCATTTTTATTATTATACAATTTTTTGTGTACAAACGTTGCAATGCAATGTTTCTACGAGAATTTCTTTAATGTTTCTTTTGTAAAATCAGATAGAACTAATCTTCCACTTATGGCTGCTCTTTCGGCTAATAAATTATCCCAATCTTCTGTTCCTCTCCAGAATACTTTTTTCATTTCTTGCATGGCTTCTGGATTGTAGGTACATAAATGTTCTGCAAATTTTTGTACTTCTGTATCTAATTCTTCTATGCTTTCATACGTATTGGCAAATAATCCTTTTTGTTTTGCCCAATTGGCTTCGTAAAAGGTATTGGCATCAATGGCAATTTGTGACATGGCTGAAACTCCCATTTTTCTTTCAATGGCTGGTGCTACTACAAATGGTCCAATTCCAACATTTAGTTCACTTAATTTTATAGCTGCAAATTTTGTTGCCATACAATAATCGGTCGCAGCTGCTATTCCAACTCCTCCTCCAACGGTTTTTCCTTGAATTCTTCCGATGATGAATTTTGGACATTTACGCATCGCATTAATTACATTAGCAAATCCTGAGAAGAATACTTTTCCTGTGGCTGCATCGTTTATGGAAATTAATTCTTGAAAACTTGCTCCTGCACAGAAAGTTCTGTCTCCACCACTTTTTAGGATGATGACTTTTACTTCGCTGTTGTTTCCAACTTCTGTGATGGTATTAGCTAATTTGGCTAATACATCGCTTGGTAATGAGTTGTGCTCTGGATGAAAGAACTCGATTGTGGCGATGTTGTTTTTTATTTCTTGTTTTACGTATGCTTGTGACATGTTTTTTATTTTAACCGCAAAGTGCGCAAGGTTTGCAATGATTTTATATCAAATCGAATTGTTCGAAATGATGATTTAAATGTTTTCTTTCTAATAGGTATGATGCATATTTGTTCATTTCTCCGAAGACCATATTCTTTACTTTTGCTTCTGGATTTTCTTTGAAAAAGGTTTTATAAGCTTGTCTGGCTTCGAAAAATTTGGTTTTTGCTGTTTCAAAATCAGGATGAACTAACACTTCTACTTCTCCTTTTTTCATGGTTGGAAAAGAAGTTCCCATTGGAAATTTATCGTAATTGTATAATGAATTGTGCACTTTGTCTAAAATTTTCTCTGGTGTTGCAACTTCAAAATCTTGAATTTGACCTGACATAATTTTGTAACCGTGTTCTAAATGTTCTAATAGATGCTGAGGCGTTAATATTCCCCATTTTGGCTTAGTGCTCTCTATTAATTTATTGATACATTCTTCGATTTTTTGGTCGGTCATTTCTACGAATGTTTCTTGTTTTTTCTGAACCATTGTTAGAATAGTTGCTACAGCTACTAATTCATCTTCTACATCAAAAACTTCTACAAACCATTTTACGATACCACTTGGATGTTCGGCTGAGGCTACATCTCTATCTACTTTTTGCTTGCAGGTTAATCGCACATAAACTGTGTCATTATGATAAATTGGACGCAAGAAACGACATTCTTCTAATCCGTAATTAGCGGCAACTGGTCCTTTATTTGGATATACGAACAATCCTGCTGCTGCTGCTAAAATGAAATAGCCGTGAGCGGTTCTTTTTTCAAAAATACTTCCGTCAAGTGATGTGACATCAGTGTGTGCATAGAAATGATCCCAAGTTAAATTAGCGAAATTGATGATATCGGTATCGGTAACTGTTCGCTTGTGTGTTTTTAAAGACATTCCTGGTTGAATATCTTCCCAATGGTATTTGAAAGGATGTTCTGGTGCTTCTTTATATTTTGCGTTGGCTTGATAAATGCCTGTGATTTCTGTAATTGTGGTTGGCGAGCCTTGAATGGCACAACGTTGCATATAGTGTTTGATGCCTCGAACTCCTCCCATTTCTTCACCTCCTCCAGCTCGACCTGGACCTCCGTGAACTAACATGGGTAGTGGTGAACCGTGACCTGTACTTTGTTTAGCCATTTCGCGATTTCCTACTAAAATCCTACCGTGATGTGATGCTGCTCCGACAACATAGTCTCTTGCTGTGGCATCATCATAAGTAAAAATAGATGAAACTAGTGAACCTTTACCCATTTGCGATAAGGTGATGGCGTCTTCTAAAGTTTTATAGGGCATAATGGTTGAAACTGGACCAAAGGCTTCAATTTCGTGACAAGCTGTATTTGTAAACGGATTGTTCTCACGCATTAAAATTGGTTTTAGGAACGAACCTTTTTTTGCATCTGCTCCAATGGTTTGTACCTCATCAAAGTTTCCGTGTACCATTTCTGCTGTTTGAGCAATTTTGGCAACTTGGGTTTTTACACTTTCTACTTGGGTTTTGTTTACCAAAGCTCCCATTCGAACTTCTTTTAATCTTGGGTCACCGATTGTGACTTTATCTAATTGTGATGAAAGTGCTTTTTGAACCTCATCGATTAATTCTTCTGGAACAATTATTCTTCGTATGGCTGTACATTTTTGCCCAACTTTTACGGTCATTTCGTTTTTAACTTCTCTTACGAATAAATCAAATTCTGGTGTTCCTGGAACAGCATCTTTTCCTAAAATAGAACAGTTTAATGAATCGGCTTCCATAGTAAATGGCACTGATTCTTCTATTAATCTTGGATGATTTTTTAATAATTTTCCTGTATGAGCTGAACCTGTAAATGTAACTACGTCTTGAGAATTTACAGTATCTAAAATGGTTTTTGTCATGCCACTTAACAACTGCAAAGCTCCTTCTGGCAAAATGTTTGATGCGATAATTTCTTTTACTACTGCTTCTGTTAAAAAAGCTGTTTGTGGAGCAGGAAGAACAACTGCTGGCATTCCTGCCATCCAATTGACTGCACATTTTTCTAACATTCCCCAAACTGGAAAATTGAAGGCATTGATATGAATGGCAACTCCTTGTTTTGGTACCAAAATATGATGTGCCATGAAGCGACCGCCTTTTGATAAATCAATTGGGTCTCCTTCTACATGAAAGGGTTGGTTTGGGAATAATTTTCGCAACGATGCATTGGCAAAAAGATTTCCGAATCCACCTTCAATATCAATCCAACTGTCTATTCTTGTGGCTCCTGTTCGGTAACTTAATTCGTAAAAGGTTTCTTTCTTTTTGGTAAGATATAATGCTAGGGTTTTTAGCATATTTCCTCTTTCTTGGAATGTCATTTTACGGAGTTTTTCACCGCCTTTTGTTCTTCCGTATTCTAAAACGTTAGGAATATCAAGTCCTTCTGTGGAAGAATATCCGATTATTTCTCCTGTTATGGCATCGAACATTGGAGTTCCTTCTCCTTGTCCTTCTACCCATTTCCCGTTTATGTAGTTTTGTAACTTCATGTAAATATTATTTTAACCGCAAAGCTCGCAAGGTTTTTCGCAAGGTTCGCAAAGTTTTATTTAATTAAACGCGTTCTATAATTGCTGCGTAGCCTTGTCCAACACCTATGCACATGGTAATTAATGCGTATCTTTTTTGGGTTAATTGTAATTCTAATGCTGCTGAATAGGCAATTCTTGCTCCTGTTACTCCTAATGGATGTCCGATTGCTATTGAACCTCCGTTTGGGTTTACTCTTGGATCGTTGTCTTTTAATCCTAATTCGCGTAAGCAAGCTATACTTTGTGAAGCGAATGCTTCATTTAATTCTATGATGTCTATTTTATCTAAAGTTAAATTGGCTTTTGCTAATGCTTTTTTGGTGGCTTCAACTGGACCAATTCCCATTATTCTTGGTTCTACACCAACTACGGCTGAACTTACTATTCTTGCAATTGGTTTTAGATTATATTTTTCTACGGCTTCAGCTGATGCAATTATGGTTGCTGCTGCACCATCGTTTAATCCTGATGAATTTCCTGCTGTTACGCTTCCGTCTTTTTTGAAAGCTGGACGTAATTTTGATAAGCCTTCTAATGATGTGCTTGGTTTGATGAATTCATCTTTTGCAAAAACTAATGGATCTCCTTTTCTTTGTGGGATTTCGACTGGTACGATTTCTTTAGCTAAACGACCTGAATTTTGAGCTGCTGTTGCTTTCATTTGACTATTCAAAGCAAAATTATCTTGGTCTTCTCTTGAAATTGCATATTTTTCTACTAAGTTTTCGGCTGTTTCACCCATTCCTTCTGTTCCGAACATGGTCTGCATTTTTGGATTTATAAAACGCCATCCGAAACTGCTATCATACATTTTAGAATCTGTACCATAAGCTGATGATGGTTTTGAAACCACTAATGGACCGCGTGTCATATTTTCGATACCTCCTGCAATAAAAACGTGTCCGTCTCCAGCTTTTATAGCACGATTGGCGTGAATAATTGCTGATAAACCTGAACTGCATAACCGATTTACGGTTTCTCCTGGAACTGTATGTGGTAATCCTGCTAGTAGCAATGACATTCTTGCTACATTGCGATTGTCTTCTCCTGCTTGATTGGCACAGCCCATGATTACGTCATCGTAGGCATCGGTTGGGATATTTGGATTTTTTTCTACTATGGTTTTGATTACCAATGCTCCTAAATCGTCTGGACGAACTGGTGACAAACTTCCTTGATAACTTCCTATTGGAGTTCTTACTCCGTCTATTATGTATGCTTCCATTTAAATAGTTATGAATTATTAGTTATGAATTATTAGTTCTTAACTTGTAGATTTTTCTTTGTTGTAATAATTATACTTTTAATTATTTTTAATACTTCTGTTGTCTGCGAATAAATTTCTTTAAAATCTTTCTCTTCAATATATTTTGTTTCTTTTAATAATTCTAACCAATACATTGATTCATCACATTCTTTTTGAGCTATTGATAATTTGTGAATAAAATCTAATTTACTTTGAGCATTTACAGCTTCTCTAACATTAGCTCCAACTGAAGTAACAGAACGTAAAAACTGCTTACTCATTACAAATTCTTTCTTCTCCGAAACTAAATATTTATAAAATTAACTCCTGAAATTGCTAATTCAAAGCTTTTATTTTTAACAATGCTATCACTCATAATTATTTACTCCCAATCTTTTTGAGTGCGATATACAACTCCTTTAAAAAGGGCGACTAATTCTCCGTTTCTTTTTACTTCTATTATATTGAAACCTAATTTATTGTTTACTTTTTCAATTACTGATTCTGCTACTAGATAATCTCCTTCATTAACTGCTTCTATGTGATTGATTGATGTTTCAATTGAGACTGCAAATTTTCCGTGTGTGTTTGCTGCAAATCCGAAAGCTGTGTCTGCTAAAGAATAGGTTATTCCTCCGTGAGCTTTTTGCATGCTATTTAGCATTTCTGGACGAACTTTCATGGCTACTTTACAACGACCTATTTCGCATTCTAAAATCTCGATACCTAACCATTGGCTGTAGGCGTCTTGACTTAACATTTTATATGGTATTTTTGTTCCTTCCATTTGTTTGTTTTTTAAACCGTAATGAACGCAAGGTTTTACGCAAGATTCGCTAATTTTTGTTTTCTAACAGAGACACAAAGTTTTTGGTTAATAGAAATTTTTATTTGATTTCGCCATTTGTCGTAAAATTGGACTACATCTGTATCTGTCTTCGTGATATTCGTTGTATAGTTCGTCTAGTTTTTGAACGCACCAATTGATTCCTAATTCATCTGCCCAAGCTAATAATCCTTTTGGATAATTTACACCTTTAGTCATTGCGTTATCGATGTCTTTAGCTGAAGCGATGTTTAAGAATAGAGCATCTGCTGCTTCGTTGATTAGCATTACTAAAACTCTATCGAAAATTTGTTTTGCTTTTGCTTTATCTTCTATGGGTTGTGGCATTTCTTTGTTGTAATCATAAAATCCTCTTCCTGATTTTCTTCCTAGATAACCTGCTTCAACTAATCTTTTTTGAGTTAATGAGGGTTTATATCTTGGATCGAAATAAAAGGCTGTGAAAACTGTTTCTGTTACTACGTAATTTACATCATGACCAATAAAATCCATTAATTCGAATGGCCCCATTTTGAAACCGCCGATTTCTTTTAAACTCCAATCTATTGTTGCCATATCAGCAAAACCTTCTTCTAAAATTCGTAAACTTTCGCTATAAAAAGGGCGAGCTACTCGATTTACAATGAATCCTGGTGTGTCTTTTGCTACTGCTACAACTTTTTCCCAGTCAGCAATAGTTTGTATTGTTTTGCTTAAAATTACTTCACTGGTTTGAATGGCTGGTACAACTTCTACCAATTGCATCAATGGTGCTGGATTAAAAAAATGAATTCCAATGACACGCTCTGGTTTTTGGCAAGAAGCAGCAATGGAAGTTATGGATAATGATGATGTGTTTGAAGCTAAAATGGTGTTCTCCGAGACTATTTTTTCTAGCTCTGAAAACACTTTTCGCTTGACTTCGAGATTTTCAACTATGGCTTCAATGACTAAATCTGAATCTGATAAATCATTGAGTGTACTTACATAGGTGATGTTATTTTGAATTTGATTTTTTTCTGCTTCGTTTATTTTTGCTTTTTCGACTAGTCGTTCTAAAACTTTTTCTAAACTAATTTTACTCTTGATTAAAGCTTCATTGTTTAGGTCAAATAATTTTACCTGACAACCAGAAGTTGCAGCAACTTGTGCTATTCCGCTTCCCATTGTTCCACTACCTATGACAGCTACTTTCATTCTTTATTTTTTTTAACTGCAAAGAGCGTAAAATTTTACGCAAAGTTTGCTAGGCTTTATATTTTGTTTTTTAATTTCCTTTGAATTCGGGTTTTCTTTTTTCTACAAAAGCTGTTACTCCTTCTTTGTAATCGTTTGATGAACTGGCTTCAATTTGCAAATCGCTTTCTAAGGCTAATTGTTGTTCTAAATTATTGGTTAACGATTGGTTTAATAATCTTTTGGTTAAGCCTAATGCTTTTGTGGGCATATTAGCTAATGTTGCAGCTAATTTATTGACTTCTTCTTCAAATGTTTCTGCTGAAAACACCTTGTAAATCATTCCTAAATCTGAGGCTTCTTGGGCAGAGACCTTATCTCCTAGCATCATTAAAGCTGTTGCTTTTTGTAGACCAATTAATCTTGGTAAAAAAAATGTCCCAGCACTATCAGGAACTAATCCAATTTTGCTGAAGGCTTGAATAAAACTTGCGTTTTCAACGGCTAAAACAATATCACAAGCTAAAGCTATGTTTGCTCCAGCACCAGCGGCAACACCATTTACGGCTGCAATTACTGGTTTTTCAATTGTTCTTATCTTTTGAATGATTGGGTTGTAGTGTTCTTCTAATATTTTTCTGAAACCTGGATTTAATTCGGGATCTGTAACTTCTTTTAAATCTTGACCTGCACAAAATGCTTTTCCGTTTCCAGAAATCACTATGGCTCTTACGTTTGAATCGCTAGCACAATCATCTAGTTTTTCTTGCATAGACAATGCCATTTCTCTATTGAAACTATTGAATACGTCAGGACGATTCAATGTTATGTATGCTATTTTATTTTCAATTTTTATTTCTATCGAATTACTCATTTAATATTTTTTTTGAAATACGGATGAAACAAGTTTAATGGATTATCTCGAATTTTTTATTTTAAACATTTGAAATAGTCGAATGGTTCTAAACAATCATCGCACTGAAAAAATGCTTTGCATGCTGTGGATCCAAACTGACTGACTAATTTTGTATTTAATGAACCACATTGTGGACATTTGACTACTTTTTTGTTTCCAAGAAGTGCATCTTTATCAGCTAATTCTGATAATGGTGAAGCAATTCCATATTTTTCTAGGGCTTTTCTTCCTTTTGGGGTAATCCAATCGGTTGTCCAAGCTGGTGATAATATTAATTCTACTTTGGCTTTGTATCCTTTGTCTTTAAATGCTTTTACTATATCTTCTCCTATGACATCCATTGCTGGACAACCACTGTATGTTGGCGTAATTTGTACCTCAACAATTTCATTTATTATTTTAGCAGAACGAACCACGCCCATTTCCATAATCGATAGGACTGGAATTTCGGGATCGGAAACGGTTTCGAGTATTTCGAAAAGTTTTTGGTCAATATGTTCCACTATTTCTTTCATAATTTAACCGCAAATTCGCAAATCATTTAGTATTTAAAGTGAATACTGCTACTATGTACTGATTACTTTTCTACCAATTCATATTTGGATAAGCCAATTGCATATATTGCATTTGTGCTAAAAGATATCCCATGTGTTCACTGTGAATACCTTGTTTTCCTCCTTTTTGGAAATATTTTATATCTGGAGTTTGTAATGTTGCTTCAGCTAAAATTTCGGTTACTTTTTTGTAAAATGGTTCTTTTAGTAAGCTTACGTCTACTCCTATTCCTTCTGAAATCATAGCTTTATCTGCATCTGTTGTATGGAATAATTCATCTGTAAACTCCCATAAATCGTTGATTGCTGTTTGAATTCTGTTATGACTTTCTTCTGTTCCATCACCTAAACGTTTGATCCAATCTGATGAAAAACGGGTGTGGTACGAAACTTCTTTGATACTTTTTTTTGCTATAGCAGAAAGCATTTCGTCTTTACTACTTTGTAATTCTGTTAGCATTAGTAAATGAAAAACATCAAACAGAAACTGTCTTGTGATAGCATAAGCAAAGTCTGTATTGGGTTGTTCTACTAAAAGTACGTTTTTGTATTCTCTTTCTTTTCGTAAAAAAGCGATTGTGTCTTCTGTTACATCTTCTCCTTGAAGTTTGGCTGCATATTGAAAATAGCTTCTTACTTGACCGAATAAGTCGAGTGAAACATTTGTCATGGCGATATCGGTTTCTAAACTTGGGCCGTGTCCACAAAGTTCTCCTAAACGTTGTCCTAAAATTAGAGCGTTATCTGCAATTCCGTAGATATATTGAATTAAGTTGTTGTTCATTTTATTTAGTTCTCGCAAAGTCGCAAAGTCGCAAAGACTAAAAACCGCAAATTCGCAAATTAATATTTGAAACTACAAAGTCTGCAAAACCTTGTGGGTTATAAATTACATATGTTTTAGTTCGTCGGGCAATTCATAAAATGTTGGATGACGATATACTTTGTCTGAAGCTGGTTCAAACAGCTCTGCACTATCTTCTGGATTTGATGCTGTAATTTGTGCTGATGGAACAACCCAAATACTTACACCTTCCATTCTTCGTGTGTAAACATCACGTGCGTTTTCTAAAGCCATTGTTGCATCACTTGCATGAAGCGAACCGCAATGACGGTGTTCTAATCCATTTTTACTTCTTATAAATACTTCCCAAAGAGGCCAATTCTTCATAATTATGAATTTTAAATTATGAATTATGAATTAGAAAAAAATTCGTAATTCATAATTCGTAATTGATTATATTGCTTGTTTTACTACTTTTTCTTCTTTTTTTTCTGCGTATGCCATGGCTGCATCTCTAACCCATTTTCCTTTTTCCCAAGCGTTTACTCTTGCTGAAATACGCTCTTTGTTACATGGTCCATGCCCTTTTACTACTTGCCAGAATTCATCCCAATTCATTTCTCCGAAATCATACGATTTTTTTTCTTCGTTCCATTTTAAGTCTGGATCAGGAATAGTTAGGCCTATCATATCTGCTTGTGGAACGGTTTGATCTACAAACTGTTGACGAAGTTCATCGTTACTTTTGCGTTTTAATTTCCACTTCATGGATTGTTCTGTGTGCACTGATTCAGCATCTAAAGGACCAAGCATCATTAGTGATGGCCACCACCAACGGTTTAAAGCATCTTGTGCCATTTCTTTTTGTTCTGGAGTTCCTTCTGCCAAAGTCATCATGATTTGGAATCCTTGTCTTTGGTGGAAACTTTCTTCTTTACACACGCGAACCATTGCTCTTGCATAAGGTCCGTAAGAAGTGGAACATAAGGGTACTTGATTGATAATAGCTGCTCCATCAACTAACCAACCAATTGCTCCCATATCAGCCCAAGTTAGGGTTGGATAATTAAAAATACTTGAATATTTTGCTTTTCCTGAATGCAGTTGCTCGTATAGTTCTTCACGAGAAATACCTAATGTTTCACAAGCTGAGTAAAGGTATAAACCATGACCTGCTTCGTCTTGAATTTTTGCCAATAGGGCTACTTTTCGTTTTAAAGATGGTGCACGAGTTATCCAATTTCCTTCTGGTAACATTCCTACTATTTCGGAATGTGCGTGTTGTGAAATTTGACGAATATGTGTCTGACGGTATTTTTCCGGCATCCAATCTTTTGGTTCTATTTTTTCGTCACGTGCAATTTTTGCATCGAAAATTTCTTCTAGGTTTTTTACTTCTTTTTCTGACATAATTCTTAGTGATTAGTCGTTAGTAATTAGTGATTAGCTTTAAAAGCTTTCACTTTTATTATATTTTTTTAAACTCCAAAATCTACTACTACTTTATCAGTTGTTGGCACTGCTTGACAGCTTAATACTAGTCCGCGTGCCACTTCATGAGCGTCTAAAGCGTAATTAATTTTCATTTCTACTTCTCCTTCTATTACCATGCATTTACATGTGCTGCAAACTCCTCCTTTACACGCGAAGGGTAAATCGGCTCCTGCTGCTAATGCTCCATCTAAAATATTGTCGTAAGAATCTTCCATAACGAAATGGAATTCTTTTCCTCCATCGATAATGGTAACATCTGTTCCATCAACTTTGTGTTCAACAATTTTTTTTATTCTTTCTTTGTCTGCTTCTGAAATCTCGGAAGTGAATAATTCATAATGAATTTTTTCTTTGTCTAATCCTGCTGCACTTAATTCATCACGTAAAAGAAAAATCATATCTTCTGGCCCACATATAAAACAATCATCTACTGATGGCACATCAATGATTTTGTCTGTTAGGACTTGTATTTTCTCTTTTGTAAATCTTCCGTTAAACAGCTCTGAAAAACGATGCTCTTTTGTTAGGAAATGGAAGATTTCAAAACGACCGAAGTATCTGTTTTTCAACTGTTCTATTTCTTCTTTAAAGATAATTGATTTTACACTTCTATTCAAATAAAACAGTTTAAAAGTACTATTTGGCTCTTGGGCTAAATGTGTTTTTATGATTGAAAGTATTGGTGTAATTCCACTTCCTGCTGCAAATGCTAAGTAATTTTTGGCTTTTTTTGTATCAACTTCAACGTTAAATTTTCCACTTGGAGCCATTATTTCTATAGAATCTCCTTTTTTTAATGTGTCGTTTACAAATGAAGAGAACAAACCTCCATTTATTTTTTTAACTGCAACTTGCCATTTATTTTCAATTGGACTTGAGCATAAAGAATAGGAACGACGAACATCTTGCCCATCAATGATGGCTTTTAAGGTTAAATGTTGCCCTGGTTTGTATTGAAAATCTGCAATTAACTCTTCTGGAATATTGAAAGTTATTACGGAACAATCTCTCGTTTCTTTATAAATATCTTGTATTTGTATGTTGTGAAATTTCGCCATTAATTTGTGTAATTACAAAAACTAACAATCGTTAGTTTATTATGCAAATTTAATGAAAAATTTTTAATGTTACGAAAACGTTGTAATATTTTAACTTTTGTTGGATTTTGTGTTATATATCAACAATTCCTTTTAGTAAAACTTGCGACAAATCTCTTTTTAAAGAAGTTTCCGTGAAGCCTTTTTTCTTACCATACCATAGATAAAGTGTTCTAAGTGTTGACAGCATTGAGAAAATAATAACTTCGGGATTGAGGTTTTTAATTTCGTTTGATGTGATTCCTGATTTTATAATATTTCTGAAATTTTCTTCATAGTCTTCTCTCATTTTAATAAAATAGACTAATTCGTTGTCAGTTAAATGCATCCAATCGTTGTTAAGGCAAGCTAGAGCATCTGGGTTTCTTAGTGTGATATTGATATGTAGTTCAATCACTTTTTCGAGTTTCTGTATGATTGAAATTTCTGAAACTACAATTTCGTTGATTCTGTTTGTAAATTCTTCGGCAATTTCAATGACAATCAACACCAAAATTTCTTGTTTGGATTTGATGTGGTTGTACAAACTTGCTGCTTTTATATCTAAATCTTGGGCAATATCTCGCATAGTTACAGCACTATATCCTTTTTCTTTGAAGAGTTTGGCGGCTGAGTTTACAATTTCGGTTTTTCTATCTAAAGGCTTCATTGGTTCAAAAATAGTAAATTGAATTGAACTGAGTAACAAATGTTACAAAAGTATAATTAGTATATTGTAGTTTTGTTGAAAGTATTAGGAATAGTTAAAACTACGAGCTAGAGCAAATATAAAATTTAATATAAAAAGTTATGGGTTTATTAGACTTATTAGGTTTTGGAAATAAAACAAATGACGTTCAAGAATATGTAGAAAAGGGAGCTGTAATTTTAGATGTTAGAACTCCTGAAGAATTTAAAGAAGGTCACATTGAAGGCTCAAAAAATATAGCTTTACAAGTTTTGAATGGTAAAATTGCTGAAATTAAAAAATGGAATAAACCTATAATTGCATGTTGTCGTTCTGGTATGCGTAGTGGTCAAGCGACTTCAATTTTAAAACAAAATGGCATTGACTGTATTAATGGTGGTGGATGGGCTAGTTTGGAAAACAAACTATAATTTTACTTCTAAATCTTTTTCTTTTTCAATATTATTTCCTTGATATTTTAATGTCCAACCTAGTGAATTTGTTAGTACTAACATTTTAGACAACTCGGTTAATAATCTGTTTTTGGCATTGGATTTCAAAGTTGACTTCTCAATTTTTTTGGCTAAATTTTCTCTAGCTGATTTATTGATTTTATTGTAATCTTCACCTGTAAACTCATTAAACGTTGAAGATTCTGTGTCATAATATTTGAAATCTGGACTTATTTTAATTTCTTCTTTTGGAATATTGGTAATGGTTAATGTTTTATTATCAGCATCAATATCGTATTTGACTTGACTTAAATCAAAACTCACTGTAACATCTGCATTGATTACAACCAAAGCTTTTTTATCAAAAGACAAGCCTGGAATGTAAGTATCTTTTTTGTCTTTGTATGTCAAAACTTCTGCAAAATGACCTTCTGTAACCACAAGCTTGCTTACATTTTTTATTTGTTGTTGAATTAGATTGGTATCATATTCTATTGTGGAAGAATTGTTTGATTTTGTAATATAATTAAAAATCCAAAAAAGAAGAAACGCTGCTAGCAATACCAAAACCCATTTTCTAATTTCTGTTAACTTGCCAAAAAAACCAATGTTGTTTGAATTTGATTCAGTCATTTTTTAAAATTGTAAAGTTGGATATTTGGAAGCTAATGTATTGATTTTTTCATTCAAATTATCCAAAAACTTCTGATGACTTTCTGAATTAGGATTAAAAGGTCTGTGTTTCAAAGCACGTTGAATTTCACATACTTGATTCATGGTGGCAAATTCTTTTTCATCTACATAATTTTCAAAGAATTTTATCCAAATGTAATCAATTGCGGTTTGATTGGGATGCAACATGTCTTCTGTATAGAAACGATAATCGCGAAGTTCATCCATCATAATTTCGTAACTTGGGAAGTAGTTATAAGTTATGCGTTGTGAGTTATGAGTTGAATGAATTGCGGAAATAAGATGTGCTTTACTTAGTGTATTTTCCACAAAACCATCTTTTATGTGGCGAACTGGTGAAACGGTGAAAATGAAATTACAATTTGGGTTGCCTTTTTGAATTAATTCAATTGTGTTTTGAATAGATTTTTTAATGGTTTCTATTGATAGTATTTCTTTTGCAAATTGTTTTTGTGGTACTTTATGGCAATTGGCTACAATTTCGTTGGATTCAATATTTTTGTATATCCATGAAGTTCCGTAAGTAATAATTATGTGCGTTGAAGTGTTTAATTGTTTATTTGTTGAACTGATTAAAGCGTTTAAAGTGGCTAAAAATTCTTCTTTATTTGGATTTGATAATTGTGAATGTACTTCATAGCAATGCCACAAATCGTTGTGAAAGAAGATATCTTTTTCTGTGAATTCAATTTTGTTTACAATTCGATGGACTAATTTTTCAATTGATACTGGATTGAATATTATGCCAAATGGATTGGTTGTATTTTGGAATTTAAAATAATGAAATTTCTCAGCCATATTTTCTGCAAAACACGAGCCTAAAGCCATTAGCTTACTTTCATAAGTTATTGGGTTCTGGTGTTTTTGTAGTGGTATTTTTGTAGTGAATTGCATTGTTTTTATTTAACTCAACAAACCCTTTCAGAGTTTTGAATTTTGAAAGGGTTTTAAAAAATTTATTTGATAAAATCTATAGCTTTCTCCAAAGCTTCCTTAATTCCTAAAACATTTTTTCCTTTTCCAGAAGCGAAGAATGGTTGTCCACCACCATTTCCGTCTATGTATTTTCCTAATTCTCTGATTACATTTCCTGCGTTTAATCCTTTTTCTGCTACTAATTCTTTTGAAATATAACAGTGAATATTTGGCATATCATCTTCAATTGAAGCTAAAAATACAAATGTGTTTGGCTTTGAAGTTCCAATAGCTTGTGCTAAATCTTTAGTTGAACTCATAGATAAATCCACTTGTTTGGCTAAAAAGTTAATGCCGTTTATTTCTTGAAAATCAGCAATTAAATTATTTTTCAATCCATCTACTTTTTCTTTCAATAATTGTTCAATTTGTTTTTTCAATTTTGCATTGTCATCCTGCAAAGTTGTTACAGATTTTAAAATATCTTGCGGATTTTTCAAGGTTTCCTTTATTTCGGCTAAAGTCGTTTCTTGATTTTTGTAGAACTCTTTCACAGCATCACCAGTAATGGCTTCAACACGACGAATTCCTGCTGCAACTGCACCTTCTGAAATGATTTTGAAATGCCAAATATCCGCAGTGTTTTTCACATGAATTCCACCACAAAGTTCTTTACTTTCGCCAAATTCAATCATTCGAACATTATCTCCATATTTTTCTCCAAACAATGCCATTGCTCCTTTATCTAGTGCTTCTTGAATTGGAATATTTCTGTATTCTTGCAATTGCAATTGTGCTTCGATTTGTTCATTTACACTTGCTTCTACTTGACGTAATTCTTCGTCAGAAACTTTAGAAAAATGTGAAAAGTCAAAACGCAAATAATTTGGATTTACTAACGATCCTTTTTGCTCTACATGTGTTCCTAAAATGTTTCTCAAAGCCAAATGCATCAAATGGGTAGCTGAGTGATTTTTAGAAGTTGATGTTCTTAAATCGGTGTTTACTATTGCTACAAAACTAGCTTCAACATTCTCTGGAAGTTGTTTTGTAAAATGTAAAATCAGATTGTTTTCTTTTTTGGTGTCAATAACATCAATGGTTTCGTTGGCAGAAACTAAGGTTCCTTTATCACCCACTTGTCCTCCACCTTCAGGATAAAAAGGTGTATTGTCTAAAACGATTTGGTATAAAATTCCGTCTTTTTTTGAATCTACTTTACGAATTCTTGTGATTTTTACGTCATTTTCTGTTTGGTCATAACCCACAAAAGTTTCCACATTTCCTGGAATTAAAACTGACCAATCTTCGGTTGAAACTTCTGAAGCAGCACGAGAACGAGCTTTTTGTTTTTGCAGTTCTGATTCAAATTCTTCTTCGTTGTATGAATATCCTTTTTCTTTTAAAATTAAAGCGGTTAAGTCTTTTGGAAATCCAAAAGTGTCATACAATTCAAAAACTTTTGCTCCTGAAACTTCTTTTCCTGATGTTTCAGCAACTACTTTATCCAATAATTGTAATCCTTGATCCAAAGTTCTCAAAAACGAAGCTTCTTCTTCACGGATAACATTGGTAACCAATTGTTGTTGCGATTTTATTTCTGGGAAAAATTCTCCCATTTGATTGGCTAAAACTTCAACTAATTTATTGATGAAAGGTTCCTTTGTGTTCAAAAAAGTAAATCCGTAACGAATCGCACGACGCAAAATTCTACGAATTACATAACCTGCACCTGTGTTGGATGGCAATTGTCCGTCAGCAATAGCAAAAGCCACTGCACGAACGTGATCCACAATTACACGAATGGCAATATTGGTTTTGTTTTGTTCTTCTGAAATGTTTTTAATTTCGTTTGAAGTATATTTTAAACCTGTGATTTGTTCCACTTTTTCAATTAGTGGTGTAAAAACATCGGTGTCATAATTGGAAGTCACGTTTTGCATTGCCATACACAAACGTTCAAATCCCATTCCGGTATCAACGTGTTGTGCTGGTAGTTTTTCTAGTGAACCATCAGCTTTTCGGTTAAATTCCATGAAAACGTTGTTCCAAATTTCAACTACTTGTGGATGATCGGCATTGACTAAATCTCTCCCTGAAACAGCTTTTCTTTCGGCATCGGTTCTCAAATCAATATGAATTTCAGAACATGGTCCACATGGTCCTTGATCGCCCATTTCCCAGAAATTGTCTTTTTTATTTCCAAGAATAATTCTGTCTTCTGATACATATTGTTTCCAAATATCGAAAGCTTCTTGATCAAAAGGCACATTTTCAGCTGGGTTTCCTTCAAAAACGGAAACATACAAACGGTCTTTTTCTAGCTTTAAAACTTCGGTTAAAAATTCCCAAGCCCAAGCTAAGGCTTCTTTTTTGAAATAATCTCCAAACGACCAATTCCCTAACATTTCAAACATGGTGTGATGATATGTATCAAAACCTACATCTTCTAAATCGTTGTGTTTTCCTGAAACACGAAGACATTTTTGTGTATCGGCTATTCTTGGACTTTTTGGCGTTCCATTTCCTAAAAAGTATTCTTTGAATTGTGCCATTCCTGAGTTATTAAACATCAAGGTTGGATCGTCTTTTAGCACAATAGGTGCTGATGGAACGATTAAATGACCTTTTGATTCAAAGAAATTTAAATATGCTTTTCTAATGTCTTGTGATTTCATTATGTATAATTATTATTCTGATATTTTTTTTAGTTCTTGTAATGCTGATGGAAATTTCTCGTTCATATAGTTAATGTATTCAGGAACGCAATCAATTTCTGCTGTTACAGTTGTAATTCCATCAACTTCACTTAATTTATAGGCTTCAAAACTTCCAGTCCAATTTTCAACTTCAGCATCAATTGGCAATTCTTTTGAGTCTTTTATTATCCCAATGTGTTTGAACATAATCATTTTTTGTGGAATAAGATAAAAAACATCGCTATACATTCCTTCAAATGATGGAGATAGAAAATGGATTCTGCTTCCTTGTTCAATTTCACCTGTGTAATAAGTGCCTTCACAAAATGGTGTTGTCCATTCGGTATACACTTTTTTATCCCACATTTTATTCCAAATGATTTCGGCAGAAGCTTTAATTTCTTGAGTGAAAACTAATTTTTTAATTCCATATAAATAATTTCTCAAATTAGTTTTTACTATAGCGTTCCATCCCATTTCATAATTTGCTGGTGAAAAATTTGGTCCTGCATCTGCAAAAGTTTCAATACCTTCGTGAGTTAAGGTTACCTTTGTTTTTCCATCAACCTCATCAATTTTCCATGTTAGAATTGAACTTCCTTTGGATTGCTCAGGATGCAACCAAGTGTGTTGAAACAGTTTGTTTTCTTCTACTTTTAAAACTTCACCTTCGTGAAGGTATTCTTTTTTGTCACTTTCGTAAAATGAAAACTTATTTCCAATAGTCAAATTGAAATTTAAGATATCAAAATACCAAATTTTCATTATTTCAGGTTGTGTAATTGCTTCCCAAACTTTCTCTTGGTTAGCATCAAAAATAGCTTCTATTGTAATTGTACTCATCACGTTAAGTTTTAAATTAAAGAATAAAACAAAAGTAAAAATAGGAGAATTTAAAAAACATTCAATTTAAAAGTTCAAACTAAATGAAACATTTATTAAATTTGTTCGTATAACTACTGTCTAACATTTTAATTAGGCACAAAAATACTATATTTTATATAATGTCGAAGGTAAAATATTATTACGACCCAGAAAATTTATCCTATAAAAAAATAAGTCCCAAAAGATGGCGTAAAGTTGGTTATGCTTTGCTATTTCTTCTGTCGGCAGCATTATTTGGTTTTTTGAGCTTTATTGTTTTGATAAACAGCAGTTTTCTTGAAACACCAAAAGACAAATTTCAAGCAAGGGAAATTCAAAATTTAAGCATCAATTATAAACTTTTAAATAAAAAAATTGACCAATTAGAAGAAGTTTTAGATGCTATTGAAGATAGAGATAATAATATTTATCGTGTTTATTTCAACAGTGAACCTATTCCCATGGAACAAAGAAAAGAAGGTTTTGGTGGTGTAAATCGATACAAAGAATTGGAAGGCTATAACAATTCCGATTTAGTAATCAATACTACAAAACGAATTGACATGTTGACCAAAGAATTGGTAATTCAATCTAAATCTCTTGATGAAATTATAGGTTTAGCCAAAGGAAAAGAAAAATTATTGGCTTCAATTCCTGCTATTCAACCCGTTAAAAATGAGCAATTGAAAAGAATGGCTTCTGGATTTGGTTATAGAAGTGATCCTTTTACAAAAGCAAGAAAATTTCATTATGGCATGGATTTTACGGCACCTAATGGCACTCCAATATACGCCACAGGTGATGGAGTAGTTTTAAAAGCAGATAATTCATTATCAGGTTACGGAAATCATATTGAAATAAGTCACGGTTTTGGTTATGTAACACTTTATGCTCATTTAAGCAAATATAAAGTCAGAGCTGGTCAAAGAGTAAAGCGTGGTGATGTTATAGGTTATGTGGGAAGCACTGGACGAAGTGAAGCTCCTCATTTGCATTATGAAGTGATAAAAGATGGTGAAAAAGTCAATCCAATTAATTTCTATTATGGAAGTATTTCCGCAGAAGAATATATCAATATTTCAAAAATTGCGAATCAAGAGAATCAGTCATTAGATTAATTGTAGAAGTATTAAGATTTTAGTATTAAGTATTAAGACAAAAATTATGCACATAGATTTACCAGAAGGAAAATTATATTATAGTATTGGTGAAGTGGCCAAGGCTTTTGATGTTAATGCATCACTGATTCGTTTTTGGGATAAGGAATTTGATATTTTAAAACCAAAAAAAAATGCTAAAGGCAACAGGAAATTCTCTCCAGAAGATATTAAGAATTTAAAATTAATATTTCACTTGGTAAAGGAAAGAGGTTTCACTTTAGAAGGTGCCAAAACACATTTGAAAGAAAATCAGAAAAAAACATTGGATAAATTCGAAATCATATCAAAACTTGAAAGTATTAAAAACGAGTTGATAAAATTCAAAGGAGAATTATAGCATTTTGATTTTCAGCAATGAAACATTTTAAAATTAAAATAGACTAATAACAAAACAAAAAATTAAAAACTAGAACTTATGAAAAAATGGTTAATTCCCGTAATTATTATAGTTGTACTTGGGTTTGGAATATACAGCTGGGTAAAAGGTGTAAACAATACTGCTATTACTTTAAATGAAAACATCTCAGAATCATGGGGAAATGTTGAAACATCATACCAAAGAAGAAATGATTTAATTGGTAATTTAGTAAAAACTGTCAAAGGTGCTGCTGATTTTGAAAAGTCTACTTTAGAAGCTGTAACAAATGCTAGAGCAAGTGCAAGTCAAGTTAAGATTGACCCAACAAACATTACACCTGAACAATTAAATCAATTCAATCAGGCACAAGGAGGTTTGAGTTCTGCATTATCAAGATTATTGGTAACTGTTGAGAAATATCCTGATTTAAAAGCTAATCAAAACTTTCTTAAACTTCAAGACGAACTGGCAAGTACAGAAAATCAAATTTTAACAGCGAGAACACGTTTTAACGAAGCTGTTAAACCATACAACAACCATATTAAAGTATTTCCAAATAATTTGTTAGCTGGAATGTTTGGTTTTACTGAAAAAGCTTATTTCAAAGCTGCAGAAGGCGCTGATAAAGCTCCAGAAGTTGAATTTGATTTCGATAACAAACCACAATAAGCATGTCAAAAACCGAAGATTTTTTAACGGTAAAACAAGAAGCTAAAATTGTTGAAGCTATTAGGCTTGCTGAAGAGAACACTTCGGGAGAAATTCGTGTACACATTGAAGAAAAATCAGAAAAGCCTTCTATTGAAAGAGCCAAAGAGGTTTTCAATGCTTTAGAAATGTACAAAACTGAAGCTAGAAATGGGGTTCTGTTTTATATAAATGTTTCGGGTAACCAATTTGCAATTATTGGTGATGAAGGCATTGACAAAGTTGTCCCTAAAGATTTTTGGGAAAGTACTAAAGAGATTGTCATAAAACATTTTAAAGAGAAAAAACACAAAAAAGGATTGACAAAAGGAATCAAAAAAGCTGGTGAACAACTGAAACATTATTTCCCTTTTCAATCGGATGACACTAACGAGTTACCTAACGAAATTTCAAGAGAATAATGATAAACTTACTATATAAAATTATTCAATTTGTATTATTCGCTAGTTTGATGCTAATGTCATTTTTAGGATTTTCTCAATATAAAATTCCAGATGTACCTAAATTTCAAACTTCTGTTTATGATTATGCCGATGTTTTGAATGCTAATGAAGAAAAAACATTAGAAGATAAATTAGTACATTTTTCCGACTCTACAACTACACAAATAGTAGTAATAACAATAGAAAGTCTAAAAGGAGAAGATATTGGAATTCTTACACCAAGATGGGGTCAAGCATGGGGAATTGGAGGAACAAAACAAAACGACAATGGTGTAATAATATTATTAGCTAAGGAAGAAAGAAAAATATGGATTTCTTCTGGTTATGGGTTAGAACAATATTTAACCGCAGGAATAACTGGCGAAATTGTTAGAAATATAATAATTCCTGAATTTAAAGCTGGTAGTTATTTCAACGGTTTAGATGCTGGAACAACCGCAATTTTTAATGTTATTAAAGGTACTTACAAAGGTAAACGCATCCAAAATAAAGAAAGTAATCCTTTTCCTTTTATAGTGTTTTTCATCATTTTAATTGTCATCTTTATTTTAATTGCGAAAAACAAAAATAATGGTGGCGGAAACAATGGAACGGGCAAATTTGGAGGTCCAGACATATTAGATATGATTATCTTAAGCAGCATGGGACGCGGCGGTGGCGGAAGTTTTGGTGGAGGTTCTTCTGGAGGTGGATTTGGCGGCGGTGGATTCGGTGGTGGATTTGGCGGCGGTGGATTTTCTGGAGGTGGAGCTGGTGGAAGCTGGTAAATGACAATTAAAAATAAAAAATCAATAAGTACAAAACATATAAAAACTCGTTTCATTAATTTGAAACGAGTTTTTATTTTACTCTAATTTAAAATTAGTCCCAAATTATCATTCTACTATCTTTCTTTTTACCTCCAAATTTTTCTAATTTATAGGTTAAGGAAAACATCACATATTGTTGTAAAACTGTATTTTCAGCATCCGTTATGGCTGTTGGTGTAATGTTTCTGGTTGCATTTACGTTTTGATTTAACACATCATACACTTTTACTTTTGCTAGCAATTGGTCTTTAAAGAAATTATAACCTAAACTAACATTCCATAAATAAAAATCTTTTTGAAATCCACCTGTGATATTTGAATTGTAGTTGTATCCAAAATCATTTCCTAACACAAAATGCTTTGGCCAATAACTTGTTGTTTCTAGTTTGAAGCTGTGTCTAAAATTATCAGTTTTATCAATTATATAGTTTTCAAAATTTGAAATATTATAAGTGTATCGATACGATGGTGAAATTGTAATTTTTTCATCAATTATGTAGGAGAAATTCACTCTAGGGTTTAACTGCAAAGCTTTGGATTCAAATAATGCTGCATTTGTCAATCCTTGGTTGTAGTTGTAGTTTACCCAAATTCCGTAACCATATTTAATAGTTCTTTTTTCTTTTTTATATGATTTATTGACATTAAATCCTGTATAAAAATTATAAGATCTATCTACATTTTCATAGGTAGTAATGGCTTTAAAATCTTCATCATAAACGGTTGAACTAACTACTTCATTGGCATTTAAACTTCCTCCCACATAAGCATAAAACCCTGAACGAGTAGTATAATCATAGTTATTGAAATTTGTGTAAAGCCTATAGCGTTCAATAGGTTTCAAATTAGCATTTCCAATTATTGTATTTAATGGATTGGCTAAATTTTCAAAAGGCAATAATTGATTAGCTGATGGCAATGAGGCTTCATAATTGAAGCTGCTATAAATAGATTTTGATTTGGCTATTTTATAACTCAAGTAGCCGTTTACATTTGGGTAAACATAATTATTTTTAAGTCGAGTTGTAGTATTTAAATAATTCGATTGATTATCATAATTTAAAAAATCTGCTCCAACTTCAATATTTCCTCTAATTTTCTTTTTATTCAATTGTAAACCTACAGATGTTCCAAAGGTGTTGTTTTTTGAATCAATGGTATTGGATAATAAATCATTGAAAACATCATACTGATTTGTGGTTGAATTGAAATTAAACGTATTTCGGGAATCTGTTCCCTTTTTGGTATCGTAATAGTTTTGAATATTAAAAGTCAACGAATCATTTATTGGTTCATTATACCCTACTTCAAATCGTATGTTGTTATTTATTTCTTCATTAAAAATATTTTGATTCCTACTATCATTTGCATTACCAGATTGATAAAAAATTGTGTTGGTAATAGTATTTAGCGTGTTTTTATTATTGGTGTGTTCATTGTCTATTTCTATGCTTAAAGCTCTTCCTTTTTTCTTAAAACTTTTGTTATAATACAAATTATTTCTAAAACTACTGTCGTCTGATTCACTAAAATTTGAACCATCTGTTTCATTCAATAAAGCATCATTTTCATCTAAAGAGCTTGAAAAACTGGTGCTTCTGTTTTTGGTATCGCTCTTAGCTAATGAAGGACTTAAGTATAATGTTGCTGTAGAATCGATTGTGATCTCAAATTCTGAAGAAAAATTATGACCTACAACATCATTTTTAAAAGACGATTCTGAGTCTGTTTTTGTAGTTCCTGTTGGCAAAAGGTTTGTTCTTTTAGTTCTATTCTTGTTTTCTGTGATGGCTGTATTTAAGTAGTAACTAAAATTAGGATCTATCTTTTTATCCAACCATTCATCTGCATAATTGATTCCTAGTAAATTAGAACGGGTAATTCCTGAACCTCCTCCAAACTGCATTCCGTTGATGTTGAATGCTCCATCACCATTGGACCAAACAGAAGTATTTCGACCGCCACCCATATTGTCAAAAATTTCATTCATGGAAAACCCAACTGAGTTGATATTATTGGAAGAACCTAAAACACTAATTTTTTGTGTATCTTTAAAATAATTGAACAACAAACTCGATTCGTATCGCTTATCGCTACCATAACCAGCTGTTGCTTTTCCAAACATTCCTTTGTTTTTATCTTCTTGAATGGTAAGGTTTATGGTGCTTTCATTTGAACTTGATGCTCTTCCTGAAATTTCTTCTGCTTTAGTTTTTGTATCTGTAACCTGCACTTTATCAATCATTTCTGCTGGTAAATTTTGGGTAGCAATTTTTCCATCTTTGCCAAAAAACGGTTTTCCATTGACTAAAATGTTGTTTACTTCTTTTCCGTTTACCGTGATTTTACCTTCTTCATCAATTTCTACACCAGGTAGTTGTTTTAAAAGGGCTTCAACATTAGCATCTGGTGCCACTTTAAATGAGCCTGCGTTAAATTCTAATGTATCCGTTTTAATTCTTATGGGTGGTATTTCTCCTTGAAGTACAATTTCATCTAATTGAGAAGTTTGTTCTGACATCTCAATTGTTCCAAAATTTCTATCTGCTTGGATGTCATCGATTTTCTTGGTATAATTTTGAAATCCGTTGTAAGAAATTTTAAAATTAACTGGTGCATCTGATTTTCTAGATTTTAGATAAAAATTTCCTCCTTTATCTGAAATTGTGTAATCAATAATTGTTGAATCTTTTACACTTGTGAGATAAATTGTGGCAGATTCTAACGGTGCTTTTGAAACTTGATCGATGATTTTTCCCGAAAGCTGATAAGTGTTTTGACTAAAACCAATACACGCAACAAGAAGAGTTGCAACTAATAAAATTTGTTTAGGCATAAAAAGATTGATTGATGATTTGTTTGTTTTAATAACCTACAAATAAAAAATTTATTGTGTAACTAGAAAAATTCTTACGAAAAATTTAACAACACTTTATAAAAATATAAGGCACAATCAATCTGAACTTGTTTCAGTTTCTTATTAGATAATAGTTGAAAAGCAAAAAGATTCTGAAATAAATTCGGAATGGCAAAAAATGAAAAATTATTTTTGTCTAAAGTAAATTTCTATTGGAACTCCTTGAAAATTATACTCTTCTCTAAGTTTATTTTCAATAAAACGTTTGTATGGATCTTTAACATATTGTGGCAAATTACAGAAAAACACAAACTGTGGCGTTGGTGTAGGCAATTGCATGCAATATTTAATTTTTACATATTTTCCTTTTAATGCTGGTGGCGGATTATGTTCAATAATCGGCAACATGGTATCATTGAATTTTGAAGTTGGAATTCTGTGTTTTCTATTTTCAAAAACTTCAACAGCAGTTTCTAGAGCTTTCAAAAGACGTTGTTTGTTTAAAGCTGATACAAAAAGGATAGGCACATCGGTAAAAGGTTGCAATTCTTCTCTAATTTTTCGTTCGTAATCTCTTGCAGACATGGTGTCTTTTTCAATTAAATCCCATTTGTTTACAAGAATCACAATTCCTTTTCTGTTTTTTTCTGCCAACCAAAAAATACTTTGATCTTGACCTTCAAATCCACGTGTAGCATCAATTACTAAGATACAAACATCGCTGTTTTCAATGGCTCTAACTGAACGCATAACTGAGTAGAACTCCAAATCTTCTTTTACTTTTGCTTTTCGTCTAATTCCGGCTGTATCTACCAAATTAAATTCAAAACCAAATCGGTTGTATTTTGTATCAATGGCATCACGGGTTGTTCCTGCAATGTCAGTAACCACAAATCTATCTTCTCCAATCAAGGCATTAATGAATGATGATTTTCCTGCGTTAGGTCTTCCCACTACACAAAAACGTGGCAAAGGATTTTCTTCTTCAACTGCTTCTGGTAATTCTGGCAAAATTTTGACTAATTCATCTAATAATTCACCTGTTCCGCTTCCTGTCATTCCAGAAATTGCAAAATATTCTCCTAAACCTAAATTGTAAAATTCTAACGCATCATTAGTTCGCATGGCATTATCCACCTTGTTGACTACTAAAAGAACTGGTTTTGTCACTTTTCTAAGCAATTTAGCCACTTCATCATCCATTGGAGTAATTCCTTCTTCTACATCAACTACAAAAATAATTGCGTCAGCTTCATCTATGGCTAATTCTACTTGTTTTCTAATTTCAGCTTCAAAAATATCGTCTGAACCTTTTATATATCCACCCGTATCAATAACAGAAAACTCTTTTCCATTCCATTCACTTTTTCCGTAGTTTCTATCACGAGTAACACCACTAACCGAGTCAACAATAGCTTCTCTACGTTGAATTAGTCGATTAAAAAAAGTTGATTTACCTACATTTGGTCTTCCTACAATGGCAACAATATTGTTCATAACATTTATTTGAAAGTGCAAAAGTACGTTTTTTTGAGGCTTAAACCTGCTATCCATTACAAGTTTTTTCGTTTTCATTTATTTTGCAGACTTCAAAAAGAGCTTCTTAGGTCGTTTTTTTTAAACCACAAAATTAAAATACCTTCAAAAAAAAGCTATTCATTATTATCAGGGCTGTTAAATACTATATCATATAACTTTTACGTTTACAAAATATATTGTAATTTAGTATTTCAAACCAAAAATTGATGCAACCCAAAAAAGAACTTAAATTAAGATATAGATTTGACAAAGTAGTTTCAAAACCCATTGATGCTATTATTGAAAGTTGCGAAAAACTTAAACAAAAAGTAGAGCCTGATTACAGAATAAAAATCTCTGAACTTTATGTTCGTTTTTCCATCGGAATGTTGCGTCGAGAAAAATATTCTCCTAATCTAAAAATAACTTTAGAGAAAATGGAAGATGGCAATACTTTTATCAAAGGCACTTATGGACCAGATCCTGTTTTGTGGTTTTTCTTTATTTTTCTTCATGTGGTGGTTGCTTTGGTTTTTTTAATTTTTGCAGTAATTGTATATTCAAAATGGTCGTTGCACCAACCTTTTAAATTTGATTTAATGGTAATGTTTACCATGACAATTATTTGGTTTCTGCTCTATTTCATTGCACGATTGAACCGAAGCAAAGGACTTGGACAGATGAAAGAATTAGAAAAACTATTCAAAAAAGTCATAGAGTAAATTATGGATTTTAACTTTAAAGAAAAGTATTTGCTTGAAAACGAAAGAGTTTTATTAAGACCTTTAGAGCATACTGATTTTGAAAATCTTGTTCATTTCTCATTGCATGAACCTGAACTTTGGCAGTATTCATTAGTTCCTGCAAGTAACGATGGAGAATTGAAAAATTACATGAAAATTGCCCTAGAAAAAAGAAATGCTAAAACGGAATATCCTTTTATAGTTTTTGACAAAAAAACAAATTCTTTTGCAGGAAGCACAAGGTTTTATGACATCCAACTTTTGAATAAAACTTTACAGTTAGGGTACACTTGGTATGGAAAAGAGTATCAAGGTACGGGTTTAAATAAAAATTGTAAATATCTATTACTTGAATTTGCTTTTGAAAAAATGAACATGGAACGTGTCGAATTTAGAGCAGATTTTGCCAATAAAAAAAGCATAGCTGCCATGAAAAGCATTGGATGTATAGAAGAAGGTGTTTTGAGAAAAAACTTCGTTAAACCTAATGGAGAAAGACGAGATAGCATTGTCTTGAGTATTCTAAAAAATGAATGGATCAATAATGTAAAAGAAAGTCTTTCAAAGAGATTATAACTTTTAAAAAACGTTGACTGAAAACGGCAATTGAGGTTAAACTCTTTTTTAATTATTTTTGATTATAGCCAAATCGTCTCAATTGGTATTCACTACTTCTCCAATCTTTATTGACTTTTACGTATAATTCAATATGAATTTGTTTCCCAAAGAATTTCTCTAAATCAGCACGAGATTGCATCCCTACCTTTTTTAAAGCGCCACCTTTGTGTCCGATGATTATTCCTTTTTGTGTATCTCTTTCCACCATAATTACAGAACGAATTCTGATTATTTTTTCATCTTCTAAAAATTCTTCCGTTTCAATCTCAACAGCATACGGAATTTCTTTATCATAATTTAAAAGAATTTTTTCTCTAATGGTTTCATTTACAAAAAAACGTTCTGGTTTATCTGTTAAAGCATCTTTTGGGTAATAAGCTGGAGAAACTGGCAATAATTCTTTAATGGAATTAAAAACGGTTTCAACATTAAAATTTTCTAAAGCTGAAATAGGAATTACAGTGGCATTAGGTACTTTTTCTTTCCAAAAATCAACTTGTTCTTCTAGCTGTTCTTGATTGGATTTATCAATTTTGTTAAGTAGTAATAAAACTGGTATTTTAGAATGGATGATTTTATTGAAAAAAGCCTCATCTTTTAAATCCTTCTCTCCTATTTCAACCATATAAATTAAAATATCAGCATCTTCAAAAGCACTTTTAACAAAATTCATCATGGAACTTTGCAATTCATAAGCTGGTTTTATGATTCCTGGTGTATCTGAAAAAATAATTTGAAAATCATCGCCATTAACTATTCCTAGAATTCTATGTCTAGTTGTTTGAGCTTTACTTGTAATGATTGATAATCGCTCTCCAACAAGTGCATTCATTAATGTTGATTTACCCACATTTGGATTTCCAATAATATTTACAAAACCTGCCTTGTGTTCCATCATAATCTATTTATTTGTGCAAAGGTAGCAATATCGTTCGAATAGAAGAAATAAAACATTATTTTAAAAAAGATTTGATTATTCAAATAATCATTGTACTTTTGCACTCACAAATCGCGGGATAGAGCAGTAGGCAGCTCGTCGGGCTCATAACCCGAAGGTCACAGGTTCGAGTCCTGTTCCCGCTACTAAGTTTATTGAATAACAACCGTACATCGCGGGATAGAGCAGTAGGCAGCTCGTCGGGCTCATAACCCGAAGGTCACAGGTTCGAGTCCTGTTCCCGCTACTAAAGAAGACCCATCGACAAAATCGATGGGTTTTTTGTTTTTATTATTTGCAATTTTCATTGAAAGAGAGTTAGTTAGCAAAAACAATTCGTTCACTTTGTTGGTTCGACATTCTTTAGTTTTAATAGAATAGTTCAAACCTTCAGGAAACAATAGGTTTTGGAATCTTCTCTTTTTATGATAATTAAGTGAAGTGTAGAATTCACTGGGTTTTTGAAGAATTTGAATAAAAAAATTAGTGGCTTCATCTAGGTTCGACATTTTTGAAGGTAAATTTTCAAGTTCTAGCTTTAAACTGTTTATTTTTTGTTTGATTACTTTTGAATGTTTATCAAAAATTTCTTTTGAAATTTCATCAACTACAAATTTGTATTCCATTGTTTCAAATTTCTTTTCAAGTTCTTTAACTTCTTTTTTCAAAACAACTTTTTTTTCATCAACCCCATTTAGTTCTTTATCTATTAATTTTGATAACTGTTTTTTAATTAATATTGCTAATGTATTAGTAACTTGAAATTCATCTACAGTATCTAAAAAATTTTCATGGATACCTTTGTTCAAGGATTTTATTGTAGTATTCGCATTAACTGTTTTGTTACATGATGTACACTTATAATAGTAGACATTCTTTACTTTATTTAGGTAAGAAGTCATATTGATATCACAGTCATTACATTTTAGGAATTTTGGAGCTAAAGGAGTTTCTTCTTTACCATTAATTTTCGGAATCCCAATTTGAGAAGAACCATCTAAAATGGTATTCAACATTCTAAATTCTTTCAAACTTATTATTGCTTCCCAATGTCCTTTTGTTAATTTGTCTCCAGTTAATGCATTCTTAATATATCCTGCATAGAAAGAGTTTTTCCATGTTTTACATATTGTTTGCTTACTGATTTTTATTCCTCTTAAATCCAACCAATTAATAATTTCAGCATTGGTGTAAGATTTGTATAATTTAAGTTGAAAAGCTTGCTTTAAGAATTTTCCCTCTTCATTTAAGTTTATTTCTTGTTTGGCTTGTACTTTTTCAGGGTCTTTAACTCTAGGTCCAAAATGATTATATCCTCTAGGAGTTTTACCAACTTTTTTTCCATTATTAATTGCATTTATTAATCCAGGAATAATGGTGTCTTGTCTATTAAAGTTTTCTTTTTGAGCATATAGTAATTGAGTTGAAAATTCATTTTCAGCTCTATCATCAAATGTATTATGATCTGTGCTTACAGAGTAAAGAAAAACATTGTATTTTCTTCTTAAATCAACAAACAGACTTATATGCTCAGCTCCACCTCTACCAAATCTACTCGGAGACCAAATAAGTATAAATTTTGGCCTTTTTGAATGATGTGTTTTTCTAATCTTTTCCGTTAATTCTTTTAAAGTGCTTTGTGAATTAATTCTTTTTGAGCTTTCGTATTCAGCATCAAATTCTTCTGTAATTTTTAATTCATGCTCTTTTGCAAATTTTTTGATAGTCTTGACTTGAGTTTCAATACTACCATTATTTACAAATTGATCTTTAGTTGATACTCTCGTATATGACCAAACACTTGCTCCACAAAAATCATCAATACTTATTTTTCTTTTCATCTCTAAAAGTTTCTAAAATTAATACACAAAATTCGTGTAAATCTTTCTTAATTGTCTCCACCTCATATGTTTGAAGTGCTTTGTTATTTGATTTTATTGTTTCAAAAATTTCATTATCTGTTAAAAATTCATTTGAAACTACAGTTTCTAATTCTTGAGAGTCTTGACCCATGTCTTATTTGAAATAAGTCGGGCTTCATGTTGAGGAACCGAAAAAGTGATACAATTTTCATTTTTTATGTTTTTATAGTTACTTTATAATTGTCTTGTGAGCGTTTATGAATTTCAAGTTTTGCTCCTTCTGGCAAATTACTTTCCAAAATAAAATCTGCTAATTCTTCGGCTTTTTTATGTGATTCAGTTATTTTATAAATCTTTACCTTATTATCTTGATGCAATTCTAGTTCGATAAATTTTGGTTTATCAAATATCAACAATCTCCTTATTTGATTTTCTATATATGACAAATACTCTAAATCCAATTTATTTTTATCAAATTCTAAGTCAAGACCTAACAATAATTTTAAAAGAGGTAAGTAAGGAATCACAATAGCTGTTTCTTCATAATACAGATTATTAATTTCACCAATGTATTTATGTCCAGAACTTGAAAACAAATAACTTTCATTTTTCGGAAAGTAATAAAACGAATAGACTTCTTTATCAATTAAAGATTTTTTTAATGTATCTGTAAAAGGGTTTGTGCTTTTTCTAAACAAATCATGCATTAACATATCATTATTTAAAAATGATTTAATAGCCTCTCTTTCCTCTTCAGTTAAATAGTCTTTATTATTTTTCAAATGCTCTTTAAAAACTTTATCTGCATATTTTTCTTTCATAGGAATTACCCAAATATTTTCAGAAAGTGTTTCTATTTTTTTTGAATTGATTCCAACATTTGAAAGCTCATTAACAATCAACATCCAAAATGCCTCAGAAAACGACATATATCCTCTTTTCTTTTCATTTGTAAAAAAAGGAAGAACTAACTTTCCTTTCCAATAATTTATTTGTCTTGATGATATATTTAAATCTTTCGGCAAGAACTTTCGTTCTGTCATTAATGCTCCTAATTTTTCATAATTTGTTTTCCTCATGTTTTTTTTTTAATTACGCATTGGTAAATATAAAAAATATTTTAATTACTTTTACAAAAAAAACTAAATAATTATGGAAACAAAAACAGACCCTTTTTCAGGAGAAGAATTTATTCCCAAACGGAGGAATCAAAAATTCGCAACTCAAGAAAATAAAGTAGCATTTAACAATGATAAAGCTGCTAAAATTCGTGAAGAAAGAGCTCAAATAAATAATGTGATAAAGAGAAATCATGAGATTTTAAAATTACTATTAAACAATGAAAAAGAGAAAACAGTTGATTTAAAAACTTTAGATGATTTATCATTCAAGTTTAATTATTATTTAAAACTTGAGCGCATTAATCATAAATCTCACTTTAGTATTTATGATATTAATTATACATTATTAAACAATGAAAACAAACAAATTAAAATTTACAAATCATGACAAATGAAGATTACTTCAATTATTTTATCGAAAATGATAACATAATTACAACAAACCACAAAGTTAAAACAACTAATTATATATTAGTTTCATTGTTAATTATTACATCAGCTTTTCTATTATTTAAATTAATCAATGATCAAAGGGAAAAAGAATCAATTAATAGTAACGATTACATTCAGATCAATTAGATTTGAATCGAATTTATTTGGATTAATTTGGATTAAGTCGAATAGGATTGATTGATTTTTTAAAATAAATCAATCTTTATTCAGCGTTTAATTAATTATGTATTTTTATAACAATCAAGTTGTAATTTAATTGATTAATCAATGGATTACATAGAAATTGTTGTATAATTAACTATTGATTTATATTTCATTCTCACTATTATTTTAATTGATTTATTCAATGAATTTTTATCAATTGGATTAAAAATAAAAAAAACTAAATTATAAATTGGTGCAAGCTATTTTTATGCAATATGAATTGAACTCAACTAATACTAACCAAAAGTATTTACATGCATGAAATAAGGTTTGAAAACAGGAAACGTTAGATTGATAATTGATTAAATATTTTATACTTTTAAGTTTTATAATTGTTTTTTAATATAATTACACCCAACGGGTTAATATAATAAATTTCTTAAATGAGTTGAAAACTTACAACAAGAATAATGTCAACGTTCGCAAATTAAACTTTAAAGAATCTAAGATAGCTAATTATTATTATTATTCTGCATCTGCTGGAAATTACACTGGAAAAAATATGCTGTTGGCAGCAGCGAAGGGCGGTATTTTTTGTAGCAGTCCATCGGCAAGCTCGAGATGACAACCAAACGCTCTAGCTGTTCAAAAAGTTGCCCTGGAGCAAACCACACGAGCGTTGGATGTGCGGCTTTTTTACATAATGTTATTATAGTGCATCCGTGATTTTGATAAGAAGCAGGTTGTTTCTTTATGCACTATAATGCCACATTATGTAACTAAGCTTGGGAGAAAAAATTACTGGCATGAGTTGCGTAGCATACGAGTTTTTGTTTTGAGCGTTGGGCAAGCTCTTTGACTGATGGCTTTTTGGATTTTCAATATTTAACAAAACGTTTTAGCCAACGGGCAAAGTGCTTGATGTGCGGTGGGACAAAAACCATGACAGTAATTTTTTTAGGAGCGTTAGGAAGGAGTGGCAATTGGAATGTAAAATATCTATTTACCACTAAACAAAAAATACCTTCATTAATATAGAAATGAAATTAGCGAAATGAAGCAAACAAAGAACTGACTTTAAGAATACTTGGACTAAAGACAGTTTTTGTGCAGGTGAATGAGATAATTTTGGATTAAATGATATTATCTGCTTTAAGTAATTTAATCAAATCTAAAGATTCTTCCTCTATCCACCTATTATCAATTATTAATTGATTTATGAATTCTATTTGTTTCGATGAAAAATCTTCTTTCTTTAAATTAGAAAATTCATTTTCATTCCACTTGCTATTGTGATGTTTTACATCGACATCAATTGCTATTTCATGTGTTTGAGGTTGGATAATTTTAAGATCAACTCCTTTGGATTTAAATATTTTCTTTACTGAGGAATATATTTGCAATCCGTTATAATCCCAGTCACAAAAATAATATATAGGTAGTTTTAGTTTATCTTGAGAAATATCTTCTAATGGTTTGGTATTATTACCTCCAACATACCAAAGCTCAATATTATGATTTTTATATTCTAAAGGAACTTTTAAACAATCAAGATTTTCGCACAAAACAATGACTTTTGGCTTGATACAATCAATTATAAATCTCCATTGATTATTTTTCGGGTCTTTTTCTGGAAATTCAGTAAGTTCTAATATTTTTAACACTGCATTCTTAACACTTAATTTATTAGATAAGTATTTAGAATTTTGATTTTTATAAATTAAAGCAGATAATTTTTTCTCTGTAGTTACATTTTTTTTTAATTCCTCTTTATTGTAGAAAACAAACATTAATGCTTTTAAATCTTCATCATCAAAAGATTTTTTAGCATCGTTTTCAATTCCCGACTTTTCAAAGAAATTATTGTAATATTCATAAGTTTCTAAAAATTCTTGTTCATAATAATCATTAAATCTTGATGATGCTTCGATAATGGAATGATTTCCAACCTTAAATTTTATTAGTTTCTTTTGTTTTAAAATGACCTGATTAATAAAATCATTGTTAGTTATTTTTAACCTTGTTTGTTTAAATTTATATAGTTGATGTAACCCTTTTAAATATTTCCACTCAATTTTCTGCATGTCTTAATTATTTGATAGTCCAAAAATTGGTACTGGAGTGTAATTTACATTTTCATCTTCTAAACTGTTGAGCAATAAATAAATATTTTGATTTTCTGCATCAATTTTATTTGGATTTATTGATAATGATAATATTTGATAATCATTTGCTTTTGCAATTTTATAAAGCATATCAAAATTACTACCAAGGCCTTCTGCCTCATCAATTGCCATATAACGAATTCCTTTTTTTAATTTAGATTTAGATGAAGTTTTATCAATTAATGACAATTTTGCCATGCATAAAAGAGCTATGGCTGAATATGTTTGACTTGTACTGCCATCAGTTTTGTTACCTTGTGATGATTTAATTGAGAACTTTAAACTATAATAAGATTTTGGATTAAGTAAATCCTTAACTTCTATTTTATTTGACCTTGAACCACCATTTCTATAAAATGCTTCCTTTAATTTCTCTTCTAATGTTGGATAATGTTCTAATTCCGTTGAAATGCCTTTGAGAACTTCAAATAAATTATCATTTATACCAAGTTGAATATCTTTATCAATTTCTTCAGTAAAACTATTCATCCACTCTTTTTTGAAAACATTATCAAAGATTAGAGCTAAATCGACTTTGTGACCTCCTGTTATCTGTTTATCCTCAGAATTTAAAAAGTTACTGATTATTCTTATGTCATTTAATTGATTACTTACTTCATTTGAAACATCGTCAATAATCTCACTCAATTTTTGAAGTTTTCGACTATTTAGTCTTTTATTTTTGATATTTATATTTCTCAAATATTCAGATATCTTTTCAATTACATCTTCATCTAGTAAATCTTTTTCATCAAATATTTCTTGTGGAAGAATTTCTCTACACAAAGAACTGAAATCACCTGTGTCTTTGAATTGGTTTTGCTTTTGTTTAATGAAACTATAAATCAAAGAATTATACTTTGAAATGTATTCTATATTAGCGTTAGTTGAACTTTTTTCTAATTCACTAATTTTCAAAATTTCATAATTGTCTATTTCTACTTCTCCTGCAAATAAGTGAGGATTTTGACTGTAAATCTCATTCTTTTTACCTTTAATAATTGAAATTTTTGAATCTAGATCCTCTAAAGAATTTGACTGATTGTTGTTACTTTTTAGAGTGTTGTAAATTTTATTCATTTCTGTATAATAATCTTCAGCCGCTTCTAATATAATTTCCAAGTTTTCTAAATCTACATTGTCAGACGGAACAAATTCATATTTACTTTTATATTCATCAATTTTGTCTATAGTAATGGGCGTTTCAAATGATTCTAAATCGCGTTCTAAATTGAGAACAAGATTATTTAATTTTCGTTTTTCATTTTCTAATATTTTGTATTCTGTTCTCGCAATTTTAAGCTGTTCTTCTATTTCTTTTGCTTTACAAAATATTTCAAAAAATTCATCAAAAAGAATATTAGAAACATCATACATTTCGTGGTTTTCAAGTTGTTCTTCTAATTTCATTTCCGAATTAAAAGCAAGAATGTAATCATCAGGATTTTCTAATTGTTCTAAAATTTCTTTAAGTAATTCAATGTTTGATAATTTTATTTCCAAATTTGAAATATCCTCTATTATTGTTGAAGTTTGTTTTTGAAAATAGTCCTTAATTTCAGCTTTGTCATCCTTGTCAAAAATTGGGGTATCAATCAAATGAATATATTCCATTAAACCATTTAGATCAAGCCAAAATCCCTCATCTTCTTTACTTCTTATTTTAAGATTTTCAATTAATTGATTTGGTTCTGGGATAAATCTCAACATTATGTTATTTGGCTCTTCAACTCTAATATTTTGATTTTGGTATTTATGAATTATACTTTCTTGAAATAAATCTAATTTTTTGGTTTGATTCAAAGCCCAATGTGCTAATGAATTTAAATCTTCAATGTTATTCAAGGCTTTTAATTTGTTTTTAATTTCTAGCTCTTTCTTATAATTCTCAGTTTTTGAATTAATTTCTAAAAGTACATTTTTACTACTCCATTTTTCGTTGGAAAAAAAAGACAATAGTTTTTTTGATTTCAACTTTTCTGTCAATTCTCTTATTTGTATTATCTGAAGCTTATTTTGATGGTATTTATAGTAACGCTGATGTAGTTCTTCTTTTTGGCAATTAAAGTATATTAGCCAATCCATAAACTTTTTTAATTTCTTGTCACTTTCTTCCCATTTATTTTTCTCTTTAAAAGCATTATCCCATTTTGGTTCTATAATTTCAATTTTTTCATTTGTTGAAATTAGTTTTTCGTGAGCAATAGCTTTTAATTTAATGAGCTTTTTTGAACTATCTTCGTAAAGATTAATTTTATCTATTATTTCTTTTTCGCATTCAGTAATTTCTTTTGAGTATTGGTCAAAAGATGCTAACAAGAAAATGTTCTCTTTTTCATCTTTATCAATTTTTAATTTTAATAACTCGCTTAATGCGTTTTGTTTATCTGTGAGTAATTCTATTTCGGTTAAGTTTTTTTCAAATTCTTTGGAGTCTCCTTGTAATGCAACAACAGTTTCATTAAATTTTGTTAGCAATACTTTTTCTCTTTCGTCACCAAATAAAAAACTTTGTAATTTTTCACTCTTATTCATGTCCAAAGATTCTCTGGAAAAAGCTTGAATGATTTTGGCATAATTTTCTAATGTTTTGCTACTGATAGACAAATCAATAGGCAGTATTTCATTTTTGAAAAGGATTTTATGATAATTTGAAGTCTTAAACCAAGATTCGCATGTTAATTGTAAAGTATTACTAATGTGTTCTTTCAAATTTTGTATGGGTAAAACTTCTTCATCTTTAAGGAAATTTGTAAATCCTAAAACGTTATCAAAAGGTATCAATTGAGTATCGTCATCAAAATTGTTACCCTCTTGAATGATAAACATATTTGAAGCACCGGAACTTTCTATATATATTCCAATAACGATGAATTTATTCTTTTCTATTTCAACATTTATAAAAGCATATGCCATATCCGTTCCTTTACCACTAGTTCTTAAAACCATAGTTTTAGGCTCTCTCATTCCAGTGCTCTTTGTTGGAGAGTGGAAAACAGATGCACCAACACAAATTAATTGTAATATATCAGAAATCATGCTTTTACCTGCACCTCCTTCACCAACAAAGTCAGTTCTAAATGGATTAAAATCATAATCAAATCCCTGATGATGTACTATTCCTAATGTTGACAATCTTCTAATTATTGGATAGTTTTTCATTTCAATTCGTTTAATGTTTCATCTATATTTATGATATATTCTTCATAAACTTTTATTAATCTATCGAAAGCTGGTAATGTATGGAACTCATCTTTTTCTAATGTTATCCATCCAATTTTTTTAAACTCTTCAAGTGTGGATTGTATCGTTTTATCGATTATATCATCATTGTAATTACCAGGAGTAATGTTTTTTGATTTTGCAATTAAAGAATATACACCTTGTTTGTAGTCATCACATTCAAGACGGATTTTTTCTTTTAATTTTTGTGCTGAATCTAAACCAAATTCTCCATCAATAAACATAATTTTATAAATAAGAAACCCAATAATAACATATTCGCTTTTAAGTATATGCCTATGTTTATCAGAGATATTTCCTCTATCACTGTTTATAAAATCCAAATAATAATAGCTTGCATTGTCTTCGCCTCCTTTAACAAGATTGACTTTGAAAAATGTGTTATAATACATTCTCAGACTTTCTTCATTTTGTGAAATGAAATTATAAAGCTTTATTTGTTTTCCTTCTTTTTGAAAATGAACACCATCTTTTAATGCGTAATCGATTGTTGCAAATAATTCTTTAGAATTTGGACTATACATAAAACTACTTAGACTAACTTTATAACTTTCATTTTCCATAACGCAATTTTATTAAATTCACTATTTGTTTCTAATTCTTTTTCAATTTCCAATTTATATTTGTCTTTATTGCTGTAAACAGATTTAATTATATTAAAAATAACGCTTACAGCTATTTGACTGCTCTTGCTTTCATCAATAATTTTAAAAAAGACTTCGGATAATTTGACACTTCCTTTTAATTTTATTTCTGAAAAAATGTATTTTTCCCAATTTCTGATAGTATCAATTTCCTTTATTTTTTCTTGTGCTTTCTTGGTATTTTCCTCAATTACTTTTTCGTTTTGAACATATGTTTTTCTTTCTTTGGGCTTTGAAGGAAATAATTCCCGGTCTTTATCAATTATTGTGAAATGTGGAGTTGCAATATGAATTTGTGGTAAAGAAATGTTATTTGGGAATACAATAGTCTTATTTCCATTATTGGATTCTAAAGTACTTTTATCCAATATGAAATGAATGAATTTTTCAATCTTTGAACTTAGTAATGGTTTACTTAATGTTGAAAATAGTTGTCTGATCTTGGGTTGAATTCTGTCTAATTTTCTATCAATTGAGTTCAAACGATCATTGATATATTTTATAAATGTATATACTTCAGAAATCAATTCATTTGCTTCATTATCGTGATTTTGTTTTTGTTCAAGTAGGCCTCTAATAGTTTTAGTCTCTGAATAGGCAGAACGCAATTCTTTGACATGGTTTTGAGCATTGTTCATACTAACATCTGTTGCAACCAAAATTTCTAGAAAATTTTGACTCGTAAAATCCGTTCCTCTTTTAAGTAACTCTATAGACTCGGTTATTTGTCTGTCTAAAAAATCAATTTGTTCTCTTAAATCTGGTTCATATTTTTTGAATATTTCTTTTAGCCAAAATTTAAGTTCCTCTATAGTATTTCTTGCTTCAAGTGATTTTGAAAGAAGCGAACAAATTTCTTGGATTCGTGTTGGATTAAAAGCACCAATAAGTGTTTCTTTTGCATGTTTGCAAAATTTATAGGCATAATCTTTGAAAAAATACTTTTGAGCTTCTTGGTTATAATCAAGAAAATATTCTTGTAAATCCATAATATGACTGCTATAAACCTCTTTTGGATAACGTACGTTTGTTTTATAGATAGTTTCAAACGCATCGTGTAAATCTTTTTCGGTAAACTTTTCATCTTCAAAAACTCCACCAATAATTTTTTCATAAATCAAAACAATAGCAAGTCCTATTTCTCTATCAGGAAATAAGAGTTTGTATGTTTTGTTTTCATCTAAAATTTTAATGAAATCAAAATTTGGATTTATTGAGTTATTCAATTTTGATTGATTTAGTTTTTACAATGTTTTTAATTCGTTATTTAATCTTTCAATCTCATATTCGATATTTTTCTTTCTTTCTTCATTTCCAAAAATTTCCGAATACATTTCTAGTAGTTTACTTTTAATAATTGGTTCATCAATAATTTCAATAATATTTTTGTGGTATTCACTTTCTTTTAATAGCAATTCAAAGTCATTTTTAATGGATTTTTCCTTTTTATGATTCTCTTCACGGATAAGATTTAGCCAATGAATAGTTTTTGTAATTTTATTTTTTGCAAATTCTCCAATTGAACCCTTTTCCATAAAAAATCCATCTTTTAGCAAATCGTGTATATTAGCACCAAATGTTGATTTATCATCTAAAATTTGTACCGCTTTATTATCTTTATTCTCTAAAAACAAAATGTTTTCTTTTGGAATATCTGAAAGTATAAATGGTGAATGACTAACAAAACAAAAATTGATTGCTTTGATTTTATAAAGTTCGATTCCAGAAATACTATCTAAAACATCATTTATAAAATTTCTTTGCATTTCAGGATGGAAATAGAGTTCTATCTCTTCTAAAACTATATTCACATTTGTATATGCCGTTTTTGTTCTGGTGTTTTTTACTGAATCTAAATTACTTAAATGATAAAGAATTGAACTGATAGAATAAATTTTTTGCTTTTCTCCTGAACTCAATGTTTTAAATTCTATTTTGTCATTTTTATCAGACTTCAGGATTATATCTGTATTGAAAAATGGAGGTGGAATTAATTCTATTGTATTAATTTTATTATATACTTTATTTTCCTTGATGCTTGAAATAAAATCTGATATTGTTTTAAGAGGAACTCGTTGTTTTTTTATTGCAATATTATTTTCACTAAATCTAATATAATTAAGCGTTTGTTTTAACTTAAATGTTATATGACTTTCATCATTGATAAAAAGCTCTTTAAAATATTCATCTAGTAATTCCTCATTAAATTTTTTCTTGCTTTTATCAAAATATATTTCATAATCTGAATATGTTACACAAATATTAACCAATTTGTATTTTAAATAATCGAATGCTATTCTTAACTTTTTTCTATCATTAGTATCATAAGAAAATTTATAATATTTATTGATTTTTCTAAAAATTAAATTCTCATTAAGATTAAGGTCTATAAGTTTTATTTTTTTATTAATTTTTGGATCGTCCGTAGGTAATTCATAAATAAATTTATCCCTTTTGGTGTCATTTAATGAAATATCTAATTCAATTGCCTCAAGACTATCAGTTAATTTTTTAAAATTAAATTTAGTTGCCGGTTTTACCAAATTTGCTATTAATCTTGATTTAACTAAATGATTTTCTGTACTAATTTTAAAATCTCCTCTAGTTCGCATTGGGTTTAAGACTAAAGGTGTTTGATATGCATCATTTTTATGAAACAAACCATTTAGCCAATCTCCTAAATCTTCTGTATTATAAGCGTAATGAGAATGATTAATTGTGACAGTGTAAAAAAAATCTTGAAGTTTATATTTATAATCATAAATTGGAACTGAATTTAGGATATATTCGTTTTTGCTTTTTTTGTATCGATGAATTGTTACTTCATTGTCATAAACTTTAATCTTATAATATTTATTAACATCTTCGTTCTTTTGTCGTGAGTATGTTTTAAAATAGAATTCTACTCTTATATCATTCACATAAATAAGGTCAGCTTTTTCGTTTTTCTTATTAAATCTAACTGAAAAGTTGTTGATTGCCAAAAATAAAAGTTCAATTAACGTGCTCTTTCCCGAACCATTTTTTCCTGATATTGCTGAAATACTAATCTTTATTTTTTCATTGTTTAAGCTATCAACATTGTATAATTCTTCTGGAATTTTATTTTCAAATGTTATCGAGTGATCATTCTCATTTATAGTAAACTCTCTGCATAGATAATAGATGTAATCCTGATTCAATAGTTTTAAATATTTTTTATCACAACCGTCAAGTGGTTTTATTGCTATTATTTGGAAACTCATAATTATTTTGAATATTTTTTTAGTGACCCAATTGAAACCGCTATATCTTTAGTCAATTTAGCTAAAGGCCTTTTGTTAAAATCTTTTTCTCCATAAAAGTTACCATAAGCTAACCTATAAGCTTCTTCGAGTGTAAGTTTAGCTTCTGGGAATGTTTTTTGCAATGTATCTATATAATTATCATTTGAAATATGCCTTTTTTTTATTATTTCTTGAACTAAATCTTTATGTTCATTAATGATATTATTTAATTCAAAAACTTTTATATTACCATCTATTTTTGCTTTAATGACTGAGTCAAGTTTAGCCCCATCATTTTTTACAAATATTCTAAACTCTTCAGTTTCTCCAATAGAACCTAAATATGTTTTTGGATAATAGTCATACTTAATTAATTCGTGTTTTGGATTTTGTTCATAAGGAGAAAAATGAGTTTGATAGTTAAAACTAATTTTACCTTTACAATCTCTGTTACAAATTGTACACGAAGGAATTAAATTAAAAAAACTTAACGCCAATAAAGGATTTTCACTCTTCGGTAAAAAATGATCTAATTCTGGTCTTGTAATTTTATTTTTACCCTTTGAAAGACTAAAAGTATATTGTCGATTACAATATGAACATACTTTTAATCCTAGATTTTCAGTTAATTGATATGGACCCCAAACACCATCGGGATCAAGATTTAAAAACCAATTTTCATAATCAAATATTTTTTTTAGTAAAAAGCCAATTGGAGCGAAAAAGAGTTTTCTAGATTCATAATATCTTATTTTCATTAAACTACCGTAGCTAAAGTCTATTTCCAAAATTGATTTACTAATTTTTTTTAGTTTGTTGAGTCTCTCAATTACAATAGCAAAATTGTCAGCATCAGGTTTGTATTTAACTAAATTTTTAAGGTTATTATAATCAAATTTTTTCTCATTGATAAATATAATTTTAAGAAATGGTTCATATTGAGAGTGATGAATAATTTTATTTACTTTACTTTTTATAGTTTCTTTTCTAGTTTTTGGGTGCAATTGTAAATACGTTAAATATTCAAATAGATTGATATAAAAATCAATTCTCTTTTCTATCTCAAACGACACAAAATCTATATGTTTTTTTCGCACAGAAATTAATTCTGATTCTGATATACATTCTCTTATGCTAATCATTTTAATTACTTTTTAGATTTCTTAAATATTTTAACCTTTCTTCCAAATCACTAATCTCATTTTCTATTGAAACCTCAAAAATTGTATTGTACATATCTATCAGTTTCATTTTAATGATAGGTTCGTCAATTATTTCAATTGTTTCCTTGATTAATATTTTTTTTTCTTCTGATATATCGATATATACATTATTGTTTTTTAAATCAAGTAATTTATTGAGTTTAACTATGACTTTCTCAATTTTGTCTTTTGCAAAATCACCAATTAAGCCTTCGTTAATGAAAAATGAATCTGAAAGTAAATTACTTATGTTTGCACCAAAAGTTTTCGTTGGTCTTTCTTGATCATCTATTTTTAATACTTCACTAAAGCTGCCCATTTTTTTTAGAAAAACAATTGAATAGTTTGGTAAATCTGACAACGTTAAAGGGTCGTGAGTTGTAAAGATTAATTGAATTTTGGGCTTTTTCAGTTGAGAATTTATTTTCTTCTTTTTGATATTATCAAAAACTTTTACGTTTAAACCATTAAATATTTCCGGTAGTGTTCTGTTCAAAGCGTCAATATATTTTCGTTTCCAAAGCGGATGATAACCTAAATCAGCTTCATCAAGAATCAGTAAATAATTTTCACTTTCTCTTGTGTGATTTTTTCCTAATGTAAATTCATATAAAGTGGAATATAAATTCAAAAGTGATTTTTCTCCAAATGATAATTTTTTATCAGCTTCTATTTCTATAAAATCAACCATGCCAATAGGAATGTTTGAAAAATAAGTTTTAATTTTAGTATATGCTTGAATTATATTAGAAAGAATCTCTTTTGTTTCTTTACTTTTTACATTAAGAATTAAATATGAATCTTTTTCAATGAGATTTTGATTTCTAATAATTAAATCATGAAAATCTCTTATTGACTTGATTCCATTAATATCATTAATTATTTTTTCTTTAATTATTTTAGTGTCTAGACCACTTAAAACTGTAAAGCGATTGTATAAAGTATCACATTTTTGTATTAAAGTTTCATAGTCATTAATATCAATTTCTTCCGGTTCATCGTAAAACCCTTTATCCGTTTGAATTATATATTTTGCTAAAAGATAATTTAAAGTTTCTTCAAAACTTTTTGCTTTTAAAATTTTGTTATAATCAAAAGTGCCTGTTAATTCAGTTACTGCAAATGTATCATTAAGAAAAAGGTATGATAAAATAGCTATCTCTATATTTTTTATAAAGTCATTAGAGTTATGAATTAAATGAGAATTTTGTTCATTGATATTTTTATATTGAGGTAAATCCCAAATTTCTTTTAATACATCAGTTACATTCCCACTTTTAAGGATTGATAAATAAGTTTTTAAAAGAGTTTTAGTACTTGGAAGATAATCTTGACTTAAGTCTCTCTCAATCGTATACATTAAAGTTTCTCCTTTGTTTGGATTTCCTAAATTTGAATCGATATAAACTTTAGTAAAATCCCTCTTATGAAGTTTTTTAGGTTTAATAATTAGGTTTCCATAATTAGGAAAATCAGGATATATATATTTGATTTTATTACTAACATCACTTTCTAAAAAAATAACTTCTTTTAATATGCTATCGTTGTATATTTCTTCTAGTGTTTTTTCTGAGTGTTTAGATTCAATATTTAGTATGGTATGAAAATCCGAGATATTTTTATCATAAATTGGTGAATAATAAAGTTGTATATATGAATTGAAATCAAATTTCTTATATTCAAGGCTTTCATAGAATTTAACAATAGGTTTAGATTCTTCAATTATATTGCCATTTTCATTTCTACTACCAATCCTATTATCAATTAAGTATTCTATTTCTTTTAAATTTAATCTCTCGTAAACAAAAATTACTGGTGTGTTTTCTTGATAACTTTTATGAATAACTTTTAATAAACTGGTTTTACCTGTTCCATTTGCTCCAACTATACCTGATATAGATATAATCTCGTTTGTGTAAAAATTGTTAATATAGTTTTTGTTCTCTTTTCTATAAATAGTTATTTCATTATCTGTTATATACTCAAAATCATAAAAATATTTACCTCCAAAGTTTAATACTTGAGGCTTATTATTAAATAAGTATTTATGTTCTTTAATATAAACAGCAGCTAATCTCATATAATTGTTTTTTTTTATAGTTCAAATCTTGAAATTCTCTCAATAACAAATCATTTAAAAATACGTTTAAACAATAGTAAAAGCTTTTCTCTTACTACTTCATATTCCGGTAATTTATCTGGTTTAATCTGATGACCTAAACTGTTCTTCCAAGCACCTTTTAACGCTTTGTCGCTTTTTTCATTGATTAACTGATCTACTCCTGTGAATTCAATATTTTTGAATTTCATTTTCTTGTAAAAAGCATCTACAATCACTTTCCAATCCAAGTCGGAAAAATTATTTGATAAATACCAAATATCATAGTAATCTCTTGGAGCTGTATAGGAACGTTGGATTAATGCCCTGATTTTTTCAGCTAATACTTCTTCTATTTTATAGCAAGGAATTGTGCTTTCTAATGCTAGTTTATCAGAATATGGATGGCTAACATTTCTTTCAATAACTTCAAAAATCATTTCTTCGTAGAGAATTATTTCTATTTTAACTTTTGTTTGCCATCTGTCTGGAGTTGTTGGCATCACATTTCTTGAATGGTCTGCTCCCCAAAATTTAATTATGGCTTCATATCCTGTTAATCTGTTTTGAAATTGTAACGGTCTTAATGAAACTATATGTGTTTTTACTCCAGTAGCTTCTTCAATATGTTTTGTAATGAATGCTACATGTTTTTGTGTCAATTCAAATTCTTGTGACTTTGAAGTAAAATCTAAATCTTCTGAAAATCTATACTCTTCAAACCAACATTTTTTTAAACAAGTTCCTCCTTTGAAGATTAAGGTTTCTTTTAATTCTGGTTCGTTAAATATTGCTGCAATAAAGTGACCTAATACCCAATCTTTATCGATTACCGATTTTGATACACCAAGCTGTTCTGAAATTGTCGCTATTTCTTTTTGTAAAATCATTAATATTGTTTGTTACAGATGTCTAAAATTTCTTCTTTACTTATGTTTAATCTTAATCGCCATCTGTTTTCAAATTCTCCTTCTTCTATACCGAATGAATCAAATAGGTTGTATTTTTCGTTTACTTCTTTTACTGCAAAGTTTATGAATGATTTCATTCCTTTTTTATTGAGTAATTCTGCTAAATATCCCATTCTTTTAGTTATCGCAATGTTTTTAATGGCTTTGCAATATGTTATCATTTTCTCACTATTTAAATCGGCTTGATTGAATGCCCTAATTAATTCAGCATATCCACCAGAATATTGTGGTAAATCAAAACAATCGATAATGGTTTTTTCAATATCGGTCATTTGATAACTATGGTTTCCAAATCCTAATTGTTCTATACCGGTCATTTTGAATTTGGAAATTTGAATGAATTTATAGGAAACTCCAAAAACACTTTTTTCTGCTTTTCTTTTTGTAGTTTGTATAAAAATAGAATTTGGAAACTGTTCGGTAAGTCCGTGTTTATTTAAAGCAGACCAATAACCAATTGCACTACCTTCTGATAACTTACAACCAATTACATTTTCATCTCTAAAATTATACCTGCAATATTTGCCTCTTTCGATACGTGATAATAGTTTTTTATGTACAAGGTTTTCTATTATCTCGTTTATATTTTTAAACTCGCTTGATGCAATTCTTTTAATTTCTTCTAAAGTAAAGATGTCTAACTCGTTATCATCGAGCATTAACATAAAATCAATTTGATTTTGTGTAGTGTTCTCTGAAATATAGGTGCTTTTTGCCATTACTAATCATTTAAACATAAACCCTAATAATTGGGGTTTATCTTGTGGTTAAAGGTAATAAAAAATATCATTGTTTTTTTATGCTTAAGAAAATTAATTCTTATCTAAATACTTTTTCATTATCCATCCCGTTTCCATTAAATTATCTTCTGGATCAGTATAACTAACGTAAGCCCATTTATGGTTTATTTGTAATATAATGACATCAAAACCTTTTGGAAGCTTACAAACTATTAACGTTTTACTTTTTGGTTTGAGCATTACTTTTGAAATACGATTTGTAGTTCTGTACTCTTTTTGTTCCTTCAATTTCTGTTCAATTGTTTGATTTATCCTTCTTTCAAATTTAATTAAATCCTCTTTTGTAGCATCTGGCTTTGATTTTACAAATTCATAATATTGATGTATAGCCATTAAATTAACTATAATAGAAATAAACAACAAGGCATTTTTACCAAACTTTTTATTGCTTTTGAAAAAAAATATGATCTTTTCAATTAAGACCTCAAATCGTATAGTTTCTTCTTCTGTTAATGTTAAGTCAGAAGTGAAGTTATTAGTTATATTACTAACTTCTTCATTAATATCTTCAAATTCTTCTAATAAATTCCATTGATTATTTATAGCTGCAATTGACGCAATTTGCCCTGAGATACCACTCATTGCAAACTGCAAACTATTAATTTGTGCTAAATATGGTTTTTGACTTTCAATAATGGATGAAATCCCTTTTAAGTTTTCGAATATAGATTCTTGTATTTGGCTTATTCCTTTGATAGCATCTAATGTTGTATCAGGAATTTTAAAAGATTTCGTCTGATTCAAAATAGAATTTGAGAGCATATCTATACCTGCAAAGTTTTTTGGAAATTGGTAATTATTATTTCCAATTCCTTTGGAGATAGCATCTGTCATTGTTAAAGCACTTAATTTATTTTGCCATAAATCTTGTGAATGCATCATTTGCATTACTGAATTATTTATACTGAGTTGACTGTTTATTTTTTGAGCGAAATCCGTGCTTTTTATTATTGCATCTAATGAGTTAAACATAATTAATTTGTTTTTTAAATTTAAATTTCATCTTCAATTCTAGGATAAAAATACATTTGAAACCAACCATTAATTCGTTTAATTTCAATAAGTCCTACATTAGTTTCCCAACTTCTACCAATCCAATCTTCATTATCCTTTATTTCTTCCACTTCATAATTTGATTTACCGTACTTATCTATACTCAATTTATCTGAAAACATTTTTATTGTTGCTTCAATTTCCTCTTGAGCTATCATATAATTATCTGAAGGATTATCTTTTCCAAGTATAAATAGTGCATTATCATCACTAGGTTTTGGAACCATTATTCTATTAAAAAAATTAAAAAAGTATTGCGGTGTATAACTTACCCAACCAAATTGCTCATTGTTCTTATAGAACTTGTCCTGGAAATTTTCACCACTTTTCATTAGTTCAATTATAAGTTTAAAATGTTCATCGAAACTATGAATATTTAAAAATGAATTGTAATAATCAATAAATTCATTTGGTTTTAAGACAATAGTGTGAATATTTAATTTTTGATAAACTGCTTTGGTTTTATGGTAATTTTTATCATCACTAGTAACATAGAATTCACATTTAGATGCGAATGCAGCATGAGAGGCATCTTCAGTAGTGTTTTTAAATGTATTTTTTTCTTTCTCTGTAACTTTAACTTTATCAGCTTTAAAACCATGCATATCAAGTAATACATATTCATTAGTGATATCATTAAACCATGCAGGAGCATTTTTAGTTTTGTCAAAGTATTTATCAACATCAAATTTTTCTATACCTTTTTTCTCATAGGCTTTATCAATGACTTCAAAAGGATTTTTATTTTCATTAAAATGACCGTTATTAACTCCTATTTGCTGTACCATAGCTCTCAAGTCTTTATAATCCTCTTTTTCATTCAAGTTTTGAAACATTTTACCAAAACTTTTAAAGAAACCTTCCATTGTTGGATTATCTTTAAGACCTGGAAACATCTTATCTAACATTTCTGCACTTTCAGGATTATTAAGAGCTTCTTTAAAAGCAGAATCTAAAGGCATTGATGAAAGCATATTTTTTAGAGAACTAACTATTCCATTCATGGAATCATCTTCATCAAATGAACTAAATAAATTATCAAGACTAAAGTCTGAAAAAATAGGTGCTTCTCTTATTCTATCATCAAGCAATTCTCCAGGTTCATATCTACTTAAAGTAACTTCTTTGGAATTATTTACTAAACATAAATCATCTGTTAATTTGGTTATGTAATCTAAATCTTCTTGAATTAACTTTTGCTCTTCTTCACTATGATTTTTAATGCTTGCGAAAATATCTCCAATATGAGAGGTTGAGTATAATAATAAAAATTTATCCTTGTTTAAAATTATATCATTTAGTTCTGGAAAATGATTGTTCTTCATTCCGGACATAACATTCCAATCTAAATAAACTTTAATCATAATTAATTGTATTGAGCTGTACTAATTCCTTCTTCTCCTGACTGTATTAGTTCACTTATTCCCATCATCATATTAAAATGTCCTTCGTGGTTGGTTAAAACGAAAATATCCTTAAATACTTTTTTATAGTTTTCAATTGTTCGATCCTGTAACTCAACGAATAAATCATCATTTATACTGTGCGAACCATCGTTTATCCAACTAATTAACGAAGAGCATATTTCTTGTTCTTCTTTAGTAGTAAACTTTTGTATTAAATCATCATCGCCATATTTTCCAAGAAGCTTAAAATAATTTTCAATTATTCTTCGCATAATATTCTGAACTGTAATACTCGATTTTACATTTTCATTTTTTAACTCTTGCCACAGTAATTCATAAGAGGATTTTATTGGATTTTCCATAATGAAGGATTGAATATTTGTGAACTTATCATTTTTTCTTAATATCCAAAAATTCGTTTTTGCACAGAATTTAGTTCTTCCATCTATGAAAGACACTTCTTTATGAAAATATACATTGTGTGTTAAAAGAATAATTTGTTTTATGTTTCCGGTATCTGATTTAATACTTTTAATAATGTCTTTTATCAGCGTACTAACAACAAATAACACATTGCTGTCTAAACTTGAAATAGGGTCATCAATAACTAAAACTCTTTCATCGTTTACTGTTTCTTCGGAACTTCCTCCTTTTGCTAATTGTAAATAATATAGAAAAGTAATAAATGTAATTTCGCCTTCACTTAACGTTGATTCAGCAATAGTACCATCTTCTCTTTGAATTTGATAAAACCCTTCTTCTAAAGATGGTTCGATTTTGAAACTTAAAAAACCATAGGATTTTAAAAGGCGGTTAATTTCATTAATTGTTGGCTGAATACTCGTAACATTTTTGCTCAAATTTTCAATTTCAATCTTTAAATCACTGAATTCTTTCAATTTTGCAGTTAGTTGAAATTGAAGTGCGGTATTACCAGTTTGAAATCCATTATTCTCTGTATTAAATTTTACAATATCTGTTCTGAATTCTTCAATAATGTATTTCCAAATAGATTGAATTAAGCTTGTTTTTTCCGTAGCAAAATTTGCTACAATATCATTGTGTTTTGTAATTTCAGTATTAGTGTTTACAATTAATTCTGCAATTAAATCTAATTGTTCTTTAACTGAAATTAATTCAACACTTCTACTAGGTTCTTTTGTTTTATTGTTTAGATATTCACCATTTGCTGTATACTGACTAATCAAAGTTTTTAAATATGCTGAAAATCTGTCTATATTTAATTTTGTTTCGGAAAATGATTTTTGATTGGTTTCAATGTTATTTAACTCATTTACAAAATTACTCATTAAAGAATTATATTCCTCTTTTAGCCCTTTAATTGTATTTAAATCTGTTAAATAAGTTTCGTCAAAGTAATCTTCTAATTGTTTTTTGAAATTTTCTGAAATCGTTTCTTGTTGACAAAAAGGACAAGTAGTATTATCTTCTTGGATATAATTTCTACCTTGATTTACCCAATCGTTAATATTCAATTTTTGAATAAGTTTTGCTATATCAACATCAGCTTTACCAACAATTACTTTCTTCCAAATTGGATTGTTTTCTATTTCGATAATTCTATCAAATTCTATTATATTTATTGGTGTTATATTTTGAGGAACTTTTCCAAAAATGGTCTTTGCTTTTTCAGTTATTTCATCAAATGACAACAAAGCTTTTGTATTACTGCTAAATTCAGATAGTAATTTATTTTTAAAACTTTCTTTCTGTAAAGAGCCTGTAAATGCTTCTTTAAAAGTAGTTTCATATTTTTTATAGATTTTTGTCCAAGTAACTTCTTTAAAATCGTTTTCTAATTTTTCTTTTTTAAGAATTTGAGTATTTAAAGTTTCTCTTTTTTTAGCAGCATCAACTTTTATTACTTTTAATGCTTCTACCTTTTCATTTATAGCAGCAATTTGTTCTGTAGTTGCTTCACCAAGAGTAAATACACCTCCAATTTTTCCACTACCAAAATTACGTAGTCTAAATTCTTTATTATAAACAAGAGTTTTTAATTCTTGACCGTTTTTCCAATCTATTGAACAATTATCAAAATTTGTTTTGTCATGTAGAAAGTTTGATATTGTAGTTTTCCCACAACCATTTGCACCATAAATAAAATTTACTTTTTTAAAATTTGTAATTTTAATACCAGTTTCATCGTATGATGCTACTTTTTTTATCTCTATCTTCTCTATCATTAGTAAATTTTTTATTAATCTACCAAAATATAAAATAATTCCTAATGATTTGTTTTGATGTAATTTGACTTATTAACCGAGTTATCAATTTATTTTTGCAAAATTGCAATATTTTATTTGCGATTTGCTACAGAATGTGTAGTGTTTCGCGAATAAAATATTAGTTAAGCTTTGGCAGTAAATTGGTTTTGTTGCCGAAACTTAATTATTCAATTCCGTATCTATGTATGATTTTAAATTGTATAATTCAATTATATCCTCTTGGTTACCTTCTAATTGGGCTATTTGAATAAATGCAATATCATTAGCAAAATTGTTGATTGTATTGCCTAGTTTATTAATGAAGTTTGTTTCGACAGAAATTTAGGTTTTAAATATTTAGAAAGAAGAAGTGTTAGCACTCCTTCTTTCTACTAAAACTTCATTCTTTGTATTCTCACAGCATTTAATATTGCTAATAAAGCGACTCCAACATCGGCAAAAACGGCTTCCCACATAGTTGCTAAACCACCAGCACCAAGTACAAGAACAATTGCTTTTACAACAAACGCTAAAGTGATATTTTGCCAAACAATTTTTTTGGTTTGTTTACCAATGTTTATTGCCATTGGAATTTTTGAAGGTTTATCGTCTTGAATTACTACATCAGCAGTTTCAATTGTTGCATCACTTCCTAAACCTCCCATTGCAATACCCACATTACTTAAAGCTACTACTGGAGCATCATTAACACCATCGCCCACAAAAGCAACCGTTTCGTTTTTGGCTATAATTTCTTTGACTTTATTTACTTTATCTTCTGGTAATAAATCGCCAAACGCATTTGTAATTCCTAATTTTTGATCCACAAATTGTACCACATTATCTTTATCGCCACTTAACATTGTTGTTTTTACGCCTAATGCTTTTAATTTATCAATTGTGATTTGTGCATCTTCTTTTATACTATCTGCAATGGTTAAATAACCCACAAAATTATTGTCATACGCTACTGCAATTAAAGTATAAACAATACTTGATGGATCAATATCATATTTAATAGAAAATTTATCCATTAATTTAAAGTTTCCAACTAAAAGTTCTTTTCCATTTACATTAGCTTTTAAACCATGTCCAGCTATTTCTTCAACTACCTTAAGACTGATTTTACTATCTATTTCTCCGACAAATTCATGTATTGCTGTTGCAACTGGATGCGTACTTTGACTTTCTAAAGCGTTTACTAATTGAAGTATTTCATTTTGGTCAAAATCAGCTTTAAAAACGACTTCTTGTACTTTAAAAACACCTTCAGTCATCGTTCCTGTTTTGTCCATCACAACGTTTTGAATAGAAGCCATTACATCTAAAAAATTACTTCCTTTGAAAAGGATTCCGTTTTTAGAAGCTGCACCAATTCCACCAAAATATCCTAAAGGAATACTTATCACTAATGCGCAAGGACAAGAAATTACCAAGAAGATTAACGCTCTATACAACCAATCGTTAAACACATAATTTTCCACAAAAAGCATTGGTACTATACATATTCCGATTGCTAAAAACACTACTATAGGTGTGTAGATTTTAGCAAATTTTCTAATGAACAATTCTGTTGGTGCTTTTTTAGATGTTGCTTCTTGCACCATTTCCAGAATTTTAGATAATTTACTATCTGTATAAGCTGTTGTTACTTTAACTTGCGAAACAGAATTCAAGTTTATCATTCCTGCTAAAACTGTTTCTCCTTTTAGTTTTGAATCGGGTTTACTTTCTCCAGTAAGAGCTGCTGTATTGAAGGAAGCTTTATCGGATAGTAATTCTCCATCTAAACCTAATTTGTCTCCAGCTTTAAGTTGGATAATATCTCCAATTTTAGCCGTTGAAGCTTTGATTGTTTTAGCTACATTATTTTCTATAATTGTAACCTCATCTGGTCGTTGGTCGAGTAAGGATTTTATGCTTCTTTTAGCTCGTTGTACAGCCAATGATTGAAAGATTTCTCCAATAGCATAAAATAACATTACCGCTACACCTTCAGGATATTCACCAATTGCAAAAGCTCCAATCGTTGCTATAGACATTAGTAAAAATTCAGAGAATACATCACTTTTACGAATGCTTTGTATGGCTTCTTTTATAACTGGGAGTCCGACTGGGAAATAGGCTGCAACATACCAAACTATTCTAACCCAACCTGTAAACCAAGATTGGGTAAAATAATTATCAAACCCAATAGCCAACAATAATAAGCCGAAACTTATTATTGCTGGTAAAAATAATTGGAATGTAGATTTTTCTTTTATTGAATGGTCGTGATCATGTCCATCCTCTTCTGCATGTTGTTCTTCTGCTTTATTGATTTTTTCCTCTATTCTACAACATTCTGCATCGTCTTCTGTTTTTTGTGATTTATTATCTGTCATAATAATTTATGTGTTTACGTTTAGTATTTTTTTAATGTCATCAGTAATTTCCATTGCTTTTAATGGTGGAACATTTGCACCACCAGTATTACCCACAGGAATGTGTCCAACAAATGATTTTACACCACCTACCAGTAATCTTGGTATTTGACCAACAATTTCTTTTGAACTTTTTATTTTAATTCCAAATTGTAACATTTTCCAATGTACGAATGTATGTTCATAAGGATATTTTTGTCCGATTATGTGTGCTCTTTCTAGATGAAACCAAGATTTTTGTAAATTATTTTCGTTACTATTTATTTTTGCTAATTCTAGTTCAGCCTTATAAAAAGGTTTCAATTTTGTTGGCATACTGGTATATACTTTCATATCTTATTTTTTTTATTGCTAATTAATCTTCATCTTCACCATCACCTTTTGACGCTGCTAATAAATAGAATGCTCCTTTTATAACAATTTTTGCATTTGCAGGAATTTCTTCTACTAATTTAATTTCCGTATAACCTAAATCAGTTGTTCCTGGAACTACTTCAATTGCTTTAAAGTGTACTTCGTCGTGTTCTTTTTCGGTAGCTTCTTCCTCATGATTATGTGCTTCTCCTTCTTTATGAACGTGTGCTTCTTTCTTGACTTTAGGTGTTTCTTCTACATGTTCTTCTTGTATATAAATATAATATTTATCTCCGTTTCTAACAATTGCGTCTTTAGGCAATGCTTGAACCGTTTGATTGGTAATGTTAATATTAGCTGCAACATACATTCCAGAAATTAAATCTTTTGTATCACTTTCGTTAATTTTAACATGAACTGCCACCGATTTACTTTCGTTTGAAAAGGATTTATTAATACCAAATATTTTTCCTTTAATAGATTTATTAGATTGATTGGTTAGAACGAAATCAACTTCTTGACCAATAGAAATTTTACCTAAATCTTTTTCAAAAACATTTAAATCAAGGTGCATTTGTGTGTTGTCAATTACTTCAAAAAGACTTATTCCTGTATCTGCAAAAGTCCCTTTTGTAATGCCTATTTTACCAACATAACCACTTATTGGAGCAATAATTGGAATTAAAGATGAGTTTCCTGATAAACTTACATTTATTGCTTGTAATTTGTTTTTAGCGGCTTGTGCTCTTGCTCTTTCCACTGCCAATTTTGCTTTTACTTCTTGAAATACTTTACGAGGATTTACATCTTCTTCACTTAGTGTTTTTTGACGATTGTATTCTAATTGTAAATATTCAATATTTGCTACAGCTGAATTATAATCTTCTTGCATTTCTGCCACTTGAAGGTTTTGAAGTGTAGCCAATGTTTTTCCTTTTGCAACATAAGTCCCTTCTAACACATATATCTCTTTTACAACTCCACCAATTAATGTAGAAACATTTGCCATATTTTGTGGAGGAACAGTTGTGTAACCATTAGCTTTGATGATTGTATTTAGGTTTTTCATTTCAATACTACCTGTTTCAATTCCAACTGTTTCAAATTGCGTTTTAGTCAATGCTACTTCTGTTTCCGATTTTTCTTCTTCGTGAGCTTCTTCTGTTTTCTTTTCTCCACATGAATTTAGAATCAAGAGGAAAGAAGAAAGAAGAAAGATTTTAAAAAATGAGCTTATTTTATAATTTGATTTTAAAAATATATTTATCATTATCGTGAGTATTAATTGTTATTGAAAGATGGAAATTGCATTTGAATAGCACTTTGATTGTAAGCGTTTACTGCTTCGATGTTTTGCTTTTTAATGTCAATGGCTTGATTAAGAAAACTGATGTAAGACCAGTAACTCATATCGCCATTGGCATAACTTTTTTGTGCTGTAGAGATGATCTGTTCTGCATATTTTAAACCTTCGTTTTCAAAATATTGTATTGCTTTTTGTTGTTTTGCAAATTGGTTTACTAATTCTTCTTTTTGCAATTTTAGAGTCAATTTTGTTTTATCGAATTCTAATTGCGATTGTGACTTACTTATTTCAGAAGCTTTAGCACGAGCTGTATTTGCACCACTAAACAAAGGAATTTGTAAACCAACTGTAAATCCTTGAAAATAAGATTCTTTGTTTAACGTTTGACCAAAGTAACCTAAGCCTAATTTTGGTGCTCGCATTTTTTTGAAAGTATTTGCTTCTTTTTCATAAACCATAGCTTGTTGGCTATAATAATCACTTACTAATGTTTCTACTTTGGATTCTTCTAAAACCGATGAACTAGCATATTTTAAAGAAGTTGAAGCTTCTGGAATTATATTTTCATTTGTCTGGATAAAATATTGCAACTGCTTTTGATAAATTACCAAATCAAGTAGAATTTGTGCTTTTAAGGTTTCAATTTCCTTTATTTTAGCTTTAGCACTAATAGCTTCAATACTACCGCTCTCACCAGTTTTAAATCGCAGTTCAGCATTTTTAAGAAATTTTGAATACACCTCATACAATTCATCATTCAACTTTTGAATTGAAATACCATATAAATATTGATAATAGGCAATAGTTACCGCTTTTTCGATTTCATATTCCGATAATGCTTTTCGTTTTTCAGCCAGTTTTGCTAGTTCTTCCTGAAGCTGTCTATTTGCTTTCGTACTTCCACCAATTGGGAAATATTGTTGGATACTTACACTATTATCATAATCCAAACTATTGTATTGTCCACCCATGTATTCAATTTGCAAAGGATCTGCTTGAAAAGCTGTTTTCTTAAGCACTGTTTGTTTTTCAACTTCCTTATCGGCAATTTTCAAATCTAGATTATTCTTTTTAGCCATTGTTATAGCTTGTTCTAAATTTATAGATTTAGCTTCTTGAGCAAATGAAAATGTACTAATGAATAATACGATTATGGTAATAATTGAATTTGACATTTTTTTTCTTTTTTTAATACTCTTCTCAAAAAGTAAATATAAAATTGGTAATACGATTAAGGTTAGTAAGGTTGCAGAAAATAAGCCACCAATAACAACCGTTGCTAGAGGTTTTTGTACTTCCGCACCACCACTGGTTGATAAAGCCATTGGTAAAAATCCTAAAGAAGCTACAGCAGCAGTCATTAATACTGGTCGCAATCTGGTTTTTGTTCCAATTAAAACGCGTTGCAATGGGTCTGTAATTCCTTCTGATTTTAATTGGTTGAAATAAGAAATCAGTACAATTCCATTTAGTACTGCAATACCAAATAAAGCAATGAAACCAATACCTGCTGAAATACTAAAAGGCATTCCTCTCATCCATAAAGCAAAAACACCACCAATTGCTGATAATGGTATGGCTGTAAAAATTAATACCGCTTGTTTCATGCTATGGAATGTGAAGAATAACAACACCATAATTAATGCCAATGCAATTGGTAAGGCTACAGAAAGTCTTTTGTTTGCTTCTACTAAATTTTCAAATTGTCCACCATAGGTTATATAATATCCTGCTGGAAGTTTATAATTAGTTTCTAATTTTTGTTGAATTTCTTCGACTACACTTTTTACATCACGACCACGAACATTTAAACCCACTGTAATTCTTCGTTTCCCATTTTCACGAGAAACTTGAACTGGTCCTTGTTCATATTCCACAGAAGCTACTTGATACAGTGGTACTTGTTGTCCGCTTGGTAAAGGGATAAATAAGTTAGAAACATCTGAAATATCACTACGATTTTCTGCATTCATTCTTACCACTACATCAAAACGTTTGCTTTCTTCATAAATTTTACCTGCACTTTCCCCAGCAAAAGACGCTCTGACAATCTTATTTACATCTGTTATATTTAATCCGTATAAAGCAATTTTATCGTAATCGTATTTAATGGTAATTTGAGGTAATCCTGTTACTTTATCTGCTTTTAAATCTCCAACACCCTCAATATTATTGACTTTTGTAATTAATTCTTTTGCTTTTGCATCTAATATTTCCAAATCATCACCAAAAATCTTTATAGCAATATCACTTCGACTTCCTGTCATTAATTCGTTAAAACGCATTTGTATAGGTTGCGAAATTTCGATATTTGCACCTGGAATTGCTTCTATTTCTTCTTTCATCAGGTTGGCTAAATCTTCCCAATTATCTGCTGATGTCCATTCTGATTTATCTTTTAAAACAATAATTAAATCACCACTTTCAATAGGCATTGGATCTGTTGGAATTTCTCCACTACCAATTTTTGTTACAATAGTTTTAATTTCTGGAAATTTTGCTTTTAGAATTTTTTCGTATTTAGTGGTAGTTTCTATCATCTGCGTTAATGAACTTCCTGTCATTATCCTTGCATTAATGGCTAAATCTCCTTCTTCGATTGTAGGTATAAATTCACCACCCATATTTTGGAAAACTACTAATGCCATTACAAATAATCCTACTGCAATTCCTAAAACTACTTTTTTGATTTGTAAAGCTTTGTCTAAAAATGGAGTGTATATTTTTTCAAACCAAGCCATCATTTTATCGCTAAAGTTTTCTTTATGCTCTGTGTTTTTAGATAAGAACATTGCACTCATCATAGGTACATAAGTTAAAGAAAGTACGAAAGCACCAATAACAGCAAAACCTACAGTCATTGCCATTGGTTTGAACATTTTACCTTCGATACCTACTAAAGCTAAAATAGGCAAATACACAATTAAAATTATTATTTCTCCAAATGCTGCACTATTACGAATTTTGGAAGCAGATTTATACACTTCGCTATCCATTTCTAATTGGGTTAAGTTCTTTTGTCTTTTGAGCTTTTGCAAATGATGCATTGTGGCTTCTACAATAATTACTGCACCATCGACAATAATTCCAAAATCGATAGCACCTAAACTCATTAAATTTCCACTTACACCAAAATGATTCATTAGAATAACAGCAAAAAGCATTGACAACGGAATTACCGAAGCCACAATTAGTCCTGCGCGAAGGTTTCCTAGAAATAAAATCAATACAAAAATTACGATTAATGCACCTTCTAATAAATTTTTAGTAACAGTTCCTATTGCACTATCTACTAATTTACCACGATCGATAAATGCTTCTGCAACGACTCCTTCAGGAAGTGTTTTGTTGATTTGAACCATTTTTTCTTTAACTCTTTCCACAACTGCTTTAGAATTTTCTCCTTTAAGCATTAATGCCATACCTGCCACTATTTCACCTTTCCCATCTTTTGTAGCTGCTCCATATCGCATAGCATATCCTTCATTAACTGAAGCTACATCACGAATTAAAACAGGTGCACCGTTTCTGTTCTTTACAACAACGTTTTCTAAATCCTTACTTCCGGTAGCCATACCTACACCACGAATAAAGTAGGTCATTTGGTCTTTTTCAATATACGCACCTCCAGTATTTTGGTTGTTTTTTTCTAAAGCTTCAAAAATTTCAGTTATGGTTACATCTAAACTCTTTAAAGTATTTGGTTTAACGGCAATTTCAAACTGTTTTAATTTACCACCCCAAGTAGCAACTTCTGCAACACCTTCAATTCCTTGTAATTGTGGAATGATAATCCAATCTTGAATGGTTCGCAATTTGACAGCATCGTATTTATCTTCATATCCTTTTTTAGCATATACATCATATTGATATATTTCTCCTAAACCAGTTGTAATGGGCGCCATTTCAGGAGAACCTGCATAAGCTGGGATATTTTCTTTGGCTTGGCTTATTCGTTGAAAAATTTGATTCCTTGCCCAATAAATATCTACATCATCTTTAAAAACTACTGTAACTACAGATAGTCCAAAACGAGAAATGCTTCGCAGTTCTATAACTTTTGGAATTGTTTTTAACGATTGTTCTAATGGATATGTGATGAGTTGCTCAATTTCTTGACTGGCTAAAGTAGGTGCATTTGTAATAATTTGCACTTGATTATTAGTAACATCTGGTAATGCGTCAAGTGGTAGGTTTTTTAAAGAGTAGCTTCCCCAAGCTATTAACACAAGTGTAAAAAGTAGTATAATGAATTTGTTCTTTATACTGAATTGTATGATTTTGTCTAACATTGAAAATATTATAATGAATTAGAAATTAGCAAATTAAAAATTTGCCCTATTTTGTGCTATGAACACAAGTTTCTAACCCGAAATTACTCGGGCTTCATTATACTATTTGAGGTGGTTGCCAAATACTCCCAAAGAAATTAGCATACAAATTAGATTTGTAAATGGAGTTTAGCGTATGAATTTCTTCAATTGAGGTATGAAAATTAAAAACTACTGTAGGTACATAAGACAATACACTTTGTCCACAGCAGTTACAAATACAAAAAGGAGAACAAGCATCATTTTCCTGATCGTGTGAATGATTATCAGAGTTTGTCTCTATTGTACTTAAATTATGTGTAAAATTAGATGCTTCCATATCTGCACATGGCAAACATGAAAGTACTACTAAATAGATTGATAATATGTAGCTAAAAATTTTCACAGCTGTAAAAGTAGTAAAATTATTTTTTAGTTTTTACGTTTTTCTACGCTTCTTTAGTATTCAACTTAAAACTTGAACTAAATTTATCTTTCAAAATACGCATATCATCACTTACTTTTCTATCTAAGACTTTTGCATAATGTTGCGTTGTTCTCAAATTTTTATGACCTAGCATCTTACTAACACTTTCTATTGGAACACCATTTGTAAGCGTTACAGTTGTCGCAAATGTATGTCGGGCAATGTGAAAGGTTAATTCTTGTTCAAACTAACAAATAGTTTATTTGGCTTTCTATATTTTAATTGAAAAATATTTAAATGAAGTTAAAATAGGATTGATTAATTTAATGAAATTTTAAAATATTTTCATTAATTTTAAAACAAATTAAATCGTATTAAAACATTTTAAATAAGCTTTTTTGTTGATTTTAATTATTTATTTATGGCTACTTTTAATATTTTTATTGCTCGCTCAAAATTTAATTTTGAAAATAATTTGACGAAATTTATTGGTGAACTGATAGTAAGATTGAAATATTTTGAAACACATGGTGAATTTATTGCGCCCAAAAAGCTTAAGATTCTAATTGATTATAATGATGGATTAGTAGAACACATTGTAGATTTAAAAATAAATGAAATTAACAAGTGCTATTTCCCACATTATTTAGGATATACATTGAATTGTAATAATGCTAAAATAAGTATTATAGCATTATCAGAATCAATAGAAAATATTAAAGAATCAATAAGTTACAGTATTACATTTGAAAATATTGATGATGATAAAAAAGAAGAACATAAACCACTATATATTCCAGACAGTAAACACCAATATGCTTAACTGAATCTTATATAAAATTAATTTCATTATTAACCTATATCATAATGTTTGAGAATGAAAAATAAACCTTTTGAACTTATTAAATTTCATTAATCAAAATTATAGAATTTATAACATATAAGTAGAGACACTATAGCATTTGGATATATTTTCATTTACAATTTCTTAGTTCAAAAATTTCGTTTATATTTGTACTCAGGTTAGACATCTTGATATTTAGGTCTACTGAGAAACCACTATTAGTTTAGTGGTTTTTTTTTGCCTAATTTCAAGATATAACTTTACTTTAATCTAAAAAATGATTTGTATTTTAAATTATTAAACTACATTTGCACCCAATTTGAATAAAAACCTGAAAGTCACCTAATTAATATCGACTTTTTATATTGCATTACTATGAATACTAAAAAAATTGCTGAGTACAGAAAATTGCTAAATGTTGACAAAAACGTTACTCTAAAAGAGCTTAAAACAATTTACAGAAACTCTATGAAAGAAGATCATCCTGACACTATTGCAGATGCAACAGAAAGATTGATTGCTGAAGAAAGAAGTAAAAACGTTATTGAAGCTTATCATTTTTTAGTAAGCATCGCTCCTGAAACGCAAGAAAAAGTTAAAGAAGAATATGAAAACACTATAAAAAATTTCAATATAGAAGATTTTTATATGGATAACACTGTTTTATATATTCAGTTTTTAGATGGCTCAAAATTTGAATATTTTGGTGTGCCAAAAAACACTTATATCAAAATGGTTAATGCAGAATCTCCAAGTCGTTTTGCTAGAAGACACATATACACAAATTTTCTTTACAGAAGTTCTACAAAATTAGTAGCTGCTGAATAAATTATATTTCATCAATATACTTAAACCATCAACTATTGATGGTTTTTTTATGCAAAAAATTTAACAATTGTTCATTCAATTAATTTATTTTTTACATTTGATATACTAACCCAAAAACTATATCAATTATGGAAATGAATTTTTTAGCCATTTTAGTGGCTGCTTTATCGAGTTTTGTTGTTGGATTCATTTGGTACAACCCTAAAGTATTCGGAACAATTTGGATGAATGAAATTGGCATGACTGAAGAAAAAGCCAAACAAGGAAACATGGCAAAAATATTTGGTCTTGCTTTTGTTTTTGCTTTTATGCTAGCTTTTATGATGCCAACATTAGTAATTCACCAAATTGGAGCTTTACAACTAGCTGGTGGAAATGAAAAAGACGAAGCATTTTTAGCTTATATGCAAGTTCATGGACACATGTTTAGAAGTTTTGGACATGGAGCTTTACATGGTCTTTTTGCTTCTTTATTCATTGTTGTTCCAGTAGTAGCAACCAATTGCTTATTTGAGCAAAAATCTTTCAAATACGCTGCCATTACTTCTGGATACTGGATTGTTGTTATGACTTTGATGGGCGCAATAATATGTGGCTGGAAATAATCTAAAATCACAAAAAAAGGGAAACATCGAAAATGTTTCCCTTTTTTATTAACCAAAGAAATAACTACTCTTTTATTGACAAAGTAACTGGATTTTCTTTTAAATTTTTATTTAAAACTACTATTCCTTCTTCTTTTTCCCCTAAAGAAACTTTATCTTTTTTATTGTTTTTATACATCTGCAATTTAAATCTATCTAAATTCACTAAAGAAGCATCTGAAAAATCAACGAAACTATTCAAAGATAAATTTAATGATTTTAGATTCGTTAACTTCTCTAATGAAGGAATTGTTCCTTTTAATTGATTATCAAACAAACTTAAATTCTCAAGTTTAGTCAAATTGGCAATATTCTCGTTTAGTTCTCCATTTATGGCATTACTATTCAGTAATAATTCTTGCAAATTGTTCAAATTATACAAACTCTGAGGCAACTCTCCCGTTAAGGCATTGTTGAAAAGAGAAAGCAATTGAAGATTTTTTAAATTCCCAATAGTCTCAGGCAATTTACCTGAAATTTGATTCATAAATATTTCTAACTTAACTAAAGACTTTGCATTTCCAATTGTATTTGGCAATTCTCCAGAAAATGAATTAAAAGACAAATTAAGATTCTTAAGATGTGTCAAATTAAAAATTTCAGCTGGAATTTCACCATTCAATTTGTTTTTAAAAACATTAAATGTTTCTAAATATTTTAAATCTTTTATTGTATTCTGAATTTTACCTTCTAAATTATTAGAAGCTAATTCAATAGCCACCACTTTATTATCTTTTACCGTAACTCCATACCAAGTATCAACGGGTTGATTAAAATCCCATTTTGTTGTCCAATTATCACCATTGGTAGACTTATTGAAATTTATTAAAGCTTGCTTTTCTTTTTCAGAAACTGATGCAAAAACGGAGCACGATATAAAAAATAGTGCAATAAGTAGGTTGTTAACTTTCATGATACAATAAATTTGGGGGTTATTGATACAGCTAATTTACGCGAGAATATACAACGGACAATGCGTATTTCTTAAAATTTTATCAAATCATCAAAAATATGCGGTAAAACCGTAAAAAACAGAACCGTTTTTAAATAAATTACGGTAAAACCGTAAAGCAAAAAATCATAATTTAATGAAATATTAAAAAATACTTAAAAGAGAAATGAAATGAAAAAGTAAGTTTTATATTTGACTAAAAAGAAAAATTATTAAAACATATAAAATATACAATTCAAGCCATAATCTTCCTGAAAATTGGGATTCAATTGCCAGAGAGAATATTTTTCTAACAACATCTTATCTTGTAATGTTAGAGCAATCATCTCCTAAAAACATGAGGTGTTATTATATTGGTCTATTTAAAGATAATCAGTTAGTTGGTGTTGCATTAACTCAATTTTTAAATTTAAATTTATTGGACCATTTTGGTGATAGAGATAATTGTGTGAAAACTTCTATTCGAAATTTTGTATTTAAAAATTATTGTTCTCATGTTTTATTTGTGGGAAACAATATGCTAACAGGTCAGAATGCGTTTGTAATTTCAGATAAGATTTCAATTATAGAATCGCTTGAAATTCTTAAAAATGCGGTTACAACATTAAAAACAGCATTTATAAACGAAAAAGTTCATTTAACTGTTTTTAAAGATTTTGACAAAACAACTTCAACAGAAATAAGTAAAGTTCTTGCTGATTATTACAAATTTTCCACACAACCTAATATGCTTTTTTCAATTTGTAATGATTGGAAAACAGAAGCTGATTATGTCAATTCATTAACTAAAAAATATCGTGACCAATACAAACGTGCAAGAAAAAAAATAGTTGATATTGAAAAGAGAAAATTATCCTGTGAAGACATAAAATTCCATGAAGAAACCATCAATGGATTATATAATCATGTGGCTCAAAATGCACCCTTTAACACGTTTTTTTTAGCTGAAAATCACTTTTGTGAATTCAAAAAAAGAATTGAAGACAACTTCTTATTTTATGGTTATTTTTTAAATGGAAAAATGATTGGATTCAATACATTAGTGAAAAATGGAGATGCTATGGATACTTATTTTTTAGGGTATGATGAAACTATTCAACGTGAAAAAATGCTTTACCTGAATATGTTATATGACATGATTGGATATTCTATCAAGAAGGGATTTAAAGAAATTATATTTGCAAGAACTGCTCTTGAAATAAAAAGCTCTGTTGGTGCAAAACCTCATGATATGTTTGGCTACATAAAGCATTCTAATAAAATAATTGATTTTATGATTGGAAAATTATTTGTGTTTTTAGAGCCTAAAACAGAATGGCACCAAAGGCATCCTTTTAAATAGCAAGTACAAATCACAAAACAGCAACTTTCATTTGATTAGGTAAAATTGTTACATGAAGTTGATCTACTTCTCCACAATATTCACCATCAATTTGGAAACTAATTTTTCTTGATGTTGTGATTGTGGCTTTATTGGTCGAATAGCTGTCTACTTCTTCAGTTTCTTCAGAAACATTACCTGTTACAATTTTGCCTATCGTTAATAGATTGACACTTTTTAGCACTATAATTTCAAATTTACCATCATTGATTAATCCATTTGGATTGATAACTACTCCAGTTCCATATTTTTGCGAATTGGCAATCACAATCATTTCTGCTTCACAGATAATTTTTTGATCTTCGAATTCAATAATGGCATCAAAAGATTCTTCGGATTCATTTAAGGTTTGAACGACTTTAAGGGCATAGCCTAACTTTCCTCTGACGGTTCCATTTTCATAGTTTTTTACTAAAACTGCATTTAAACCGATATCACTCAAATGGAGACTTTTTTTCTTATTTATCTCCACCATGTCAATTTCGATAAAATTATTTTGAAGGGCAACCTTAATATTTTCATCTAATGCTTTTGGTAAATTTAAGTCGATTGCCAAGCCATTTGCTGAACCTGCTGGAATAATTCCGAAAATAACGTCTTGTTTTTCCAAGACTTCTCCTACCATTTTTATGGTTCCATCTCCACCAGCAATTATTATTCGTTCTGGTTTAATTGTTGTATACAATTTCATAATTTCACTTTCATCATCATTGCCTGTAGTCTCATAAACGACTATTTCAATGTTCATTTCATCAGCAAAAGCAATAGTTTTTTCAATAATTTCAGTTTTATCTACATCACCAGATATTGGATTTATCACTAAAATATATTTCTTTTTCGCTGTCATTATAAGTATTACTAAATAATTTGTAATTTGTGAAACCTAATCTCAAATGTATAAAAATAAATGGAACCTGTATTAAAATTATATCGTGGGTACGCAAATGACCAAGAATTAATTATTATGGGTCATGTTTTTAAACCTACACAAAAAGCGGATTATGATTTTCAAAAGAAAAATTTTAAAAATGCAGAATCTATAATTAAGCTCTTTCAAATAAAAATAAAGCCTAATGAAGATGTGTATTTGGAGTTAAATGGTGAAATAATTCACTCTAAAACATTAGATGATGGTTATTTTAAATTTTGTGTTCCGTTAAAAGAAAATGAGAATTTTGGTTGGATAAATTATACTGTTTTCATTGAACATAACGATAAAAAGATAAAAGCAAGTTCCAGTTATATTAGACCAACTGCTGGTAAATTTGGTTTTATTTCTGATATTGATGATACATTTTTAATTTCGCATACTAGAAATCCTTTAAAAAAGATATATGTTTTATTATTTAAAAATGTAAATAGCAGAAAAGCATATAAAGATGTTGTAGCACACTATCAAGTGCTTAAATCTGCTGGAAGGGTTAATAAAAATGAAGAGAATGCTTTCTTTTATGTATCAAGCAGTGAGTGGAATTTGTATAGTCTTATCACGCAGTTTGCAAGCATTCATGAATTACCAAAAGCTGTTTTGCTCTTAAAAAACATCAAAACGAGTTTGACGCAATTATTTTTTACTGGTCGTGGAAATCACAATCATAAATTTGATAAAATAAAGCACATTTTGGAATTTTATCCAGATTTGCGATATGTATTATTGGGAGACGATTCCCAGCAAGATGCAAAGTTATATGAAAATATATGCAAAATTTTTCCTTTACATATAAAAGCGGTTTACATTAGGCAAGTTGGAAATTCTCCAAAAAGTAATATCTCAAAAATTATGGCTAATATCGCTAGCTTAGATGTTGCTACATGTTACTTTAAATCTAGCAAAGAAGCCATTGAACATTCAAAACAAATAGGTTTAATTGACTAACTCATGGTATCAATTTCTTCCTGAACAATTTCCCAATCCTCTAATAATTTATCAAGCTCTTTCTTTTTCTTTTCATAAGCGGTGAAAAAAGCTGCATTTTCAATCAATTTATCATAATTGGATGCTAATTCTTTATCGTCTTTTTGAATGTTAATTTCTAAGTCTTTGATTTGACTTTCAATTTTACTTAAACGATTTTGAAGTGATTTATTTTTCTTTTGATCTTCGTAAGAAACTTTGTTATTTGTTTTTGGTTCTTCTTTTTTGGCTACGTCTTTCTTCTCTACTTCACGCATATTTTCCATATTGCGTTGCTCCAAGAAAAAGTTAATATCGCCTAAATATTCTTTAATTTTTTGATCTTTGAATTCGTAAACAATGTTAGACATTCCTTGCAAGAAATCTCTATCGTGAGAAACTAAAAGTAACGTTCCTTCAAATTTTTGGAGAGCAGCTTTTAGAACATTTTTTGATTTTATATCTAAGTGATTGGTTGGCTCATCCATTACCAAAACATTAATGGGTTGCAACAACAATTTACACAATGCCAAACGGTTGCGTTCTCCACCGGAAAGGACTTTTACCTTTTTTTCTACATCATCACCTCCAAATAAAAATGAACCTAACATATCTCTAACCTTGGAACGGTTTGTATCTGTTGCTGCATCTTCCATTGTGCGAAGTAACGTAATTTCACCATCTAAATATTCGGCTTGATTTTGAGCAAAATATCCTAGTTGTACATTGTGACCTAGTCTGATATTTCCTTGGTATTCAAATTCATTCACGATTGCTTTGATGAATGTTGATTTGCCTTGACCGTTTTGACCTACAAAAGCAATTTTACTTCCACGTTCTACTAACAATGAAATATCTTTTAGAATAGTTTTATCGCCATAGGATTTTGTAACCTTTTCGGCTTCAATCACAACTCTTCCTGGCACTTGAGAAACTGGAAAAGAAATGTTCATCACTGAATTATCGTCTTCATCTACTTCAATTCGTTCTACTTTATCTAATTTCTTGATGAGCGATTGTGCCATGGATGCTTTGGATGCTTTGGCTCTAAATTTTTCGATTAGCTTTTCTGTTTCTTCAATTTTTTTCGCTTGATTTTTTTGAGTGGCTAATTGCTTTTCGCGAATTTCGTGACGAAGCTCTAAATATTGTGAATATGGTTTATTGAAATCGTATGCTTTTCCTAATGAAATTTCTATAGTTCTATTGGTTACATTATCTAGAAACATTTTATCATGAGAAACAATTACTACTACTCCAGCAAAATTTCTTAAAAATCCTTCTAACCAAATAATACTTTCGATATCCAAGTGATTGGTTGGCTCATCTAACAATAAAATATCATTGGTTTGAAGCAACAATTTAGCCAATTCAATTCGCATTCTCCAACCACCAGAAAAAGTTGATGTTAAGTTATTGAAATCTTCTCTTTTAAAACCTAAGCCTAAAAGAATTTTTTCGGTATTTCCAACATAATTGTAACCTCCTAATATTTCGTAATGATGTGTTAAGTCTGATAATTCTTCTATTAATTCAGAATAGGATTGACTTTCATAATCTGTTCTTGTTGCTAATTGATGATTGATTTCATCGATACGAAACTCAGTTTTTTTAATATCTTCAAATGCTTGATAAGCTTCTTCCAAAACAGTTCTTCCTTCTTCAAAATCAATATCTTGACGTAGAAAACCCATTTTCACTTCTTTTTCGGTGGCAATAACTCCAGAATCTGGTCTAAAATCACCTGCTAAAATTTTTAACATGGTTGATTTTCCTGCTCCATTTTTTCCAACTAGTCCTACCCTATCTCCTGCACCTAATCTAAAAGTGACTTCTTCAAATAAAAATGTTCCTCCAAAGGAAACTGATAAATTGTGTATGTTTAGCATTATGTTTTGTTACAATTGTTACAAAGATAAACGGTTGATATTGTATCTTTGAATAAATTTTTTGCAAATGTTAAAAAAAGGATCCAAACTAAATAGTATTTTAACAGGAAGTTGTCCAAAATGTCATGAAGAGAGTATGTATTTGGATCAAAATCCTTATAATTTAGGAAATATCTACAAGATGCATGAAAAATGTAGTCATTGTGGTACTAAGTACAGTATTGAGCCTTCTTTTTTTTATGGAGCTATGTATGTTAGTTATGGATTAGGGGTTGCATTTGCTGTTGCGGCATTTATTGTATCTTTTGTGTTTTTTGGAAGCTCATTAATGACTTCTTTTATTGCCATAGTAATTACTTTAATTGTGATGATGCCTGTGATTATGCGTTTGGCAAGGAATATTTGGATTAATATGTTTATCTCATTTGATAAAAACTATAAGGAACAGAAAAATGTTATTTAATATTTAGTTTTTTATAAATTCTGTTGATATTTATCTCATCTTCTAAAGGAATGTTTTTTGTTAAGTTATTAAATAACTGTTGAGCCAAATATGGACCTAACATCACTCCTCTAGTTCCTAGACCATTTAAAATGTGTAAGTTTTTATGATGAAAATGAGAACCTACCAATGGTCTTCTATCTTTAACTGTTGGACGCACACCTGCAAAATGATTGACTATTTCAAACTCACAAGAGATTAGGTCTTTTAAATTTTCCACTAATTCATTTTTTCCTTCTTGTGTTGGATTATTCGATTTGTCTTTCCAGTCGTATGTTGCACCAACTTTATAGTAATCATTTCCAAGTGGCAAAATGAATATATTAGATTTCACAACTACATTTAGATTCAAATTCGGTGCTTTTATGATGATTAATTCCCCTTTGGTTCCATCTAATGGTAAATTATTAAAAAAAGGATTAGAGTGCATTCCAAATCCTTCAGCAAAGACTATATGTTTGGCCTCAATATCTTTGTATTGAATGTGGTTGTCAAAAAAAATGATTTTATCATAATCAAATCTTTCTGAAGAGTAAAAATTTAAGCTCAATAGATAATTGGTGTAGCTTTTAATTAAAGTTGCAACATCAAGGTAGCCTGTTTCTAAAACTTCTCCAAAACCAAAAGATGAATTTATATTTGGCAATATACTATTTATTAATGAAGAAGATAAAAATGGTGATAAATTAGGTTTGTCTGCTGCTTGAAACCAATTATTTTGTTCTTCAATTGATGCTAATCTTCTATAAATTGGCATTTTATAATCGAAAACAACATTTAGTTTACTTTCAATTGCACTATATAATGGAAATGCGATTTCTAATTGCTCTTTAGCTTTCCATACTTCGCTAAATCTTTTTAATACAACTGGATTATACAAACCTCCTGCAATCTTGGAAGATGGTTGAGAGTTGTCATCAAAAACCATTATAGATTTGTTATTTTGAATTGCTATTTCTGCAAAACTAATTCCAGCTAAACCGTTACCAACTATTATAAAATCTATCATGGTGTAAAAGTAAAAAACTCTTACCAAATAAATGATAAGAGTTTTTATATAATTTAAGTTAGAGAATTAGTAACTCCACATATCTTGTTCGAAATTTCTAATTTTTTCTTTAACTCTTTCTGATTCTAACAATTGCATTTGAGCATTTTCTTTCATGTACTCACTGATTTTTCTATCACCTTGCACATTTTCTTCTTGATAAATTGTAGCATTGAATCTACGAGCATTTAACAAGTGATCAAATGAAATTGGTGCAGATGAATTTTTATCATTGAATGCATAGTTTTCATGAAGAACGTCTCTTACAGCTGGGAAAAATACCCAAAATAAATCAACGTAATCTTTTTCTTCTTGATCCATTGTGTAAACATCAGGTATAACAGGGCAAATACCAAGCATTCTATACTTTAATTCTCCTTGTCTTTTATCAAAATACCATCTTCCTACAATTTTATATGCATCTACATCAATGGCTTTTAATTCAGTTACATTTATAAACTGTTCATCAATTTTTTTTAAACCAGCTTTGTATGCATCATAATCTTCATTCATTTGATCGATTCCACCAGGAGTAGTATCAATTTTAACAAAAGAAGCTTCGATTTCAGCTAACTCTTTTTTAGCAGTAAAATAACTTGAATTATAAACTTCAGTAATTTTACCTGAACGAATATTTTCAACTAAAATAGAATATAATGCTTTTCTATTATTACCTAAAGATTCATCAATAGGATAATACATAGGAAAATTTACTCTTTCATCAAGATCAATAATTTCCCATACTGTTTTACCAAACAATACATCTCTATCGTCAACATAACCATATGGTAATGGTTTATCATTATCAGAATTCATCTGTGCTTCTGATTTTTTACCAATTTGATCTGGAGTTTTAGCATTTAATAAGTTTGATTGCGCCGAAACTGTAATCGTACCTAATGTTAAAATTGCTAAAAATAAATTTTTGTAATTCATTATATAAAATATTAGTTTTTAATAAAACTCAAATAATGTAAAATTATTGTATTTCAAAAGTACAAGCTGAAGCAGGTTTAACTGCTTGTTGTATGCCAGAGAATGAAGCTTTAATGTTATTAATAACAATTACATCACCTCTTTTTGCTTTCTTAATAGCAGCTCTTGCTCTTCCATCCATTCTGTTTCCATTAACAACAATTGTAGGCTCACCAGGAACTTTTACAGTAAATTGATTAACATTCACAGTTACAGGGAAATCAAAGTCTTCTAATACAGCAGAAATTTGAACAGACTCTAAATTAGAAGCAGAACCTTTAGCAGCTACTTCACCTCTAACTTTTCCTGTTGGGCTAGGTAAATTTTTGATTCTAAATACTTTCTTATCTGTTGCAACTTTACCATCAGACATTTTACCTGTCGCAGTAACAACCACTTCAGTTCCACTACCAGGTCTTAAGATATATTTACCTTTACCACCTGATGAAGACATTCCTGGTGCACTTGCAGTAACTTGATTTTCTGGAATTCCAGCAAAAGTAACTGATATTGGATTATCAACACCTCTATATACAACATTCATCTTATCAGCAGAAATTGTAGCTGAGTTTGGACGTGGTACAACAACATACTTTCCAGTGAAATCTAATGGCACTTCTTTACCATCTTCTAAGAAAGTAAATTTACCTGAAATATTTTGCTCTCCAATAGCACCGGCAGTCATATTAATGATAGCTTGACCATTTTCAATTTTACCTGGACCAACAAATGAAGTTGGAGTTGTTTTAGCATCGTAACGACCTAATACAACCTTTCCAGTAACTGTTTCACCTTGAAAATAAGCATTTTTATCTAAAACAACAATTGCTTGAAAGTTTTTCATAGATGCTGCTTCTTTGTAAGATGCTCCTAAAAAGATATTGTAAGATTCATTTTCAATAGTTTTTAAGTCATTTTGCATTGCTGTTATTTTAGCAACTGAAGCAATAGCAGGAAAACCTTTGAAGTGATAATCTAAATAGTTTTTATTTACTCCTTCACCATCTTTAACTTTGTCAGTATTGAATAATTTATTAATCTTAGTTGTTAATGCTCCGTAAGTAACGTCATTACCAAAAACAGCTAACATAGATTTTTTGTAGTCTTCAATTTTACCAACAATTTCTTTTCCTCTTGCGGAATAATTATCACCTGCAAACCATTTTTCATCTATGTTACTCTTGTCCATTGCTTCATAAGGCAATACACCATTTTCCGCAGGAAAATCAACAAGGATGTCTTTAGTTTTTACATTTTCTAAAAAACTATAAAAATCAGCACTGATTGCAGTTATTTTTTTAGATTTTTCAAATTTATCAGCAAAGTTACCAGCATTTTCACCAGCTTTACTCTCAAGAAGAGTTGCTAATTTACTGTTTTGCTCAGTTTGTGAAGCATTAATACCATCAAACTTTTCATTCATAAGTCCGAAAGCTGATAATACTTCTTTTGACATATTCAATGCCAACATTGCGATGAAAACCAAGTACATTAGGTTAATCATCTTTTGTCTAGGGGTTAATTTTCCTCCTGCCATTTTTTTGGAATTAGTTTTTTAATTAATAAATTTTATTTAATAAGATAAAACCAATTATCCTCTGTTACTCATAGCAGTTAACATTCCACCATAAACAGAGTTTAAAGATGCGATGTTAGACGTCATACTTTGCATTTGCTCTTTTAATTTTGCTGCATTGTCAGCAATTTCTTTGTTAGCTTCTGCATTTCTGTTTGCGCTTTCTAATTGTAATTTGTATAAACTATTTAAAGACTCTAATTGTGAAGCTGCTAATGACATTTCTTCACTGTATTTCTTTTGTGATGCAATTGAATCAACAGTTGGTGCAATATTTTTAGCTGCTCCTTCAAAGTTTTTAATACTGTTTGTTAAGCTTGACATTAATTCACCGTCAATTTTAGCATCTTTAAGCATATTATCTAATTTTTGAGACAATAAACCTTGAGCTTCAGCAGGATTCTCTTGTTTAGCTTTTTTTCCTGTAGATTCTCCTCCAGCTAATTCTGGATAAACTAAAGACCAGTCAAGATCTTTTTCAGGTGCTTCAAAAGCAGATAAAGCAAAAATGAATGCCTCTGTTAATAATCCTACAATCAACATAGGTCCTGCAAAAGGCCAGTGCATCAATTTGAATAATGCTCCAACAATTACAACTGCAGCTCCCATTCCGTATAGGAAATTCATCATTTTTTTACTTAAAATTGCCATAATAATAAATTTTTAATTAGTTAAGTTTTTTAATTTAGTTAAGTTAATATAATATAGTTTGATTAATATTCTTTAATTATTGACCAGTAGTTTGAGTACCCATGTAATCTTGTACTGTTCTGAATCCGATGTAACTTCTAGCAGAATCTGCATATTCGAAATCACGTGTTGCGTTTTGTAAATTGTAAGCAACATCTTTCCAAGAACCTCCACGTATTACTTTACGTTGGTTTTTTCTATCTGGAACGTTTGGATTCATAGTAGAAACGAACTCATATGCTCCTGGATCGTAAGAAGTTTCAGTCCATTCTGCAACGTTTCCTGCCATATTGTATAGATTGAAATCATTAGCTTCCATTGACTTAGCTTCTACTGTGTAAAGAGCTCCGTCAGCTGCATAATCTCCTCTATTTGGTTTGAAGTTTGCTAAGAAACATCCTCTATCACTGTGCGCATAAGGACCTCCCCATGGGAAAGTTGCTGATTCAATTCCACCACGTGCTGCATATTCCCATTCTGCTTCGATTGGCAATCTGAATTGGTTAATTAAATCTCTTCCTTTCTTTTGTTTGATGTAAGCATTTTTATTAAGGGTTCTCCATGCACAGAATGCTTTTGCTTGTTTCCAATTAACTCCAACTACAGGATATTCTCCATAAGCTTGATGCCAGAAATAGTCATTATGCATTGGCTCATTGTATGAATAAGCGAAATCTTTAATCCAAGCTGTTGTATCAGGATATATTTCAACTGGGTCAGTCTTTTTAACAAATCCTTTTCTTCCTTTTTGTTTTACTGCTTCGTTTAAATCTACTTCAGTATATCTGAATTTCAATTTAGCTACATCAATAGTTCTTAAACCATTGTATGATTCAGCAGCAGGCAAATACATAGAATCCATTACCTCAACATAATACTCATCTGGGTATTTTTGCGGATCTTTGATTAATTTTGCTTTTTTATTCAATTTTCTACCAGCAAATGGATCATCATCTGAACCAACACTATAGTAGTTCTCATACATGTATTTGTCATAAGGAGACATGTTTGCTGGATCTGCATCATCAAATGCATATTCACCAATCCCACCTGAACCTGGTTTTTGTCCCATTTCGTCAGCTAATATTGCTAATCTTGTTCTGATAGTTGAATCCTTTACCCATTCCACAAACTGGCGGTATTCCGAGTTGGTAATCTCTGTTTCATCCATATAAAATGAACGAACCGTCACTGTTTTTGTTGGTGCGTCTTGCATGTTAGCTGGATCATCATCGGATTTACCCATGATAAAAGCTCCACCTGGAACTAGCGTCATACCGTATGGCTTTTCAGGATGCCATTTTCTTCCTTTAACTCCTACAAGCTCTCCTTTATCTCCTCCTCCACAACTTGCAAGAATTGAAACAAACATTGAAAATACTATGAACTTCTTCATATTAAATTTGGGTTAAAATTTTTAATTTTTTCAGGGCGTAAACCTATTTATTTTATTTGACAAAAACAATACTTTATTAAAAAAATCACAAAATTTCTTTAAAACGCACTATTTGATTGTCTAAAAACGCTAAAATTAGTTAAATATTGTATCTATATACAATTTTTTCTTTGTGCTTTCCACCATCTACTTGGGATTTCTTGTTCTGTTGCCAGTAAATAATCCTCATGTGAACATGGTAATAACGTATTTCTTTTTAATTTATTGCTTGAATTAGTATGTGGTATTTCAATCCACCATCTATCGGAATGATTGCTTTTATAAAAAATCAACTCTTCATCTTCAATTGGCACAATATATTTAATAAAATTTTCTCTTGAACCTATTGGATATTCTCTTGATCTGTAATGGTATCCTTCTATAAAATACCATATTACTTGAGAAATTAAAACCGCTTCTTCTTGAGTATTGTTATGATTAAATACTCCAAAAGATGAAATCTTATCACTAATTCCAGAATATCTTGCTAATATACATATTTCTTTTCCATTAAAACCATTTGGAACGAAAGGATTTTTATTTCCTGATGCGCTAGATTTTACAGATCGCATATCAACACTTACTATATCTGCATCTCTAAAGACTGGTTCTGCTATTGTTGTGTTATGTGAAATCTCACCTAATCTGTATGCGTCAAAATATAATTTCTCTATTAAATCTATTTCTTCTTGTGAATTATAATAGGTTTGAAAGCCAATATTACTATAATTAAATAAGTTGTTTGGTTCTTCAACTATCATCTTTGACAAATATGAATCTGCTAATAGTGAATTTTGTCCGTTATCAAAATCAAATTTACTGTCAACTGTTACAACATTTACCATTTGGTCTAAATTATCATACGCTCTATACATTGCATAAGATATATCTTGACTACCACCAATAATTATAGGTATAATTCTGTTTTTAATTAATTCTGCGCAAACTGTTTTAACTGCGTAATAAGTATCCTCAATTTTATCTCCTGCAACAATATCTCCTAAATCATATATTTCTGTATTCCAGTTTCCGGGAAATAAATTGTAAAACTGTAATCTGACTTGGTTTAAATCATCTATATTAGGAGCAAAACTTAATCCTCTATTATCTAAAACTCCAAGTATTGCAATGGTGTTTTTTTCTAAATTTGGCACTTCATGTGCTGTGTGAAATATGACTTTTTTGCCTAAAGCCTGATTTGATACGCTGTGAATATCTATAAGTAAATCATCTGATAGAGGTTGTAAAAACTCAAACATCATATATTATTTCTTTTTAGCAGTAGTTTTCTTTTTAGCTGGTGCTTTCTTGGTTGCTGTTTTCTTTGCAGGAGCTTTCTTTTCAATCAAATCTTTTACTTGCTCCAATGTCATTTCTGATGCATTTACATCTTTACTCAACTCAATTTTTACTTTTCCTTTTAAGATAACACTTCTACCCCATCTTGCTTTTTCAACACGAATTCCTTCTTCTTTCCAGTCGTGGATAACTTTATCTTTTTCTTTTTGAAGTTTGTCTTCAATCAATTCATTTAAATCAGCTTGTGATAATTTATCAAAGTTATATTTTTTACTTACATTAATAAACATTCCATTCCATTTTATGAATGGTCCAAAACGTCCAACCCCTTTTTGAATAGGCAAAGCATCATACATTCCAATAGGTGCATCTGCTTCTTCTTTTTCGGCAATTAGTTCTTTTGCTCTAGCTAAAGTTACATCTAATGGATCTTCGCCTTTTGGTAATGAAATAAACATTTTACCAAATCTGACATAAGGTCCAAAACGACCATTATTAACTTCTACTTCTTCTCCATTGTGTGTACCTAAGTTTTTTGGCAATAAAAAAAGATTTAAAGCTTCTTCTAAATTTATGGTTCCTATGTTTTGGTCTGGACTTAAACTTGCAAATTGTTTTTCTTCATCTTCTGCATCTCCAATTTGAGCCATTGGCCCAAACTTACCTAAACGAACTGATACTGGTTTTCCTGTTTTTGGATCTTTTCCTAAAATTCGTTCTCCGCTTTCTCTATCGGCATTTTCTTCAACATCTTTTACATTGGGATGAAATTTTGAATAGAACTCATTCATCATATTAGTCCAATCGATATTTCCTTCTGCAATTTCGTCAAAATCTTGTTCTACTTTTGCTGTAAAATTATAATCTAAAATTGTAGCGAAATTTTTAACTAAAAAATCATTTACTATGGTTCCGATATCTGTTGGTACTAATTTTCCTTTGTCTGAGCCTGTCGTTTCTGTCAAAACCTTAGATTTAACTTCACTGCCTAACAAAGTAAATTGTGTGTATTTTCTTTCTACTCCTTCAGAACTTCCTTTTTCAACGTAGTTTCTATTAATAATAGTCGAAATTGTAGGTGCGTATGTTGATGGACGACCTATTCCTAATTCTTCTAATTTTTTAACCAATGATGCTTCTGTATATCTAGAAGGCGGTCTAGAAAAACGCTCTGTTGCTTGGATAAAAGTGTTTGATAATTTTTCATTCACTTTCATAGCTGGCAACAAACCATCTTGTTCTTCTTCGTCATCATCGTGTCCTTCTAAATACACTTTTAAAAATCCTTCAAACTTAATTACTTCTCCACTTGCTGTAAAAGTTTCATTGTGATTGTTGGCTTCTATTTTTACATTTGTTCTTTCTAATTCAGCATCACTCATTTGCGAAGCTAAAGTTCTTTTCCAAATTAAATCATATAATCTGGCTTGGTCTCTATCAATATTGACTGTATGTTGAGTCATATCTGTAGGACGGATAGCTTCGTGAGCTTCTTGTGCTCCTTTACTCTTATTGTTAAAACTTCTAGGTTTACTAAATTCTTTGCCGTAAGAACGAGTAATTTCTGCTTGAGCTGCTGCCATTGCTTCTTGAGAAAGATTAACACTATCTGTTCTCATGTAAGTTATCAAACCAGCTTCGTATAATCGTTGTGCAATTTGCATTGTTATTCCAACTGGCAAATACAATTTACGTGCTGCTTCTTGCTGCAATGTTGAAGTTGTAAATGGTGCTGCTGGAGTTTTCTTTGTTGGTTTAGTTTCTAAATCTGCTACCTTATAGGAAGAACCAATATTTTTCTTTAAAAAATCTTCTGCTTCTTGTTTTGTATTGAAATTTTTTGGCAATTTAGCTTTAAAATTTTTTCCTGCTTCTGTGGTGAATTCAGCAGTTATGCTATAGGTTCCAACAGTATTAAAATCTTGAATTTCTCTTTCGCGTTCAACAATTAATCTAACAGATACTGATTGAACTCTACCTGCTGACAATCCTCCCTTTACTTTTTTCCATAAAACTGGAGAAAGTTCATACCCTACTAATCTATCTAAAACTCTTCGCGCTTGTTGTGCATTTACTAAATCATAATTAATATCTCTAGGATTATCAATGGCTTTTAGAATTGCCGATTTTGTAATTTCATGAAAAACAATACGCTTGGTTTTCTTTTTATCTAATTTTAATTCTTCAGCTAAGTGCCAAGAAATGGCTTCCCCTTCTCGATCCTCATCGGAAGCTAACCAAACCATATCGGCATTTTTAGAAAGCGTTTTTAATTTACTTACAAGTGCTTTTTTATCTGCTGAAACTTCATATTTAGGTTTGAAACCATTTTCTACATCAACTCCTATTTCCTTTGAAGGCAAATCGGCTATGTGCCCATAACTTGACTCTACTTGAAAATCTTTTCCTAGAAACTTCTCGATTGTTTTTGCCTTTGCAGGTGACTCAACGATAACTAAATTCTTTGCCATTCTGATTTTTATTTGTCGCAAAAGTATGTGTTTTTTTTAAATTTTGAGGAAATGTCGCTTTTTTTATAATTTGAGAATAAAATTTCTAATGAAAAAATTAGAATTAAACGCTTTCTATTTTTGACCCTTGAAACCTATTAGATTGCTTGAATTAATCTTATCCTAAATATTGAAAAAATAAAAATTGTTAAAGAAATCTGACAAGTTGTCATAAATTCTTTTTTAGTATTATCTTTGCGAGTGAAAAATGAAAACCATTTTATGGAAAAGATAATAGATGAGAAGATGCAAGGGCAAAGTTTAGTCCTTGAACAAAAAAGAACAAATACAAAAAAACTTTTTATTGAAAGTTATGGCTGTGCTATGAATTTTTCAGACAGTGAAATTGTAGCCTCTATTTTAAACGAACAAGGTTATAATACCACTCAAATACTTGAAGAAGCAGATTTAGTTTTGGTTAACACTTGTTCCATTAGAGATAAAGCCGAGCAAACCATAAGAAAACGTTTAGAAAAATATAATGCTGTAAAACGCGATGTAAATCCTAAAATGAAAGTAGGTGTTCTAGGTTGTATGGCTGAACGATTGAAAGAGCAATTTTTAGAGCAAGAAAAAATTGTTGATTTAGTGGTTGGCCCAGATGCCTACAAAGATTTACCCAATTTATTATCAGAAGTTGAAGACGGAAGAGATGCAATTAATGTAATTCTATCCAAAGAAGAAACCTATGGCGATATTTCTCCTGTTAGATTAAACAGCAATGGTGTGAATGCTTTTGTTTCCATAACAAGAGGTTGTGATAATATGTGTACGTTTTGTGTTGTCCCTTTCACACGTGGAAGAGAGCGCAGCAGAGAACCAGAAAGTATCATCAACGAAATTCAAGATTTATGGAACAAAGGGTTTAAAGAAGTTTGCCTTTTAGGTCAAAATGTTGATAGCTATTTATGGTATGGTGGTGGTTTGAAAAAAGATTTTGTAAAAGCAACGGAGATGCAAAAAGCTACTGCTGTTGATTTTGCTCAATTGCTTGAACTGTGTGCCATTCAGTTTCCTAAAATGCGTTTTAGATTTTCTACTTCAAATCCACAAGATATGCATGAGGAAGTTCTACATGTAATTGCAAAATATCACAATGTGTGCAACTATATTCATTTACCTGTTCAAAGTGGAAGCACCAGAATTTTAAAAGAAATGAATCGCCAACATACCCGAGAAGAGTATATGGCATTAGTTGACAAAATCAAAACCATCATTCCTGATTGTACCATTTCTCAAGATTTAATTGCTGGTTTTCCTACAGAAACAGAAGAAGATCACAAAGACACCTTGAGCCTAATGGAATATGTTCAATATGATTTTGGCTATATGTTTTCTTACTCAGAAAGACCAGGAACTTTAGCTGCAAGAAAAATGGAAGACGATGTTCCTGAAGAAACTAAAAAAAGAAGATTACAAGAAATTGTGGATTTACAACAAAAAATTAGTGAAACAAGAACCAAAAGATTTGTTGGAAAAACTGTTGAAGTTTTAATTGAAAAAGAGTCTAAAAAATCTAATTTAGAATGGAGTGGCAAAAACTCTGAAAATGTTGTAACAGTTTTTCCAAAAGAGAATTATAAAGTTGGAGATTTTGTTCTTGTAAAAATTAAAGATTGCACGGGAGCTACCCTAAAAGGAGAAGCTGTTGGCTATTCTGAAATAATGAATTAAAAATAAGTTTAAGATTTAAAGTTTACTTTTCTTGGTCAACCCAAGCATTAAACAAAAAACTTTAACCAAAAAAATATGGAATCCGTACAAGCTATAAAACAACGATTTGAAATTATTGGAAACGATCCAAAACTCAATCGTGCCATTGAAAAAGCTATCCAAGTGGCACCAACAGACATTTCAGTATTAGTCACTGGAGAAAGTGGTGTTGGTAAAGAAAGTATTCCAAAAATAATCCATTCCCTTTCGCATAGAAAACATGGAAAATATATAGCTGTAAACTGTGGAGCAATCCCAGAAGGAACTATTGACAGCGAGTTATTTGGGCACGAAAAAGGATCATTCACAGGTGCAACTGGCTCTCGTGATGGTTATTTTGAAGTAGCTGATGGTGGAACTATTTTCCTAGATGAAGTTGGAGAATTACCCTTAACAACACAAGTTCGATTGTTACGTGTTTTAGAAAATGGCGAATTCATTAAGGTTGGTTCATCAAAAGTTCAAAAAACCAATGTTAGAATTGTAGCTGCCACAAATGTCAACATGTTTGACGCCATCGAAAAAGGAAAATTTAGAGAAGATTTATATTATCGTTTAAGTACAGTAGAAATTTTACTACCACCGCTTAGAGAAAGAAAAGATGATATTCATTTGCTATTTCGAAAATTTGCTTCAGATTTTGCGCATAAATACAACATGCCACCTATTAAATTAGATGAAAATGCCACACAATATTTAATAAAATACAGATGGAATGGAAATATTCGTCAATTGAGAAACATTGCCGAACAAATTTCAGTTTTAGAAACCAATAGAGACATTACATTACAAACGCTTCACTCCTATTTACCTCAAGACGGTTCTAATTTACCAGCATTAATTAAAGATAAAAAAGCAGAAAACGACTTTAGCAATGAGAGAGAAATATTGTACAAAGTTCTTTTTGACATGAAAAGTGATTTATCTGATTTAAAAAAACTTACCTTAGATTTAATCAAAAATGGAGCCTCAAATATTCAAGAAGCAAACAAAGGTTTAATTCAAAAAATTTATGGTAAACCTGAAGAAAATAATTCTATTTTTGATGAAGAACAAAGATTAGAAGTGATTCCTACAAAAAATCATCAAACTCAGGAAAAATTTGAAGAGATTGATGAAGATGATGATGAAAATTATCTTTTTGCAGAAGCCATTGAAGAAGAAGAAACATTGAGTTTAGAAGCTAAAGAAATAGAATTAATTAAAAAATCTTTAGACAGAAACAAAGGAAAAAGAAAAGCCGCAGCCGATGAATTGGGAATTTCCGAAAGAACACTATACCGAAAAATTAAGCAATACGACTTATAAATTATATTTCGAATGAAAAAAACAACATCCATACTATTCCTCTTTTTAAGCATTTTATTAAATGGCTGTGGAGCCTACAATTTTACAGGTGCAAAACCCATTGACGCTGAATCATTTCAAGTGAACTACTTTGCCAATAATGCTGATTTAATTGAACCCGGAATAGAAAGAACATTTACCATAAAACTTCAAGATTTAATTCAAAATCAAACCAATTTAAATTTAACAACTTCTGGTGGTGAATTATTGTTTGAAGGTGAAATCACAGAATATCGAATCACTCCAATGACAGCAACCGCTGATCAAAGAGCTGCACAAAACAGACTAACCATATCTGTTAATGTTAGATACACCAACAGAAAAAATGAAGAAGATGATTTTGAAAAACGCTTTTCATTTTATGATGATTTTGATGGAAACGCTCAATTAACAGGTGCTCAACTTTCAAGTTCATTAGATATCATTTTTGATAGAATTACACAAGACATATTCAACGAAGCATTAGCAAAGTGGTAAAAAAACAGAAACATTGAACATCAATAAAATAACATATCTTTTAAATAATCCTCATGTAGTTGATGAAAGCCAAACCATGGTTCTCCAAACTATCTTAGAGCAATACCCTTATTTTCAAGGCATACGAGCATTGCATCTAAAAGGTTTGTATAATTTAAACAGTTATAGATATAATTTTGAATTAAAAAAAACAGCAGCACACACCACAGATAGAACAATTTTATTTGATTTTATTACTTCCGAAAACTTCAAAACCGTAAACAAAGAATTAATTGAAAAACAACAAAATGAAATTAATGAAATTGTAGTTGAAAATTTTGAAGTCTTAAATCCTAATGCTATTCAAAAAAATATTGAGATTGAAAAATTTAAAGAATCAAATGAAATTAGCTTAGAACCCCTTTCTGAAATTGAAGAAAAATTAGAAATTAACAAGCCCTTGCACTTTGATGTTCAAGAAAAACATTCCTTCTCAGAATGGTTGCAATTAACCAAATATGCACCCATTGAAAGAGAAAAAACAGAAAATGAAGAAGTTTTTCCACAAGAAAAAAAGAAAAAATTAGACCTAATAGACAAGTTCATTGAATTGAACCCAAAAATTGGCCCAATTAAAGAAACCACTATAAACACTGAGTTAATAGAAAAATCTTCAGAAGAACCAACTCATTTAATGACCGAAACTTTAGCCAGAATATACTTGGAACAAAAAAAATATAAGAAAGCAATTCAAGCTTATGAAATATTAATTTTGAAATATCCAGAAAAAAGTATTTTCTTTGCAAACCGAATAAAAGATATAAAGGATTTACAACAAAATAATTAATTATGGGATTTACAGGTTTTTTAATAGCAATCACAATAGTATGTTTTCTATTAATTTTAGCAATTATGGTACAAAACCCTAAAGGTGGAGGTTTATCTTCTTCTTTTGGAGGTTCACAACAAATAGGTGGAGTTCAAAAAACTACAGACTTTTTAGATAAAAGTACATGGTACTTAGGAATAGCATTAATCGTTTTAATTTTCTTATCTACTTTAAGTTTTGAAAACGGAGGAGTTAATGGTTCAAAAATCGTGAATGAAAGCGAACTTGCTCCAGCAGTACTTCCTACAACTCCTGCACCTGCATCAACAGATGCGAAACCAGCAGATGCTTCAACAGCAACTCAGCCAAAAGATACCGCTAAATAATTTTAGCACAATTATAAAAAATGCCAGCCTGTCAGTGCTGGTTTTTTTTTGGCGTAAAAATGACAGAAATAGCCTTTGGCACAATTTCTGAAATCTCATGAACATCAATTTAAATTTATAAAAATATATAAAACTATGTCATTAAACATCAAACCACTTTCAGATCGAGTAGTAATTGAGCCAATGGCCGCAGAAACTACAACCGCTTCAGGATTAATTATTCCTGATACTGCTAAAGAAAAACCACAAAAAGGGACAGTAATGGCAGTTGGAAACGGCAAAAAAGATCATACAATGACTGTAAAAGTAGGAGACACAGTATTGTATGGCAAATACTCAGGAACAGAATTAAAATATGAAGGTAAAGATTACCTGATTATGAAAGAAGACGAAATTTATGCGATAATTTAGTATTAAGATTCAAGTATCAAGTATTAAGACAAAAAATTAAGATTAATGAATTGTTAGGCATAAGCTAACGGTTTAAAAAAAATAAAATTAACTGAATATAGAATTCTAAATTCTAAATTCTAAATTCTAAATTAAAATGGCAAAAGATATTAAATTCGATATAGAAGCAAGAGATGGTTTAAAAAGAGGTGTAGATGCATTAGCAAATGCCGTAAAAGTAACCTTAGGCCCAAAAGGAAGAAATGTAATCATTAGCAAATCATTTGGTGGACCATCAGTAACTAAAGATGGTGTTTCTGTAGCTAAAGAAATTGAATTAGCAGATCCATTAGAAAACATGGGAGCACAAATGGTTAAAGAAGTAGCCTCAAAAACTAATGATTTAGCAGGAGATGGAACAACAACTGCAACTGTTTTAGCACAAGCCATCGTAAAAGAAGGTTTAAAAAACGTGGCTGCAGGAGCTAATCCAATGGATTTAAAAAGAGGAATTGACAAAGCCGTTGAAGCAATTGTTGCAGACTTAGCAAAACAATCCCAAACCGTAGGAAATTCATCTGAAAAAATAAAGCAAATCGCTTCAATTTCTGCAAATAATGATGATACTATTGGTGAATTGATCGCACAAGCTTTTGATAAAGTAGGAAAAGAAGGTGTAATTACTGTGGAAGAAGCAAAAGGAACAGATACTTATGTTGATGTTGTAGAAGGAATGCAATTCGACAGAGGATATTTATCTCCATATTTTGTAACAGATGCTGACAAAATGATTGCTGAGTTGAATAATCCATACATTTTATTATTCGACAAAAAAATATCTAACTTACAAGAGTTATTACCAATTCTTGAACCAGTTGCACAATCAGGAAAACCTTTATTAATTATTGCAGAAGATGTTGACGGTCAAGCCTTAGCAACTTTAGTGGTAAACAAATTAAGAGGTGGATTAAAAATTGCAGCTGTAAAAGCTCCAGGTTTTGGAGACAGAAGAAAAGCAATGTTAGAAGACATCGCTATCTTAACTGGTGGAACTGTAATTGCAGAAGAAAGTGGCTACTCATTAGAAAATGCTACTTTAGAAATGCTTGGAACAGCTGAAAATGTTACAATAGACAAAGACAACACTACCATAGTAAATGGTGCTGGTGCTCCAGATAACATTAAAGCTAGAGTAAATCAAATCAAAGCACAAGTTGAAACAACAACTTCTGATTATGACAAAGAAAAACTACAAGAGCGTTTAGCTAAATTAGCTGGTGGAGTGGCTGTTTTATATGTAGGTGCTGCTTCTGAAGTAGAAATGAAAGAAAAAAAAGACAGAGTTGATGATGCCTTACACGCAACAAGAGCTGCCGTTGAAGAAGGAGTTGTAGCTGGTGGTGGAGTTGCATTAGTAAGAGCAAAAGCATCTTTAGCAAAATTAAAATCAGAAAATGCAGATGAAGCTACTGGAATCCAAATTGTAAATAAAGCAGTAGAATCTCCATTGAGAACTATTGTTGAAAATGCAGGTGGTGAAGGTTCTGTTGTAATTGCAAAAGTTTTAGAAGGAAAAGACGATTTTGGCTTCAACGCTAAAACAGGTGAATATGTTCAAATGCTTAAAGCAGGAATTATAGACCCTAAAAAAGTAACTCGTGTAGCTTTAGAAAACGCTGCATCAGTTTCAGGAATGATTCTTACTACAGAATGTGCTTTAATTGAAATCAAAGAAGATGCTCCAGCTATGCCAATGGGCGGTGGAATGCCGGGAATGATGTAATTAATTTACAAGGTTAGAGGTACAAAGTACGAAATTATAAATTTGAAGTAAAAATCCCGATGAGAGTTAATCTTTTCGGGATTTTTCTATTTTAAAGAAATTTCTTCTTTTATTCTATTCTTTCATATTGACAACATCCGTGAAGCTCTTCATAAACCTCATCAGGTGCTTTTGCCAAATCTGTGTCGTGACCTGCTTTTGCAATCGATTTGGCTACATCTTCTTTAGAACACTTATTTTCATCTATGATTAAATGAATATCTTTATGATCTGCATGCCATTCAGCACTTTTAACTCCTTTTACAGCAAAAGCAGCCGTTTCAATTCGCTTTTCACACATTTCGCAGTTGCCTTCTACTTTAAATTCAACTTTTGCGTTTTTACTTTTCTTTTTTTCTTGAGCTTGTACTGAAACTCCAACTATTGAAACCAACAGTACTAAAATTAATCTTTTCATCTTATTGTTATTAATTGTTTTTATTTTATCTGAAAATCTAAAAATTATCTATTTTATTTTAAATCGCAATCCAGCATAATACATTTGACCAAAAACTGGACCATAAATCATACTACTATCAAAATAAGAACCAAAAGGATCATTTGCTCCTACAATTGCATTACCTTGCTTATAATTTCCAATATTTTCTCCTCCAACATACATTTCAAAAGTACTAGAAAAAGTTCTTGTAATTTGAGCATTGACAACTCCAAATGCTTCTCCAAATTCATTCAAACGAAAATCAGAAGGATTACTCGCTGTAATAGGTAAACGTTGTTTTCCTAACCAATTGTATGTTGCGTCAAATTTCCATTGTTGTCCTTTATCTAAAATATGTGTTTCATAAGCTAAATTAGCAAAAAATCTATTTTTAGCTTGTAAGGCTTTTTGAAGATTTCCAACAGTGTAATCCGTATTCACATCATAATATTTATAAGCTGTTTTTAAATTCAAATGCTTTTTCAATTCAATATTAAATTCTGCTTGAAACGAATTAGCAACACTTTTTCCAGTCAAATCATAAAAAAGAACTTGTTGAGGACTAAAATCAACATCTACAACGGCTTGATTTTGAAAATCAGTTCTGTAATAATCCAAAACAATTCCAGAATCTCTTCCAAACAATTTGAAGTTTTGAATGAAACTTAACCCATAATTCCAAGCTATTTCTGGATTTAAACCGTATAACTTTCCATCATTATTCAAGATTGAAAAATTTCTATTAGAAGCAAATAGTTGTTGGTTTTCTGCAAAAATATTTGCTGCACGTTTACCTCTTCCTGCTGAAGCTCTAACAACAGCATCTTTCCAAGGATTATATCGAATGTGCAACCTTGGAGTTACAAATGTTCCCAAACGATTATGATTATCTACTCTAACTCCTGCAACTACTTGAAAATTGTCTAAATTATCAAAATCATATTCGAAAAAAGCTCCAACTGAATTATCAATTCTTGAAAAATCATTTGAAAAATTAACTACTACAAATTCTTTATATTTATCATAAGTGAAATTAATTCCTGTAGTAAACTTATTTTTTGTGTTGGTAATTATCGAGCTGAATAGCAAATTAGAATAAAAACTTTTTTGGTCAATATCATATTGATTCAACCCAAAATAAGACTCTTGTGTGTGTGATTGAAACGAGTTTTGAAAACCCAAACTTTGAAAAGGCATATCAGGAAAAACATAACCTGTTTTATTAGATATTTCAAATTTTTCTGTGTTGATTTCACTTCCCCAAGCATTTGTAGTCAATTTATCTGTTTCTGGATTAAAACTAGTTTGACCCGCTTGTTTTTCATCAGTCAAATATCTAAGATTTAAAAAACTCACAATACCACTTTCTACATCATTGTATTGCCAACGATTTAAAATATTGATTTGTTTTCCAATAGGGTTATCCAAAAAACCATCATCATTCATGTCGTTTTTAGCCAATCTAGTATTCCCATGAAGGAACAAAGTTGAGCTTAATTTATCAGAATATTTTTGATTGAAATGTGAATTTAATTCAAAACGACTATCTGTTGAACCATAAGCATTTAGAAAAAACGGAATATCATTTGCAGGTTTTAAAATTTCATAATTTATTTGTCCTGAAATGCTTTCATAGCCATTAATTACACTTCCAGCTCCTTTTGTAACCTGAATACTTTCTACCCAAGTTCCCGGAACAAACGACAAACCATAAGCTTGTGAAGCACCACGAACAGAAGGAATATTTTCTTCAGCGATTAAAATATAAGGACTTGTTAATCCTAACATTTTAATTTGTTTGTTTCCTGTAACTGCATCGGAATAATTAACATCTATGGATGGATTTGTTGTGAAACTTTCAGAAATGTTGCAACAAGCAGCTTTTAACAACTCTTTTTGCCCCATCGTTTGCACATTCGTTGCTTTATACATGGAATGCTCTGTACTTTTAACAGTTTTAGAAACCGTTACTGTAGATAATTCTTCAACAGCTATTAGCTTAATTGTTAAAAATGAATTGTCAACAACCTCTATTTTTTTAGTGTTGTAACCAATGTAGCTAATTACTAAACTTGCTGTTTCAGGTGATTTTTTTATGGTAAACTCACCATTCTCATTGGTAACCACACCAATATTTGTATTGAGCCAATAGACATTTGCTCCTAATAAGGTTTCATTATTTTCATCTACTACTTTTCCTTTTATTTCTTCATGCTGAGCTTGAACAAATGAAGAAAAAAACAATAGTAAATACATTATTTTTTTATGCATAATATTTAAATTTAATGTTATTTAATCAATTAAAACTTGATAGAAAACATTAAATATTAAGCATAAAAAACCAATTGGCAATATAATTTATAAAGAGGTGGTGCATTAGATTCGCAATAAAAAGCTGGACTTTCATTGGAAGAAAATGAAACCTTTTTATTTACAAATTCAATAATGGAAATATTGTTTAAAACAACATCATTTAAATCAAATTTTAGTGATTTAGTTAAAAAATTGTCGCTTTTCTTCTCAACCTTAATAATCTTGTTTGAACAACAACTGTCATGCTCATTATCTACAGCACAACATGATACAACTGGTTTAGAACAAGGATCTTCTGAAGTTACATTGAATGAAATTGAAGCAATTGTATCGTTACAATAATGTACAATAAAATTAGAACTCACATTTGTCATAAAAACGACAAGAGCTACAATAATACTTATATGCTTTTTAAATTTCATTGATGCAAATATACAAATTCGATTGATTAAAAAAGTTATTTACTTGTTAATTTTTGAAAGTAAAACGCTGGAATTAACAACAATAGTAACATTGGCTGAATTAAAAATCGCCTAACATAAAACAATACTAAATAATTAGGTTCTTTAGAAACAAATAGCAAATAAGAAAATATAGCCAAAAGTAAAACAAACAAAATCAAGTACAATATAAAAGCTACTTTGACATGCATTTGATTAAGAAAAAGTAAATAAATAATTGCAATTGAAAGCAATGTATTAGCAAAATACCTCAAAAAAAGATTTGAAATTAATTTTAGTGCATCAACATTAGGCAGCGACTTGTTTTGATAATCTGTTTTAAAAAAAGTCAAAAAAGGATCATAAAACAACACATCTTCAAAAAAACGAATGCATATTATCAAAAAAAACGCACCTAAAATTAACGTATATCTAAAAAATTTATTTGGCATATTTTGAAAATTTAGTTACCCAAATTATCCATAAAACAAATACTACTCCATAAATAAATAGAGGAAAAATAGTTCCATGCAAAAACTCTTGATATTTAGGATAAAAATAAATAGCTTTTACCAATAAAATAATTCTAACTACATTTAAAATATAAATCAAAATTGAACCTAATAAAATGTAAGAAATAGTTTTTATCCAATTAGAAGCAAAGGCAAAAACAAAGGCTGCAAATAAAATAATAACACTTATAGCATTACAACCTTCAATAATTCTAGCTAAATATTTACCCTTATAAATCACTTTTGTGGATGCTTCAGTTTCATGAGGAAGAACCTTGTAATCTTCTCCAAAAAACTTCATTATATGAAAAGTTTGATCTGAAACTGCTGCTGTAATAGCATCTAGCTCATATTTTGAAGCATCATATTGATTTAAAAACGAATTATATAAAAAGGCAAAAACCAGATAAAACAAGCCAAATTTTATCAGAAAAGTAAAAAAAGGTTTATATTGATTAAGGATTTTTTTCAAGTTATTTTTTTTCAAAAATATACATTTTAAGTGAATTATCATCAGAATAAATTTTTCAAACTTTACCACATCAAAAGTTAAAATAAAACAATAAATTTTTTGATACAACCCAGAATAAATACTTTTGTAAAAAATTGTAAAAAATGAACTTTGAAACTTTAAAACCATCAATTGTTGACTTTGTTAAAAATGAATCGTTAACCCGAGATGAAAAGCTAAAAAATATTTGTCAATATTTACAGGACAACATTTCCTATTATAACTGGGTTGGTTTTTATTTTGCCAATCACGAAACCAAAACTTTGCATTTAGGTCCTTATGTTGGTGCAGCAACTGATCATACTGTGATTCCCTTTGGAAAAGGAATTTGTGGCCAAGTAGCGGAATCCAATGCAAATTTTGTAGTACCTGATGTTTCGGCTCAAGACAATTATATCGCTTGTAGCTTTACCGTAAAATCAGAAATAGTAGTTCCATTATTTGTTAACGGAAAAAATATTGGTCAAATCGATATTGACTCACATGTTATTGATCCATTTACAGAAGCCGATGAACGCTTTTTAGAGTTTGTAAATGAACAAGTTGCGATGTTGTTTTAACTTTTTTAAAATAATTCATAATTCATAATTCATAATTCTAAATTATTTCTATCTTTGCACCCGAATTACCACCATATAATTCATACATAATAATCATTTAAAATAATATTAGCATGTACTTAACTAAAGAAGTAAAAGCAGAAATCTTCGCTAAACACGGAGGAAAAGCAGAAAACACAGGATCTGCTGAAGGACAAATTGCGTTGTTTACGCACAGAATTTCTCACTTAACAGAGCACTTAAAAAGAAATCGTCACGATTACAACACAGAGCGTTCGTTAGTACTTTTAGTAGGAAAAAGAAGAAGTCTTTTAGACTATTTAAAGAAAAAAGATATCTTAAGATATCGTGAGATTATCAAAGAATTAAACATCAGAAAATAATCAATATGAGGGGCTTTGTGCCCCTTTTATTTTACGTTTTATATTAGAAAAAGTTCGGTTTTTCATTGGGTTTCAAACAACTACACACAACAACAACACAACTAACCCTTTGTTTAATTAAGAATTAAAAAATTATGATTCCAAAAGTATTTCAAGAAGTTATCGATTTGGGAGATGGAAGAAGCATCTCAATCGAAACTGGAAAATTAGCGAAACAAGCTGATGGATCTGTGGTTGTTAGAATGGGAGATTGTATGTTGCTTGCAACTGCAGTATCAGCAAGAACAGCAAACCCAGGTGTGGATTTTCTACCTTTAACAGTAGATTACCGTGAAAAATTTGCAGCAGCAGGACGTTTTCCTGGTGGATTTTTCAAAAGAGAAGCACGTCCAAGTGACAGTGAAGTTTTAACCATGAGATTAGTTGACCGTGTATTGCGTCCACTTTTCCCAGATGATTATCACGCTGAAACTCAAGTGATGATTCAATTGATGTCTTATGATGAAAATGTTATGCCAGATGCATTAGCAGGTTTAGCAGCATCAGCAGCATTAGCTGTTTCAGACATTCCTTTTTACAATTTAATTTCAGAAGTTCGTGTTGCACGTATTGATGGAAAATTTGTAATCAATCCTAGCAAAGAACAATTAGCACAATCTGATTTAGACATGATGATTGGAGCTTCTATGGATTCTGTGGCTATGGTTGAAGGAGAAATGCATGAAATTTCAGAAGCAGAAATGGTTGAAGCTATCAAATTTGCTCATGAAGCTATCAAAATTCAAGTTCAAGCACAAGAACGTTTAAGAGAAGCTGTTGGAACACCTGCATACAGAACATATGATGGTGAACCTGAAAATGAAGAGGTTTATGCAAAAATCAAAGCGTATGCTTATGACAAATATTTTGCAATAGCTCAAGAAGCTTCTGCAAAAAGCGAAAGAGGCGAAAAATTTGCTGAAATTAAAGACGAAATTAAAGCTTTATTTACTGAAGAAGATCACGCTGAAAATGCTGATTTATCGGAATTAATTGGTAAATACATCTATAAAACTCAAAAAGAAGCTGTAAGAAATGTAATCCTTGAAAAAGGAACACGTTTAGACGGAAGAAAAACAACAGAAATCAGACCAATTTGGTGTGAAACAGATTATTTGCCTTCTGTACACGGTTCATCTTTATTTACTCGTGGAGAAACTCAAGCATTGGCAACTGTTACTTTAGGAACTTCTAGAGAAGCTAACCAAATTGACTCTCCATCAGAACAAGGAGAAGAAAAATTCTATTTACACTATAACTTCCCTCCTTTCTCCACTGGAGAAGCTAGACCTTTAAGAGGAACATCTAGAAGAGAAGTTGGACATGGTAATTTGGCACAACGTGCTTTAAAAAACATGATTCCTGCTGATTGTCCTTATACTATTCGTGTTGTTTCAGAAGTTTTAGAATCTAACGGTTCTTCTTCTATGGCAACAGTTTGTGCAGGAACAATGGCTTTAATGGATGCTGGTGTTCAAATGAAAAAACCAGTTTCAGGAATTGCCATGGGATTAATCACTGACGGAACAAATTTTGCTGTTTTATCTGACATTTTAGGAGACGAAGATCACTTAGGTGATATGGATTTTAAAGTAACAGGAACAGCTGATGGTATCACTGCTTGTCAGATGGATATCAAAATTGACGGTTTGCGTTATGACATTATGGAACAAGCTTTGGCTCAAGCTAGAGATGGTCGTTTACATATTTTAGGAAAATTAACTGAAACTATTGCACAACCAAGAGCTGACGTTAAACCTAAAGCCCCAAAAATCATCACTAGAAGAATTCCAAATGCATTTATTGGTGCATTAATTGGTCCTGGTGGAAAAGTAATTCAAGAGTTACAAAAAGCTACTGGAACAACAATTGTTATCAATGAAGATCCAATTACGGAAGAAGGAATTGTGGAAATTTTAGGAACTGACCCAGCAGGAATTGCAGCGGTTATGGCTAAAATTGATTCTATCATTTTCAAACCAGAAGTGGGTGAAGCTTATGAAGTTAAAGTAATTAAAATGTTAGATTTTGGAGCTGTTGTAGAATATACACAAGCACCAGGAAATGAAGTTTTATTACACGTTTCTGAGTTAGCTTGGGAAAGAACCGAAAACGTTACTGATGTGGTAAACATGGGCGATGTATTTATGGTGAAATACTTTGGACTTGATCCAAAAACAAGAAAAGAAAAAGTTTCAAGAAAAGCTTTATTACCTAGACCTCCTAGAGAAGAAAAGCCAATCGAGAAAAAAGATAACCCTCAAGGTTAATTCGATTATTTAATTCATAAAAAAATCCCGTTACAATGAATGTAACGGGATTTTTGTTTAAAAAACTAACTTTTAAACTGCAAATTGATAAACGACAATTTTCTTTTCCCATTGGTAATCTACAAATTCAACTGAAACCTCTTAATTTTTTAATGATTAAATAACTCTAATCATTTATTGTCTATAAACTATTCCAAACATTAAACTCTGTGAACCATATTTATCATTAATCTTTTCATTAAATAAATCATAAGGTGAAAAATTATAATGACATTGAAAACCAATATTCTTATAATTTAATTTAATTCCTTGTGATATATAAAAAGTCGTTAATACTTCTCGGCTATCATCTTTTCCTTCAAAAATCAATTCATTTGGAGCTTCGTAGAAATTTAAAGCTAAACCAATTCCTGAATTCCATTCTAAATTAAAATTTCTTGTTTGATTTGACATTGAAATTCCTTTAGAAAACCTTGTTCCAATTAAAATCCCAAAATGATCAGATTCATATTTAACAATTGAATCTTTAAATTTGAAATCAATATCCCTTGCGTTGTTTGGAATGAAAATGTTAAACCCAAAATCAACATAATCATCTTTTATAATCTTGTTTCTAAACCAAAAACCAATACTTGGAGAAGTCTCAAACTTATCTCCCATTTTTCCTAAAGGTTTTATAAAACCAACTTCTATATATACTCTTTCGTATTCATTTTTGACAATTGAATCATTTTGAGAAAATCCTAAATAACCAATTAGCAACATAAAATAATATACCTTTTTCATAGCTTACCAATTTATAAAAGGAAAAGACCTTTTCTTATTTACATTCCACAATCCAACTTGTAATCCTTTTGAATAGGATCTGTTAAAAATCCCTACTTGAACACCTTTGTTTATTTTGACATAATTAATAACGCCTAAATGAATACCTTTTAATTCATATGTAACATTAAAAACTCCAACATTCATTCCTTTTAAATTGTTATTACCATTAAATAAACCAATAGCAATTCCATTATGATTATTACTAATATTTCCAATTCCTGTTATTGAAACACCATTAAAATCATCATATATATTCCCTACTGAAATATTCAATCCATTCATAGAAGTTGAAGTAAAAAAACAACCTGTGGAAATGTTAATTCCATTTATTTTTAATTTTAGATTTGTATTTAAACCCTTATTTTTTTCAAAATCATTTTCACCAGTTATAGGAACATTATTATTTTTAATAACTTCAGGTAAATACATAATTGACAAAAATCCTACAAAGGCACCTGCAATTGGAGCGCCATTAACTTCAATATTTAATCCATTTATGGTTTGTTTATCAATTCTACTATTTTCAAAATGTCCAACTCCAAAAACTAAACCATTCACTTTGTCAACTTTTTTAGAAATTGGTGACAAACTAAAAATTTGAGAATGCGTTTTATAGAAAATACTATCATTTTGAGCATAGGAATTGAAACAAAAGAATAATATTAAAGTATAGCAGCTTTTGGCAAATATTTTTCGCATTAAAGTATTTATCAAACTTGAATAAGATTGTATTTCTTGAGAAGTAAAATGCGATAAATCATCTGCACAACACTTCAGGCTTTTAAACCTATTTCTGAATGAAGTCATTTTTTTCATGTTATATAGTTTACTATTCAACAACAAATCTATTTCGAAAAACACAAATTTTATTGTGATTATAAATTATAATATTTTATATATTTGCGAAAATCACAAAAATGAAAGCTCAAGAATTACTGCTTAAAACCATACGAAATCTTATTCCAAAAGACATTTCCCTAAATGATGAATTGGCAAAAACTCTAGACATTAGCTATGATGCCGCTCACAGAAGAGTTTCAGGAAAAACAAAATTTTCAATTGACGAAACCATTCAACTTTGCGCTCATTATGATATTGCTATGGATAATTTATTCAAAAAAGAAGAAAAGTATATTTTAGAAAAAACAAAAACCATACATTCAGTATCGGATTTTAAATTATATCTAGAAAAATCGGCTGCATTATTGGATAAATTTAAAAACAACAACTCAACGGTTTATTATTCTGCTAAAGACATTCCGCTGCACTACACAATTGGAGGAAGCCTACTTTCAAAATTTAAAATTTATGTTTGGTTGAACATTTTAACTTCTGAACAAAATTTAAGCTTCGAAAACTTTAAAATAGAAGAATCATTACTTCAAGAATCTTCAGCTTTAATATCCATTTTTGAAAACGCCAATAGAATTGAAATTTGGAACGATACTACCATAAATAGTTCTTTACAGCAATTGTTTTATTTTTATGAAGCTGGTTTATTGCTTTATGAAAATGCATTAATCATACTAGAAGACATTAGAAAAATAATTATTTCCATAGAAACCAAAACACAAAACAACCATCCAAATTTTGAACTTTTTTACAATGAACTACTGGTTTTGAACAATACCGTTTTGTTTACCAATGAAAAAAAATCTTCCTTTTTTATTCCGCATAATATGTTGAGTTATTATGTAAACACGGATAAAATAAGCTGTAATGAAGAAAAAAACTTCATCTCAAATCAACTAAAAAACTCCAAATCAATTTCAAAAGCAGGCAAGAAAGACCAAAAAATATTCTTCAATCGAATGCATCAAAAAATTGAATTTTATAAAACTAAAATTGAAAGTTATGTAATGGAGTAAATAATTTTAAAACTTTTGTAACTTTTTGGTAACATCTTACGTATAACTACCTGAATACTTAATTTAGGAGAAAAAATTAAATGAGACAACTAAAAATTACCAAGCAGGTAACAAACCGTGAAACTGCTTCTTTAGACAAATACCTCCAAGAAATTGGAAAAGTTGACTTAATTACTGCAGACGAAGAAGTAGAATTAGCACAACGTATCAAAGCAGGTGACCAAAGAGCACTTGAGAAATTAACAAAAGCTAATTTACGTTTCGTTGTTTCCGTAGCAAAACAATATCAAAATCAAGGACTTACACTTCCTGATTTAATTAACGAAGGAAATTTAGGTTTAATTAAAGCCGCTCAACGTTTTGACGAAACTCGTGGTTTTAAATTTATATCTTATGCTGTTTGGTGGATTCGTCAATCTATCTTACAAGCTTTAGCAGAACAATCTCGTATTGTGCGTTTGCCATTAAATAAAATTGGTTCTATCAACAAAATCAACAAAATGTATGCGTTGTTAGAACAATCTAATGAAAGACCACCTTCTGCTGAGGAAATTGCAAAAGAATTAGACATGACTGTAAATGATGTTAAAGAGTCTATGAAAAACTCTGGTCGTCATTTATCTATGGATGCTCCTCTTGTGGAAGGAGAAGATTCAAACTTATACGACGTTTTACGTTCAGGTGAATCTCCAAATCCAGATAGAGAATTAATCCACGAATCTTTACAAACCGAAATTGAAAGAGCTTTAGAAACATTAACTCCAAGAGAAGCTGATGTAGTTCGTTTATACTTTGGTTTAGGAGACCAACACCCGATGACTTTAGAAGAAATTGGTGAAACTTTCGATTTAACTCGTGAGCGTGTACGTCAAATTAAAGAAAAAGCTATCAGAAGGTTAAAACACACTTCTAGAAGTAAAATATTAAAAACATATTTAGGATAAAGCCTAATGAACGCGAACAATAGTCTAAGACTATTCGTTTTTTGATTGATGATTGAAACTCCGGCTGATTACCGGAGTTTTGCTTTTTAGGAGCAAAACTCCAGTCGATTTACTTCGTTCGGGTTTCCAGAGTTTTGCTTTTTAAGGCGCCAACCCTATAGGAAAATTATTTGCGATAAAAATTTGTTTGCGAACTTTGTGAAAAACCTTGCGAACCTTGTGGTTAAATTTTAACTTTGCCCAAACAACATAACTACAATAGTTCAAAATGAAAAACACACTAATCGCTCCTTCAGTTTTAGCTGCTGATTTTGCAAACCTTCAAAGAGATATAGAAATGATTAATAACAGTGAAGCAGATTGGTTTCACATTGATGTTATGGACGGTCATTTTGTACCAAACATTTCTTATGGAATGCCAGTCATTCAAGCTATAAAAAAACATGCTACAAAACCGTTAGATGTTCATTTAATGATTGAAAAACCTGAACGCTATATTGAAGAATTTGCAAAAATTGGTGCAGATATTATTACTGTTCATTATGAATCAACTGTTCATTTACATAGAACTTTGAGACAAATAAAAGCTGCTGGTTGCAAAGCTGGAGTTGTGCTTAATTTAACTACACCTGTTTCTGTTTTAGAAGATATTTTGCCAGAATGTTTTATGGTTTTAATCATGTCAATTAATCCAGGATTTGGAGGACAAAAATTTGAAGATATCACTTATCAAAAAGTTAGAAAACTAAGAAAGATGATTGATGAGCAAGGCTTAGATACCTTAATTGAAATTGATGGTGGTGTAACCGATAAAAATGCCAAACAGCTTGTTGATGCAGGTGCTGATGTTTTAGTAGCAGGAAGTTATGTTTTTGGAGCAGAAAACCCAAAGGAAAACATTATTAAGCTAAAGAAAATAAACAATTAACAAAAAAACAAAAATCCATTTGAACATAGGTATTCAAATGGATTTTTTATAATATACAGTTTTCAATATTTATAATTTAATGAAGTTTTTAACTGCTATTCCATGCTCAGACTTCAATCTTAAAATATAATTTCCTGAATTCAAATCTGAAACATCCAATAAAACTTCAGAATCCATATTTAAAGTTGAGGATTTTACTATTCTACCCATAATATCAATAACCTCTAACGAAGTATTTAAACTATTAGAATTATCTACAATTGTTAATGTATTACTAGTAGGATTTGGAAAAATTGAAACACTTGATGTAAATTCAAAACTATCATTCGCTAGAACTGTACCGTTTAAATTAAATGGAATTGCAAGAGTATTTGTTGAACCACCATCCGCTAAATTTCCCCATGTTGCAGCATTTCTAATTTTACCATTCCAATTAGAACTACTTAATGTGTTTAAAATAGTTATTGGCGGAACAAACAAAGCACCATCATTAATTGCATGAACCTGAAATTCAATCCAATATGTCCCAGCGGTCAAAGTTGTATTTATGTCTGCATTAAACTTCCAAATCTTTCTTGTTGTTCCAACTGTTGATGAAATTCTATATACAAATGCCTCACTACTTCCTGCATTATTAAGAACACTTGCTGTCATGTTACCAAAAACTACTGCTGAAGTTGATAAAGAAGGATCTCCATTCCATATTCTCACTCTAAGAGCATCAATAGGGATAGTAGTACCGGCATAACCTGTTTGGTATCCAAAAAAGTCAACCGTTGATATTGTCCATGTTTCTCCGGTTGGAACTACAAACTCATCTGCTAAAGCAAAATCCGTTGTACCAGCAGTTATATAATAACCGCTTGAACCTAATGTTGTATTAGGCGTTTGCAGCTCTGACCAAGTATATCCGGCCGGAGCAGTTGCATTAGAGGTAGATGTACCTCCAGTAGAAATAGGTCCATTTGTAAATATTTGTTGTGCATTAATCATTTGACTCAAAGCAAAAGCAAATAAACAATAAAATGATAAAAGAGTAGTTTTTTGATTCATATCCTGTAATTTATAATTTTTCATAAAATTAAGAATAATTACAATACAAAAAACAATTATTTAACAAATATGATGAATAATAATCATTAATATTGATCAATCAAATATTTTATTAAATCTGTAGTGGTTACAATTCCAACTAATAAATCTCCTAAAACTACTGGTAATGCATGAAATTCCTTACTAGATAATATTTCAGCAGCTTCTTTGATTGTAGTTTCTGGTGAAATTGTTACGAGATTTTTAGCCATAACTTGTTCAACAGTAAATAAATTATAAACTGTTGCATCTATTATTTCATCATCATCAATTGCATCTACAAAAGAAATACGAAGCAAATCAGTATAACTCAACATTCCAATTATTCTGTTGCCATTAACCACAGGAATGTGCCTTATTTTATTCTTTTTAAAAAGGGCTTCTGCTTTTGTTAAATCATCTTTAAGATTTAATTTAATAACATTTTTTGTCATAATAGTTGACACTGGAACTTTCTGTTTCATAACTGTCGATTTTGAAAATTAATACACTAAAGTCATCTTTAAATTTACAAAAAAAACATTTACAATTGTTATGAAATGGAATAAAAATGATATTAAATAGGCTCAGAAAAATTTATCATCACCTTAACTTTCTCAAACAATTCAGGAAATTCTCTTTGAAATTGGGTTGGCGTTTCAAAAAAATGTTCAAGAATAACGGCTATAAATTCAAACTGATTGGTAAAAGCATAAATTCTGAAATAATCGGATTCAACTAGCCTTTTATAATTGGCTGGTCTTTTAACTTGTTCCATAATTTCCTCGTAAGTTGCCGTAAAAATTGTTGCTGAAGTATCAGAATTTATCTGCCCTTGAAAACGTAGTACATGAGAAAATTCATGCAATCCTAAATTTAAATTATCATTACTAATTTCATAGCCTTCTAAAAAATGCTTCCATGAAAAAACAATAGCCTTCATTCTAGGGTTAAACTCTCCTTTGTGGTAATTGTCATTTGATCTTGAATAATAAACATCTGGATAAATGATTATTTTATCAATAATGGTAAACAAATAGTTCCGTAAACCAAATGTTAGCATTATAGCTGTTGAGGCAATTAGCACTTTCATTTGATCTGTCACTTGCAGATCTTCTTTACCATAAAAAGGGAATGTCTCTATAAAAGTTGCAACTCTGTGTTCAAAATACTTTTTTAATTTTGGAGAAAGTTTTTGATAAAATTTAAACTCACTTTCAAGAATATGCAATTGCGCTTTAGTTATTTTTTTGGGATTAAAATAAAAATGAACAAAGATTGGCTTTTTAAAGAAAAAAGCATAGGCAGGTTCAATAACTGAATTATAAAAAATTACACCTACAAAAAGAACTACAATAAAAACAATAAAATATACCAAGTGAAAATTAAATTAGGGTGCAAAAACAATTTAGCTAAATTAAAAAAATCCTGAACAAAAATGCTCAGGATTTTTAAATTAACAATAAAATTATTTCCAGCCACCACCTAATGCTCTGTATATATTTACTATTGCACTCATTTGTTGCATTTTAGTTTCAATAAGCTCAAACTTTGATTCTAATGCATCGCGTTGAGTTAACAAAACTTCCATATAATCCGCTCTAGCTGAGCTAAAGAGGTCGTTTGAGATGACTACAGATTTATTGAGTGCATCAACTTGCTGTGATTTAACCTCATAAATCTTTGCCATATTTTCAATTTTTGACAATTGATTTACTACTTCAATATAAGCATTTAAGATAGTTTTTTCGTAATTATATACAGCTTGAATTTGTTTGGCATTTGCGCTGTAATAAGTTGCTTTAATAGCATTTCTGTTTATCAATGGAGCAATTAAATCTCCTGTTATTGAGTAAAGAAGTGATTCTGGTGTTTTAAACAAATATTTTGAATCAAAAGCTTGAAGTCCAATTCCCGCTGAAATACCTAATGAAGGATAAAATCTAGCTTTGGCAACTTTTATATCTAGTTTGGCAGCTATCAATTCCTGTTCAGCTTGTTTTACATCAGGTCTATTTTCTAACAATTGAGAAGGAATACCTACACTTATGATTTGAGGGGTAATATCATTAAAAACCTGCGAACTTCTTTGAACAGGTTGTGGAAATCTACCTACTAAAAAATTAATTCTATTTTCAGTTTCTACAATTTTTTGTTGGATGGTAAACTGCAAACTAGTGGTATTAAAAACCTGAGCTTCAAATCTTTTTACGGCCAGTTCAGTAACTCTAGCTGATGCTTTTTGAAGTTTAACAACTTTTAAGGCATTGTTCTGAATTTCAATATTCTGTTTAATAATTTGCAATTGATTATCTAACGCAAGCAATTCGTAATAGGAATGAGCGATTTCAGAAATTAAATTGGTTTGTAAAAAATTCTTCCCTTCAACGGAAGCTAAATATCTACTGACAGCGGATTTTTTGGCATTGTGCAACTTATTCCATATATCTATTTCCCAAGTTGCATAAACTCCCACAAAATAATCTTGAAGAGGTTCGGGAGTTTCAATACCTGGTTTGATTTCTGTGGTTGCATCATTTGCTCCTTTACTTGTGTATCTACCCACTTTTTCAACACCAGCACCACTTTTTATTCCTAGAAAAGGTAAATATTCTCCTTTTCGTGCTCTTACTTCATTTCTTGAAATTTCAATTTCTTGCAACACTATATTGAATTCTTGATTATTTTGTAGTGCAGTTGTAATTAAAGTATCTAAATATGGATCCGCAAAATATTCCTTCCAAGTCAATTGAGCAGAATTGATAGTGTCTTTTACATTATTAAAACTCGATGGAATATCCTTATTTTCATTACGCTGAATTAAATTAGGTGTTTTACAACCGATGAATGTCAGTATAAAAATGAAAATAATAATTTGTTTATAAATGTTTTTATTCATGGCTATTTTTATGTTCTTTATTATGTAAAAAATCTTTTGTTTGTTCTACAAATTCTTGTGATAAGGAGTTATCATCTTCATTTTTAATTAATTTTCTTCCATTGGCTAATGTTCCAAAAATAAAATACAATCCAGGCACAACTACAACGCCAAAAATAGTTCCGAAAAACATTCCACCAAGTGCTGCTGAACCTAATGTTCTATTGCCAATTGCTCCTGCACCTGAAGCTAACATTAAAGGAATTAAACCTGCAATAAAAGCAAAAGACGTCATTAAAATAGGTCGAAAACGCACTCTTGCTCCTTCTATGGCAGATTCTAGTATTGACAATCCTTCATGATGTTTTTGAACGGCAAATTCAACAATTAATACTGCATTTTTTCCAAGTAATCCAACTAACATGATGAGTCCAATTTGCGCATAAATATCGTTTTGAAGACCCATTAATTTTAGCAATAAAAAAGAACCAAAAACTCCAACTGGCAATGAAAATACGACTGCAAGTGGAATGATAAAACTTTCATATTGTGCCGCTAATACAAAATAAACGAACACTAATACAATTAAAAAAATGTAAATGGATTCATTACCTCTACTGGCTTCATCATAAGAAAGTCCTTCCCAAGCAATGTCATATCCTTTTGGCAGAGTTTCTTTTGCTACTTCTCTAACAGCTTCAATAGCTTCGGCGGTTGTATATCCTTTTGCTGGAAGTCCTTGAATAGCTGCCGAATTATACATATTGAATCTTGTAATTTCATTAGGACCTTGTGTCTTTTTCAATTTCATAAAAGCTGAATAAGGAACCATTTCTCCTGAATCATTCTTAATGTACATATTTAAAACATCAGAAGGCAATCTTCTAAATTTAGGATCAGATTGAACATAAACTTTGAAAAAACGCTCAAACTTAATAAAGCCTTGTTCGTATGTACTACCAATCAAAATATCTAAATTCTCCATAGCTTTCCCAATAGAAACTCCTTTTTGCATGGCCAATTGGTTGTCAATTTCTAATTCATATTGCGGATAATTGGCTGCGAAAAAAGAAAACAATCCAGATAATTCTTTTCTTTTTTCAAGGTTTTCCATGAATTTTTTATTGATTTCATCAAAATCCTTGTAATCTACCGTAGTGCTTTTATCCAATAATCGCATTGAAAAACCTCCTGAAGAACCAAAACCTGGAATTGCTGGTGGCTCAAAAAACTCAATTTTTGCTCCAATATTTTTAGATTTTTCTTCCAATTCTTCCATGATTTCTGTCACTTTATGTTTTCTATCTGACCAAGGTTTTAAATTGATTAAACAAGTTCCTGCATTGGAACCTCTACCTTCAGTCATAATTTCATAACCTGCCAATGAAGAAACTGATTCTACACCGTCAACATGTTCACAAATTTTTTGAAGCCTTTGTGAAACTTGGTTGGTAGTTTCTAATGTTGAACCTGATGGTGTTTGGATAATTGCATAAATAGTTCCTTGATCTTCACTTGGAATAAAGCCTGATGGAAGAATTTTATTCACTAAAAAAGTTCCGGCACAAAATGCCAATAAAACAAAAAAGGTTAACCATCTTCTGCTTACAATTGATTTTAGTAAGATTACATATTTCCCTGTGAGTTTATCAAAAAGAGCATTGAAGCTATCTAATGCTTTGGTTAATATATTTTGTTTCTTTTTCTTACCATGATTGTTTTTCAATAGCATAGCACAAAGCACTGGAGTAAGTGTAAGTGCAATAATTGCTGAAATTACAATTGAACTTGCCATTGTGATTGAAAATTGACGGTAAAAAGTTCCCACTGGACCAGACATGAATGAAATAGGTATAAAAACTGATACCATCACAGCAGTAATAGCTATAATAGCTCCACTGATTTCTGCTAAAACTTTCTGAACTGCTTTGTATGGTGAAATGTTTGGAAATTCTTCAAACTTGGCATGCACAGCTTCAACGACGACAATGGCATCATCTACCACAATACCAATGGCTAATACAAGGGCAAATAGCGTTACTAAATTTATGGTAATTCCAAAAAATTGAATTACAAAAAAGGCTCCAATTAAAGAAACAGGTACAGCCAAAATCGGAATTAAAGTTGAACGCCAATCTCCAAGAAAAATGAAAACTACCAAGGCAACTAAAATAAAGGCATCTCTTAATGTATCAATCACTTGTTCTATAGAAGCATCTAAGAATTTAGAAACATCATAACTGATTTTGTAATCAAGACCTGGTGGAAAAGTTTCTTTCATTTCCTCCAATTTTGCTTTTACTTGCTCAATTACTTCATTGGCATTGCTTCCATAATTTTGCTTTAATACAATAGAAGCTGATGGATGACCGTCTAAATTTGAATAAATATCAAAGAATTCACTTCCCAGTTCTGCTCTTCCTATATCTTTTAAATGAACTATTTCTCCGTTAGCATTAGCTCGTATAATTACATTTTCATATTCTTCAGGTTCACTGAATCTTCCTTTATAAGTTAAAACATACTCTAATGATTGTGCTTGAATCCCTGAGCTTTGTCCTATTCTTCCGGGACGACCCACTATACTTTGTTCACCTAGAGCTTTCATCACTTCATCGGTAGAAATATTGTAAGCTCGCATTCGGTCAGGATTTAACCAAATACGCATGGCATAGGTTCTACTTCCTAAAATTTGTGATCTTGCAACTCCTTTGATTCTGTTGATTTCTGGGAGCATCTTAACATTGGCATAGTTGTATAGGAATTTTTCATCCATGTCTTTACCTTTTGCATATAAGTTGACATACATCAACATACTAGGTTGAATTGGAGTGATGACTACACCTTCTCGTTGAACAAGTTCTGGCAAAAGGGGCATAACTTGGTCTACTCTAGTTTTTACCCTTACTACTGCTTGATTGGGATCTGTGCCCGGTTCAAAAATAATTCTAAGAGTTGCTTCACCTGCACTTGTTGCATCTGTTGCCATATAGCGCATTCCTTCTACTCCATTGATAGCGTTTTCTAATGTAATGAGTGTTGATTTAACCAAAACATCCGCACTTGAACCAGGATAGGCAATAAAAATGTTTACTGTAGTAGGTGCAATATCAGGAAACTGTGACGTTGGCAATTTCAAAATTGAAAGTGATCCCATGAAAACAATAATAATCGAAATTACAATTGCAAAAACGGGTCTATGTATAAATTTACTAAACATGTTTTTATTTTTTTATAGTATTCGATTATTCTGCGTAAAGTTCTAAATGTGAAAGAACGCTTTCTGGTTTTTCCAACTTATAGTTTATTTTTTCATTTTCTTTTACAAGTCGCAATCCTTCTAATAGGATTTTATCCTTTTCGTTCAAGCCCTTTTTTATGATAAACAAATGAGGTAATTCCGCAGCAATGACAATTTCTCTTGATTGGACTTTATTATCTTTATCAATTACATATACATATTTTTTATCTAAGACTTCAAAAGTTGCTTTCTGAGGAATTAAGGTTGCGTCTTTATAAGGTAAGGTTACATGAATATTACCCGTTTCTCCATGTCGCAAAAGTCCTTTTGGATTAGGAAAAGTAGCTCTAAACGAAATATTTCCTGTTTCATTATTAAAGTCAGCTTCTATGGTTTCAACAATTCCAGCATAATCAAAGTATTTGTTATTTGCCATTAGCAAATTAACTTTTGTGTTATTGTTTTTTTCTTGACTGGCTTTAAAATCTAAATATTCGGCTTCTGGAACATTATAATAAACCCACATTTTACTATTATCTGAAAGGTTTGTCAATAAATCTCCTTCATCTACTAAACTTCCTAATTTTACTTGAAAACGGTCGATTATTCCATCAAAAGGTGCTCTAATTTCTGTAAATTGTAAATGTACTTTTGCTAAAGATAATTGAGCGTTTGCCTTATCTAGTTTTGCTTTCGCCATCGCCAATTCATTTGGTGCAACAACATCACTATCGGCTAAACGTTTGGTGTTTTTGTATTCAATTTCAGCGAAATTTGCTTCTGCTTTTGCAATTTGCATTTCTGCTTCATATAATTTGGGCATGATTTGAAATAATATTTGCCCTTTTTTCACAAATTGACCTTCATCTACAAATATTTTTTGAAGGTATCCTCTTTCTAAAGCTCTTAATTCGATATGCTGAATAGATTGTATTTGGGAAACATAATCTTTTGTAACTACTGTATCTTTCTGAATTGGATTGGTAACTAAATATTCTGTTTTTTCTTCTTTTTCTTTTTCTTCTTTTTGGCAACTTGTATGTGCTACTAAAACACAAATGCTCATGAACATGAGAATTCTTTTCATGGTAATTTTATTTAAACGATGTTTATGGAAATAATTAATAAGACGTATGTTGTAAGCACACGAAAAAATCACTATAAGTTAGTAACTATAGGATTGAAAAGGCAATTTGAAAAGATATCAAATTAGATATACGCCTAGTAACACGTTTAATTTGGTTGTAGTGTAGTACTCAAAAAACTTATAATGTGAAAAACGCTTTTTGACAATTTTATGCTGACTTTCTAATTTTTGATTGCGAAAATCAAACTTGTAATAAGCACTACATACATTATTTTTTTTGCTTGGAGATTCATTTTCTTCTTCAACAATTTCCACATCAGTTGTGCAAATTAAATCATTGGCTTTTTGAAGAATAGTATGAAAAAAAGTAGTCGTTAAAATAGTACCATTCTGATGGATATCAGAATCAATATTTTCAATTTGATTAATTGTCTCCTGAAAGGTTAATGTGTCTTGTGACTGATTTGCATTAGCATACAAATTGCCATAAATAGATAAAAAGAAAACATATAACGAAAAAAAGTATTTCATTAAATTTTAATCAATTAGGGAACAAAATTACATGATTATTTTAATTTAACAATTTTAAGTGGATTTAATTAAATGTTAAAAAATATTTTACTATACATTTACAAAATGAAATTAAAAATTAATAGATGATGAAAGCATTAATAACTTTACTATTTATATGTACCATAAACGTTCAAAGTTTCATAGCTACAGATGTCTATATTTGCGATTCAAAAGGAGCTAAAAAATACCATTATTCCAAAACCTGTAGAGGATTAAATGCTTGTAAACATCAAGTAATAAAGAAAACTAAATCTGACGCTCAAAACCTTGGTCTTACGCTTTGTGGTTGGGAAGATTAATAGTATTTTGGCTTGATGAAAAAAATAGTATCTTTCATTTTTCTAATTGCATTTTCAAACTCGTTTTCCCAACTAAAAGTCATCTCTTGGAATGTGGAAAACTTGGGTAAATCCAAATCTGATTCAACGATTACTTATATTGCCAACACTTTAAAAGACTATGATGTTGTGGCTTTGCAGGAAGTTGTGGCGGGTTATGGTGGCACACAAGCTGTGGCAAAATTAGCAGAAGAACTCAATAGAAAAGGTTCAAAATGGGATTATGTAGTAAGTGAACCCACAACAGGTAGCAGTTACAAAACAGAACGTTATGCTTTTTTATGGAAAACTAAAAATGTAAAGAAAATTGGAGAGGCGTGGTTAGAGAAAAAATACAGTTTAGAAATTGATAGAGAGCCTTTTTATTGTACTTTCAGTTATAACGAAAAATCCATCACTCTTGTTAATTTTCATGCTATAACCAAAAGCAGACAACCTGAAACAGAAATCAAATACTTTAAGTTTTTACCGTCTCAATATCCTTTGTTGAACTTGTTTTTTATAGGCGATTTCAATTGTCCGCCAAAACACACCGTTTTTAATCCGTTGAAAAAAATGGGTTTTATCTCCGTTTTTGAAAATCAGAAAACGACTTTAAAAAAAGAATGTGACGAGCAAGAATGTTTAGCCTCTGAATTTGACAATATTTGGTACAACAGTGCTAAAGTAAAGATTTTAAAAAAAGATGTAATCCACTTTTATACTGATTTTACATCTTTAAAAAAAGCTGGAGAAGTTTCGGATCACATTCCAATTTGGGTTGAAATTAGGTTGAATTAAATAAAAAATGCCCAACAAGTGTTGAACATTTTTATACGCTATTTATTTGTGACCTCGACAGGATTCGAACCTGTAACCCTCAGAGCCGAAATCTGATATTCTATCCAGTTGAACTACGAAGCCAAAAAAAGTACGAAGTACGAAGTAAAAAGTACGAAGTTTGAAATTGGTTTCATCGTACTTTTTACTTGGTACTTTAAATTAAACTAATAATTTCTTAACTACTGTTGAGATTGTTTTTCCGTCTGAGTTTCCTCCTAATTCTTTTGAGGCGATTCCCATTACTTGTCCCATAGATGCCATTCCTGAAAATCCTCCATCTGCAATGATTTTGGCTACAGCTGCTTCTACTTCTGCTTCTGATAATTGTGCTGGTAAAAACTTTTCTATAACAGCAACTTGTGCTAATTCTGGTTCTGCTAAGTCATTTCTACCTTGTTCAGCGAAAATGTTAGCACTGTCTTTGCGTTGTTTTACAAGTTTTTGTAAAATTTTGATTTCGTCTTCCTCAGAAAGTCCATCCGCAGAACCTGAAGTTTGTGCTAATAATATTTCTGATTTTACGGCTCTTAAAGCTTCTAAAGCAACAGTATCTTTGGCTTTCATAGCCTCTTTCATACTGTCCATAATTTTTGTAGATAAACTCATTTTTTATTGTTTATGGTTGATTGTTTGTTGTTTCCCTTAAATTTCTTATCTCATTTTACAATGAAAAACTGGAAATAGGTTCTAATTAAAAATTGGGGCAAAGATAATTAAAAAACCCGTATGGTTATAATTAACTATACGGGCTTTTGAGGTTAAGTTTATGGAAATTAGTCTACGTTATCATGAAGGAAAGAGTTGTTAGAACGCAATTGGGGATCGTCGTTGCTATCTGTTCCTAAAGACATTCGAGACTTAGTGTTGTGTAATTCTGGTGATTCTAAATCAACCCCCATTCTTTTGTAGGCTGGTTGTTTTTCTATTTCATCAATTCTTGAGTTCGTATTGAATTTATAATTGAATTCTTTCATTTTGCGTTTGCGTTCTTCGGTGCGAAGGCGTAATGTTTCTTCAATCGTTAATTCAGTTAAATCTCTATTTTCTAAATTTGTTACAGCATCTGAATTATCATGAGCTTCAACAGTGTTGACTTTGATGTCTAATTCTGGATGAATTGGCTCTGCAACTTGTTGTGGTTTTGCTCCTAATAGCTCGTTTTCTTTTTCTAAATATTCTTCTAAAGAATGTTTGATGATTCCGTTTTTTTCTACTTCAGTAACTGGAATAAATTCAACGTGTTCATTAACTACAATATCTTTTGCTTCGTCTGTAAGATTAAAAATGATTTGATTTTCTTTTTGCTCTTCTGATTTTGTTTCAAACATATCTAAAGAGAATAGCAAATCGTCTTCTTTGGCAATTACAAATTCTGGCTCAACCACTTCGATTTCTCTGATTGGTTTTGGTGAAGAAGTGATTTCAAAAACTGTTTCTTGTTTGGCTTGTGGCGCAATAATTTCGAATGTGACATTGATGTTTTTTAAAGCTTCAGTTGTTGCAATTAATTCGTTTTCTTGTGCTACAATGGTATTGAATTCTTCTGTTGCTTCTTCTAATGAAAAAATAATCTTTTCTTCTTTTTCTTCGGAAACTATTTCTTCTTCATAAACCGTTATGGATGAAGTTGACTCAGCTTGTATGGGACTAACCTCTTCTGCTTCAACTTCAATATTAAAATTTGCCTTATCAATTAGATTTTTAACAATTTTTTGTTCGTCTTCTAATGAGTGAATAATTCTATTTGGCTCTGTATTAACAATTTCGTGTTGTTGTTCTGCATTGAAACCTGTAGCGATAATAGTTACAGAAACTGAATCTTCTAATGTTTCATCTTCACCAACTCCCATGATGATATTTGCATTGAAACCTGCTTCTGTTTGAATGAAGTCGTTGATTTCACCAATTTCATCGATAGTAATTTCTTGAGAACCTGAAACGATTAATAGCAATACATTTTTAGCTCCTGTGATTTTATTGTCATTCAACAACGGAGAATCTAAAGCGTTTTTTATAGCAATTTTAGCTCTATCATCACCAGCAGCCACAGCAGAACCCATAATAGCTGTTCCGCTATTTGAAAGTACGGTTTTAGCGTCTTTAAGGTCAATATTTTGTGTATAGTGGTGTGTAATTACTTCTGCAATTCCTCTTGAAGCTGTTGCTAAAACTTCATCTGCTTTTGAGAAACCTGCTTTAAAGCCTAAATTACCGTAAACTTCTCTTAATTTATTGTTGTTGATTACGATAAGTGAATCTACTTGTTTACGCAATCTTTCTACTCCTTGTAAGGCTTGTTCTTGACGCACTTTTCCTTCAAATTGGAAAGGAATTGTAACAATACCTACTGTAAGAATATCTCTTTCTTTGGCTAATTGTGCAATAACTGGTGCTGCACCTGTTCCTGTTCCTCCACCCATTCCTGCAGTGATGAAAATCATTTTTGTGTTAGTGTCTAACATTTTTTCGATTTCATCTACGCTTTCTATGGCAGATTGTTGTCCTACTTCTGGATTTGCTCCAGCACCAAGACCTTCAGTTAGGTTTACCCCTAATTGTATTTTATTGGGCACAGGACTATTGGCAAGTGCTTGAGAATCTGTATTACAGATAATAAAGTCAACACCTTTAATTCCTTGTTTAAACATGTGATTGATTGCGTTGCTTCCACCGCCACCAACACCGATTACTTTAATTACGTTTGATTGATTTTTAGGTAAATCAAATGAAATATTTCCAAATTCTGAGTCGTTCATCATATTTTTGGTTTTTTAATTTTCTTATTCTCTTACACAAGCTGTTTCGACTTGCATAAATCTTAATTTAGTTTATTCTCTCTTAAAAACGCCTAACGGAACACTGTTTTTTCTACTCAGCGTTGTCTAAAAATTCTTTGATTTTTTCAATGTATTTATCAAAAAATGAGCGTTTTACTTTTCCTTCAGTACTCTCATTGTCGTTGTTTGAAGCTACCATTTGGTTGTCGATGATTTCTTCTTCTTCAACTTTCATTTCAGGTTGCTTAACGACTTCTTCTTTTTTCATTTCTACTAATGGTGTAGCGCTTTTGGTATTATTTCTAATACTGTTCATTACTAAACCAACAGCTGTTGCGTATAATGGACTTGAAATTTCTTCATCAGAATCTCCAGCTAAATGTTCGTTTGGATATCCGATTCTTGTATCCATTCCGGTTATATATTCTACTAATTGTTTGATGTGTTTTAGTTGAGAACCTCCACCGGTTAACACAATTCCTGCAATTAATTTTTTCTTGTTGTCTTCGTGACCGTATTCTTTGATTTCGGCATATACTTGCTCAATAATTTCTACGACTCTTGCGTGAATAATTTTTGATAAGTTTTTCAATGAAATCTCTTTGGGTTCACGACCTCTTAATCCTGGTATAGAAACAATTTCGTTGTCTTTATTTTCTCCTGGCCATGCAGAACCAAATTTTACTTTTAACAATTCTGCTTGCTTCTCAATAATTGAACATCCTTCTTTGATGTCTTCTGTAATCACATTTCCTCCAAAAGGAATTACAGCTGTATGGCGAATGATTCCATCTTTAAAAATGGCTAAATCTGTTGTTCCTCCTCCTATATCAATCAACGCAACGCCTGCTTCTTTTTCTTCTTGACTTAGAACAGCATCTGCTGACGCTAATGGCTCTAAGGTTAATCCTGATAAATCTAAACCTGCACTTTTGATGCATCTGCCTACGTTTCTGATTGAAGCGGCTTGTCCCACAACCACATGAAAACTTGACTCAACTCTTGAACCGTACATTCCTACTGGTTCTTTTATTTCGGCTTGACCGTCAATTCTAAATTCTTGAGGCAATACATGGATAATTTCTTCTCCAGGTAGCATTGCTAGTTTGTGTACTTGACCGATTAATTGGTCTATATCTGCATCTCCTATTACTTCTTCTGCGTTAGGTCTACTGATGTAATCGCTATGTTGAATGCTACGTATGTGTTGCCCTGCAATTCCTACTACTACGTCATTAATTTTATAATCTGAGTTAGCTTCAGCTTCTTGAACGGCTTGTTGGATTGACTGAATAGTCTGTGTGATGTTATTCACTACGCCACGATGTACGCCTAAACTTTTAGATTTTCCTATTCCAAGAATTTCTAATTTACCGTATTCGTTTTGACGACCAATCATGGCAACAATTTTTGTTGTTCCGATGTCTAATCCTACTGCTATGTTATCTTTTCCCATACCCAAATTATTTAGCACAAATTACTTGCTGTGTAAAAATCAAATTGACTGACTTATAGTTCTTAATCAATGTATCTTTTGTTGCGTGTTGCAAAAACGCTTTGTAATTTTTGAATTTGGTTTCCATATTGGCTTCTGTTCCAAAAATCACTTTATAATCATAGTCTCTCACTGAAAAAATAATATTTCCTTTTTGAGATTTTTTTATATCAACAATGTTATGCTTTAGCATTTCATCTTTATCAATATAGCTAAAAATAGCAACAAGTTCGTTTAATTCGTTCTCGCTAATAACGCCATAATAAACAGGAACTCTTGGTGTAAAATTTTCCGATAAAGGCACTTTATCTCCTTTGTCGTCTAAATAATAGGAACCATTTTCATTTATAACTCTAATTATTGGTTTTTTTTGCTTGACTTTAGCACTCAAAATTCCGTCAATCGAACAAAAAACTTCAGAATTATCTACGTATTTATTAGCATTCAATACATTTTCTAGCTTCTTCAAATCTACCTTTTCTTTTTTTACTTTGGAAGAGCCTTCAAAATTTTGTATTAACAAGTTATTAACCATTGCTTCATTTAAAAACGGAAAATCGTCTTCATTAAAGGCAATGTTTATGTGTTGTATTTTTCGCTCTTGGTTTTTAATTCTGGCGAAAGAATACATGAAAATCATTAGGATAATGATAAGTAGTAAACGTATATTATTCCAGTTAAATTTTTTCACTTATTTTCTTTTTTATGTCGGAAACCATTTCGCCTAAATCTCCTGCTCCAATGGTTACAAAAACGGTTGCATTTGATTGGCTTAATTCGTTTAATAGTTCTTCTTTTTGAACTAGTTTTTTATTTTTATTTTCTATTTTATTCAACAGCCAAGTTGAAGTAATTCCTTCTATGGGTAATTCTCTTGCTGGATAAATTTCCATTAGTAAAACTTCGTCAAAGTTTGATAAACTTGTTGCAAAATCGTCTGCAAAATCTTTAGTTCTACTGAACAAATGCGGTTGAAAAACAGCACATATTTTTTGCGTTGGAAATAATTCTCTAACGGCTTGGTGCACGGCATTTATTTCTGTGGGATGATGTGCATAATCATCAATGTAAGTGACTTTTTCTTCTCTAATTTGGAATGAAAAACGTCTTCTAATGCCTTTAAAGGATGCTAATGCTTTTTTAATTTTATCATTTTCTACACCATAGGTTTTTGCCATTGACAAAGCCATAAGTGCATTAGACAAGTTGTGATGCCCTGGCAATCCAAACTGAATGTTTTCGATTAATTCATTTCCAAACTTTGCATCAAAAACATAATAGCCGTTTTCAATTTTTATGTTTTGAGCTGTTATTTTTGCATTATCATTTATCCCAACAGAAATTCCATCAAGGGTTAAACCGTTGGCGTAAAATAAGTTGGCTTTATCTTCTACTTTATCGGCAAATTCTCTAAAACTTTCTTCAATGGCATTAGCATCTCCATAAATATCTAAATGATCAGCGTCCATTGATGTTATGCAAGCTATATTGGGATGAAGGTGTAAAAAGGATCTGTCAAATTCATCAGCTTCTACTACTGTGATGGTTTTGCCATTTCCTACAAGGTTTGAATCGTAATTTTCTACAATTCCACCTAAAAAGGAAGTGACATCTAAACCGCTTTGAAATAAAATATGTGCTAAAATACTTGATGTTGTAGTTTTTCCATGGGTACCTGCAACGGCAAAACAAAATGTGTCTTTGGTGATTAAGCCTAAAACTTCTGCTCTTTTTTTAACTATATAATTTCTTTCGTTAAAATAATTCCATTCGGAATGTAAAATTGGCACTGCTGGTGTGATTACAACTAAAGTATTTTCTACGTAAAAATCTTTTGGAATTAGACTGATATTGTCTTCAAAATGAACATCTATACCTTCTTGTTGCAACTCTTTGGTTAATTGCGTTTCTGTTTTATCATAACCTTTTACATTCTTTCCAATATTCTTGAAATAACGAGCCAAGGCACTCATTCCGATGCCTCCGATTCCTATAAAATAAATGTTATGTATTTGGTTTAGGTTCATTTTGTGTAATCGTTTATTTGTTGAATTGTGTAATCGTATCTTGAATTATCAGTTAAACAGTTCAACGATTTAACAGTTTAACAATCTCATCAACTATATCTTTTGTTGCGTTTGGTTTGGCTAATTTTTTTATGTTTTGACTTAGTTGTTTTTGCTTATCTTGGTTTGAAATTAAATCTGAAAATATGTTTTCAAATTCGGTATCTAAATTGGATTCTTTTATTAGGATTGCTCCATTTTTATCGCAAATGGCTTTGGCGTTTTTGGTTTGATGGTCTTCTGCTACGTTTGGTGATGGAATAAAGATTGTAGGTTTTCCTACCAAACACAATTCTGAAACGGATGAAGCTCCAGAACGAGAAATTATAAAATCTGCAGCCGCATAAATTAGATCCATTCTATCAATGAATGAAACTACTTGAACATCTTCTTTTTCAGAAAAACGTTTGTATTCTGCCATATAAAAATTTCCACATTGCCAAAAAACTTGAACTCCTGATTGTAACAGAAAATCTAGTTCTTTTTCAATTAATTGATTAATTCTTCTTGAACCTAAACTTCCCCCAAGAATTAATACCGTTTTTTTGTTGTCATCTAGATTGAAATAGGCAATTGCTTCACTTCTTTTTGTATCGATATCTAGCAAATCTTGACGAACTGGGTTTCCTGTTAGTTTTATTTTATCTTTTGGAAAGAAGTTTTCTAAATTTTCATAGGCTACACAAATGGCGCTTGCTTTTTTACCTAATAACTTATTGGTGATTCCTGGATAGGAATTTTGTTCTTGTACTACTGTTGGAATATTTAAAATATTCGCTATTTTAAGCACTGCTCCAGAGGCAAAACCACCAGTTCCTACAACTACATTTGGCTTAAATTTTTTCAATATGAAATACGAATTCCACAAACTAGAAGTTAGTTTGAATGGAAACATTGCATTTCTTAGGGTTAGTTTTCTTTGTAAACCTGCAATCCAAAGGCCTTTAATTTTGTAACCTGCTTGGGGTACTTTTTGCATTTCCATTTTGTCTTTTGCTCCCACAAAAAGAAACTCTGCATCTGGAAATTTATTTTTTAATTCATTAGCAATAGCGATTGCAGGATAGATATGTCCTCCTGTTCCACCTCCACTGATTATGAATTTTTTCGTACTCATTTTTATTGATTTAAAATAGGTTCTAATGGGTTTTTATTGGTTTCTCCTTTTGATTCTATTTCTTGTTGTTCTTCTCTTTCTTCTTCTAGTTGGATTTCTTTATCAATTATTCTTTGAAGTGCTTCGTTTCTTTTTTCTGCTTCTTTTAAATCGGCTGCTACTTCTTCATCTTTTTTACTGACACTTAAGATAACACCAATGGCTGCACATGTCATCCAAATGGAAGTTCCTCCACTACTTATTAATGGTAGTGTTTGCCCAGTGACTGGTAAAAGTTCAACTGCAACACCCATGTTAATTAATGCTTGAAATATTATTGGGAAACCTAATCCTATGATTAATAATTTTCCATAAAAAGAGGATGCTTTGTGTGCGCAAACAATGAATCTAAAGAATAATAACATATAGACGAACAATATGCCTAGTCCGCCAATAAGTCCATATTCTTCTACGATGATTGCGTATATAAAATCGGAAGAAGATTGAGGTAGAAAGTTTTTTTGCACACTTTTTCCTGGACCAAGTCCGTAAATTCTTCCTGAAGCAATTGCTATTTTTGCTTTGTCTATTTGGTAATTATCTTCATCTGTTTCGTTTGAAGATAGATAACGATCAATTCTTGCTTCCCAAGTCTTAACTCTTGTATTTGACATTTGCTCTGGAAAAGCTTTAGCAACCGAGACAAATAAAACAAGTACTAAAATTCCAGAACCGATAATAGTTGCTAAATATTTTACAGGATATTGCCCGATAAAAACCAACATACAAACCATCGCAAAAATCAAAGCTGTAGTTGAAAAATTTGATGGCAAGATTAATATTAACACCAAAAAAACAGGCATCCAAAGTTCTATCAATGAAGATTTGAAAGTGAATTCTTTTTCTTTAATTTTTGCCAAATATTTAGCCACATAAACCATAAGAACTATAGACGCTAATGAAGATGTTTGAAAACTCAAACCGATAAATGGAATGCTTATCCAACGACTTGCGTTTGCTCCGCCAATTGTTGTGCCTTGAAACATGGTGTAAATCAGTAACACAACCACCAATGGCATCAATAGCATGGAGAGCGCTTTGGTGTAATGATAAGGCATTTTATGCACAAAATAAATGATGCAAAAACCTAGAAAGAGGTGTCCTAAATGTTTTACTAAATAACCCAAAGTTGACCCTTTGCCAATTACATAGACAAGATTTGTACTTGCACTATATACTGGCATAAAAGAAATTAGCGCTAGTAAAAATACTAATGCCCAAATTCCTTTGTCTCCCTTTAAGTTATTAATAAAATTATTCATTACAAGTTTCTTACTGCGCTTTTAAATTGGTTTCCTCTGTCTTCATAATTTTCAAATAAATCAAAACTTGCACAAGCTGGTGACAACAAAACTGTTTCTCCTTTTTCGGCAATTTTTTGAGCTACTTTAACGGCTTGTTCCATAGAAGAAGTTTCTACCATTACATCTACAATGTTGTTAAATGAGTCGATAATTTTTTTGTTATCTACTCCAAGACAGATGATGGCTTTTACTTTTTCATTTACTAAAGGCATCAACTCTGTGTAGTCATTTCCTTTATCAACTCCACCTACAATCCATATTGTTGGTGTTTCCATACTTTCTAGGGCAAAAAAGGTGGCATTAACGTTTGTAGCTTTTGAATCGTTTATGTACTGAACGTTTTCAATTTTTAGTACTTTTTCTAAACGATGTTCTACTCCTTGGAAATTTGACAAACTCTCTCTGATTGTTTGTTTTCTAATGTTCATCAGCTGGGCTACAGTTGTTGCAGCCATGGCGTTCTTCACATTATGCATTCCGTCTAGTGATAAATTTGATGTTGGCATATTGATTTGTTTGTTGTTTGTGATATTAATTATTGTTTTGTCTTCTAAATAGCTTCCTTCTTCTAGTTTTTGTGTCAATGAAAAGGGCAATTTTTTGGCTTTTATTTTATTGTTTTTTAACCACACTGAAATGGCTTCATCTTCATTATCATATATTAAATAATCTTTTTCTGTTTGATTTAAAGTCACTCTAAATTTTGACTCTATGTATAATCCATAATCATAGTTATATCTATCTAAATGATCTGGGCTAATGTTTGTAATAATGGCAATATGTGGTTTATAGTTTATAATTCCATCTAATTGAAAACTACTCAGCTCTAGCACATAAACATCTACTTTGTCTTCTGCAACTTGCCATGCAAAACTTTTTCCTATATTTCCTGCTAGGCCAACATTTAAACCTCCTTGTTTTAGCAAATGATAGGTCAAAAGGGTTGTTGTTGTTTTTCCGTTACTTCCTGTTATTCCTATTGTGATTGCATCTGTGTATTGGTAAGCAAATTCAATTTCTGAAATTACTGGAATACCTTTTTCCACAAGTTTTTTTACAATTGGTGATTTATCAGGAATGCCAGGGCTTTTCATTACGATATCAGCATTTAGAATTAATTCTTCTGTGTGCTTTTCGTCTTCCCATTCAATCTTATTTAATCCAAGAACTTCTTTGTAATTGTTTTTTATTTTTCCATAATCTGATACAAAAACATCGTATCCTTTCTTTTTCCCAAGAATTGCTGTTCCTACTCCACTTTCTCCTCCACCAAGAATTACAAGTCTTTTCATAACTATCTTAGTTTAAGTGTTACAATGGCAACAATTGAAAGCATGATGGCTACAATCCAAAATCGGGTTACAATTTTACTTTCGTGATAGCCCTTTTTTTGGTAGTGATGATGTAAGGGTGACATGAGAAAAACTCTTCTTCCCTCACCAAATCGTTTCTTGGTATATTTGAAATAACTGACTTGAATTATTACGGATAAATTTTCAGCAAAAAAGATGGCACATAATACAGGTAATAGCATTTCTTTTCTTACTGAAATAGCTAGAACTGCAATGATTCCTCCAATGGTTAAACTTCCTGTATCTCCCATAAAAACAGATGCTGGATAAGAGTTGTACCATAAAAACCCTATCAGTGCTCCAATAAATGAAGCTATGTAAACTGTCATTTCACCAGAATTTGGGATATACATAATATTCAGGTAATCTGACAAGATGATATTACCTGAAACGAATGTAAAAATTCCAAGTGCTAGGACAGAAATAGCCGAAGTTCCTGCTGCTAAACCATCAATTCCATCGGTAAGATTAGCTCCATTTGAAACGGCTGTGATAATAAAAATTACAACTGGAATAAAAATTAACCAAGCCCAATTTTCGTATCCGTCACCCATGAAACTTAATACTTCTGCATAATCAAATTCATTGTTTTTGAAAAAGGGTATTGTTGTTGCTGTTGATTTTTCTTCTAACATGGATTTTAATGCGGTGTTTGATGCATTAATTCTTGTTTCTGCTGTATCTTTTCTTACTGTAACTCCTTCATTGAAATACAAAACTGAACCTACTATTAATCCTAATCCTACTTGACCAATTACTTTGAAAATACCTTTTAATCCTTGTTTATCTTTCTTAAATATTTTGATATAATCGTCAATGAATCCGATAGTTCCCATCCATAATGTGGTTACGATCAATAGAATTACATAAATATTATCTAGTTTGGCTAACAATAAAACTGGGATTAGTGTAGCCATGATGATAATGACTCCTCCCATTGTTGGTGTTCCTGCTTTTTCTTTTTGCCCTTCTAAGCCTAATTCTCTAACTGTTTCTCCTACTTGTTGTCTTCTTAAAAAGTTGATGATTCTTTTTCCAAAAACAGTTGAGATAAGCAGTGACAAAATAATTGCTAATGCTGAACGAAACGTTATATATTGAAATAACCCAGCTCCTGGAACCTCAAAATTATTTTCTAAATATTGGAACAAATAATATAACATCTTCTATTTGTTTAGTTGGGTTAATAATTCGGTTACTATTTTTAAATCATCGAAATCATGTTTAACACTATTGATTTCTTGATAAGTTTCATGTCCTTTTCCTGCAATTAGGATTATATCGTTTTCATTTGCCATCATGCAAGCTGATTTTATAGCTTGTTTTCTATCAACAATTGAAATTGTTTTTTTAAAATTTTGGGGTTCAATCCCTTTTTCCATGTCTTCAATAATGGCTTCTGGAATTTCCGTTCTTGGATTATCTGAAGTGAGAATAGCTTTATCACTCATTCTTGAAGCTACTTCTGCCATAATTGGTCGTTTTGTTTTATCTCTATCTCCTCCACATCCTACAACTGTGATTAGTTGCTCGTTTTTTGTTCTGATTTCTGAAATGGTTTGCAAAACATTTTCTAGAGCATCTGGTGTGTGTGCATAATCTACAATGGCAGTAATTCCAGATTTTGAAATGATGAACTGAAATCTTCCTGCTACGCTTTCTAATTCGCTTAATAATCTTAATGCTTCTATCTTATCTATGCCTAATTCTATGGCTACTCCATATATTGCTAGCATGTTATAAGCATTGAAATTTCCTATCAGTTTTACCCAAACTTCGTTTTCATTGACTTTTAACAACAATCCTGTTAATTGACTTTCTAAAATTTGAGCTTTGTAATCTGCATACGATTTTAGAGCATAAGTCAATTTTCTAGCTTTTGTGTTTTGAAGCATTACTGCTCCGTTTTTATCGTCAACATTTGTTAAGGCAAAAGCTGTTTTTGATAGGTTATCGAAAAATGATTTTTTAACATCTCTATATTCAGCAAAAGTGCTGTGGTAATCTAAATGATCGTGTGACAAATTGGTAAAAACACCTCCTTGAAACTGAAGTCCTTCTGTTCTTTTTTGATGAATGCCGTGTGAGCTTACTTCCATGAAACAAAATTCGCATCCTTCGTTTACCATTTCCTCTAAATAGCGATTGATGGTTAAAGAATCTGGTGTAGTATGAGTTGCTTTGTATTCGTATTCATCTACAAGAATTTTTACCGTTGAGAGTAATCCTACTTTATATCCTGCTTTTTTGAACAATTGATACAAAAGAGAGGCAATTGTTGTTTTTCCATTTGTTCCTGTAATCCCAACTAATTTTATTTTTGAAGATGGGTTATCGTAAAAGTTGTTTGCTAAAAAGGCTAATGCTTCATTGGTGTTTTTTACTTTGATGTAAGTAACTCCATTAACAATCTTCTCTGGAAATTCTTCACAAATAATAGCAATTGCTCCTTGATTAACCGCTTTTTCAATAAAATCGTGTCCATCTGAAACTGCTCCTCTAATGGCAACAAAGACATCATTGAGTGCGATTTTTCTGGAATCGAAATCAATTGAATTTACAGCAACATCTGTTGAACCTTTTACGACTTCAATAGCTACTTTGTATAATATGTCTTTTAATATTTTCACGATAATTCTAATGTTACAACTTGCTTTTTATTGAATCGTTGTCCTTTTTCTATGGATTGTTTTACAACTTTTCCTTTTCCTACTACTTTTACTTTTAGTCCTAAATTTTCTAGAAGTACAATAGCATCCATAACTGGCATACCTTTTACGTTAGGCATTATATTTTCTACTGTTTTGATATCGTATAACTTGGTATATGATTTTTCTTGACTGGAGATCTTTTTATCTAACTTCTTAACTTCGTTTGTTGATGGCGCATCGGTATAAATTTTTTGTGCAATTCTTTTGAAAACTGGTCCAGCAACATCTGCTCCATAATAGCCCGCAGCAACATTAGGTTTGTGAACAACAACAATACATGAATATTTAGGTGCATCTGCTGGAAAATATCCTACAAAAGATGAGGCATAATATAATTTTGATTTGTCTCTATAATTCATTTGTACTGTTCCTGTTTTTCCTGCCATTGAAAAATTTGGAGAATATAATTTTGAGCCAGTACCTTTTTTAACCACATTTTGCAAAACTGCTTTTACCTTTTTTAGTGTTTCATCGGAACAGATTTTTTCATTGATAACTTCTGTCTCATATTTTTGCACTGAGGTGTTCCACTCTTTTATTTCTTTCACAAAAAAGGGTTTTATCATTTTTCCATCATTTGCAATAGCGTTGTAAAGTGCTAAGGTTTGCAATGGAGTAACTGAAACATTATACCCATAAGCCATCCAAGGTAAAGTTAAACCACTCCAACCCTCTTTCCCTGGTTCTGGAATAATTGGTTTTCCTTCTCCAATAAACTGTAAGCCTAATGGTTTATGCAAACCATAACTTTTTATTCTGTTTACAAATTCGCTTGGATTGTCTTTATAGTTGTTGTAAACTGCCTGTACCAAAACTGTGTTTGATGAAAGTTCAAATCCTCTTGCTAAAGAAATTTTACCGTAACCGCCTTTATTGGAATCACGAACGGATTTGCCATAATATTTGACGATTCCACCTTGTGTGTCGTATACTTTGCTGGTGTCTACTTTTTTGTCATCTAATAAGGCAATCAAATCGATTAGCTTAAATGTTGAACCTGGCTCAGTGGATTCGGCAACAGCATAATTTTGTGTTTCGTAATAGGTTCCATCTTCATCTCTTCCTAAATTTGAAATGGCTTTAACTTCTCCTGTTTTAGTTTCCATAACTACAACACAACCGTGATCTGCTTGGTAATATTCTAGTTGTTTTAGCAAAGCATGATGAGCAATATCTTGAATATAAACATCAATTGTTGAAATAATATCATAACCATCTTGTGGTTCTACTTCGTTGACATCGCTAATGGGTTTCCATTGGTTTTTGGCAATTTTTTGCATCATACGATGACCGTTGCTACCGTCTAAATATTTTTTAAAAGCGTATTCGATTCCTTTTCCGTTTGTTGTTCCGTCTGCATTTAATCTTTCATATCCAATGGTTCTTTCTGCTATTTTTCCAATTGGATGTTCTCTAACGGTTTTTTGTTCGGTTATTATTCCTCCTTTAAAAGCTCCTTTGTTAAACAGTGGAAAGCCTTTGATTTTCATGTAATCTGTATAGCTCAATTTTCTTGCTATCAACAAATAGCGATTTTTAGAACCTCTTGCTCTTCTTAAATCAGATAAAATAGTGCTTGCTGGTTTTTGTAGTAATATTGAAAGTGAATCTGCTAATAGGCTCACATTTTCTTCAAAATCTTCGTTTTTTGGAGCAACTGCATCAAAACGAACTGTGTATTGTGGAATCGATGTAGCTAGTAAACTACCATCTGAAGAATAAATATTTCCTTTGTTAGAAGGTATTTGAAAATTTTTAACTGTTAACTCTTTGGCTAGTTGGCGATAATATGGCCCATCAACCCATTGAATATTGGTTAATTTGATAACAACAAGAATAGCAATTACAAACATGAAGCCTGCAACCAAATACATTCGTAGTGAATTATTTTTTTCTTCTATTGCCATATTTTTTTAACTAAACTTTTTTCTTCTGTTTTTAAAACTTTTATTTTTTGTGGAGGTACTTCTGAAGGTCTGATTCCTCTTGCTTCCATTTTTGTTGTGATGGTAGATTCCATTTTGAGTTTCATTAAATCGGAACGGGTATCTACAAATTTTGAACGTAATTCTTTAACTTCATTTGTTAGCTCAGTAATTCTATAATTCTTCGCATCGTATCTATGATTATTTGCAATCATAATCATTGCTAAAACAATTAAGAAGACAATAAATTTCCAGTTCTTTAGTGAATCATCGCTCACTAAAAATTTTGCTTTTAACAAACTGTAAATATTTGCTTTCATGATGAATTATTTTTTTTCTGCTACTCTTAATTTGGCACTTCTGGCTCTGTTATTTATAGCTATTTCTTCATTTGAAGGAACAATTAGCTTTTCAATTGTTTTGAATGGCACTTCAAAATTCCCAAAGAAATCTCTCTCTGGTTCGCCTTCAAACATGCCATTTTTTACAAATCTTTTTACCAATCTATCTTCTAAAGAGTGATATGAAATCACGCTTAATCTTCCTTCTGGTTTTAGAATTTCTAACGATTGTGTCAAAAACTCTTTCAAGGCTTCCATTTCTTGATTTACTTCAATTCGGATGGCTTGATAAATTTGGGCCAAAATTTTATTGCTCTTATGTCCTGGTAAAAACCTACTCAATACTTGTTTAAGTTGCTCAGAATTTTTAATTGGATTTTCTTTTCTTGCATTGACTATAACATTTGCCATAGCTCCTGCATTTTTTAATTCTCCAAATTCTAACAACACATTTTTAAGAGCTACCTCATCATACTCATTAACCACATGATAAGCAGAAAGCTCTCCTCTTTTACTCATTCGCATATCCAATTCAGCTTCAAAACGAGTAGAAAAACCTCTTTCCGCTACATCAAATTGGTGTGAAGAAACTCCTAAATCGGCTAAAATCCCATCAACTTGTTTGATACCATGAAAGCGTAAGAACCTTTTTATGAATCTAAAATTTTCATGTATTAAAGTAAATCTCTCATCATCAATTGCATTTTTTAACGCATCTTCATCTTGATCAAAAGCAAACAATTTGCCTTCATTTCCCAAGCGAGTCATAATTTCTCTCGAATGACCACCACCTCCAAAAGTCACATCAACATAAACACCATTTGGACGAATATTCAATCCATCTACTGTTTCTTTCAATAATACTGGATTATGATATTCCATCGTCGTCGTCATTTTGTCCACCCATTACTTCTTCTGCCAAATCAGCAAAATCGTCAGTAGCGTTTTCAATTGCGTTTTCATACAAAGTTTTATCCCAAATCTCAATGATGTTTATAGCTGATGACAAGACTAAATCTTTATCAATTTTTCCAAAAACTATCAAATCTTTTGGAATTAATAATCTACCAGTAGCATCAATTTCTACCACTTTTACACCAGCTGTAAATCGTCTAATGAAATCGTTATTCTTTTTTACAAAGCGATTTAACTTGTTGATTTTAGCCATCATTTTATTCCATTCTGCCATTGGAAACAACTCTAAACAAGGCTGAAAAACTGAACGCTTTAAAACAAAACCATCCTCTAAAGAAGCAAACTGTTTCTTTAGTGGTGCTGGTATCATTAGCCTTCCTTTGGCATCAACCTTACATTCGTATGTTCCAATTAGTGTACTCACGTTGGGATTTTGACTTTATACTGACAAAAATATAAATTTTTTACCACTATTTACCACAATCTACCACTTTGTTGATAAGTTTATCCACTAATTGACTCAAAAATGGGACGAAATGAAAATTTTTGATTTTTCAAAAACTTCTTGAGTTGAATAAATACATAGGCTTTGAGTTGATGTTAAAAAAAAATGCAGGGTGTTTTTTTAGTTATTAACCTAATTTATATGTTGTTAATAAGCTAATAATTAAAAAAATGATTGAGATTTTTGTAAGAAAATAATAAGAATTTGAATTTGTTCTGTTTTTAGTTTTAGCTATATCTAAAAGTCTTATATTTGTACTTGTTTCTATAAAGAACTATTTTTTTATGTTAAGAAAAGAGAAAAAATATACTTACTATGAAGTTGGTGAAGGAACACCAATTATTGTGCTTCATGGACTAATGGGTGGATTGAGTAATTTTGATGGTGTAACTAATTTTTTACCTTCTAAAGGGTATAAAGTTATCATTCCTTTATTGCCGATTTATACGCAGAGCATTTTAAAAACGAATGTTAAAGCATTTTCTAAATTTGTACATGATTTTATTATTCATAAGAAATTAGAAAAAGTAATTTTATTAGGCAATTCTTTAGGAGGTCATATTGCTTTGTACCACACCAAAATGTATCCAGAATTAATGAAAGGTCTTGTCATAACTGGAAGTTCAGGTTTGTATGAAAGTGGCATGGGTGAAAGTTATCCAAAAAGAGGTGATTATGAATACATTAAGAAAAAAAGTGAAGATGTATTTTATGATCCAAAGATAGCTACTAAAGAAATTGTGGATGAAGTTTTTGCAACTGTTAACGACAGAATAAAACTAATAAAAACACTAACAATTGCCAAGAGTGCTATTCGTCATAACATGGCTGCGGACTTGCCTAAAATGACTACACCTACATGTATTATTTGGGGAAAAAATGATAAAGTTACTCCTCCAAATGTAGCAGAAGAGTTTGATGAATTATTGCCAAATTCAGAATTATTTTGGATTGATAAATGTGGGCATGCTGCTATGATGGAAAGACCAGAAGAGTTCAATGAAATTTTGTTAGGCTGGTTGCAAAAACACAATTTATAATCCCAGTCTATCTTAACAAAATATTTTAATTTTTTGCAATACTAAGCTATTTTTGATGCTAAAATAAATTCAGAATAATAGTTTCATATTACCCTATATTATAACCATGAAAATCAACACAGCCGAATTTATTATAAGTAATTCCGAAGTCAGCAAATGTCCAAATGAACCTTTACCTGAATATGCGTTTATTGGACGTTCAAATGTTGGCAAATCTTCGTTGATTAACATGTTAACGGAACGAAAAAAACTAGCAAAAACTTCGGCAAGACCAGGAAAAACTCAATTGATTAATCATTTTAAGATAAATAGCAATTGGTATTTAGTAGATTTACCTGGTTATGGTTATGCCAAAGTTTCTAAAAAAACTAAAGCTGTTTTCCAACAATTTATTACTGATTATTTTGAAAAAAGAGAACAATTGGTTTGCGCTTTTGTTTTGATTGACATAAGATTAGAGGCACAAAAAATAGATTTAGAATTCATTACTTATTTAGGTGAAACCGAAGTTCCTTTTTGCATTATTTTTACCAAAGCAGATAAGATTGGTAAAACAAAAGTTGATTCGCATGTTGCTGCTTATAAAAAGAAATTATTAGCCAATAACTGGGCTGAAATGCCTCAATATTTTGTCACTTCATCTACAGAAGGCACTGGCAGAGACCCTATCTTGGAGTTTATTGATGGTGTAAATCAAGATATGTTTAAAAACATGAATGAATTTTAATTTGAGTTTTTCAAACGAATTTAGCATTACAAGAAAATAAAAATATTCTTATTTTATCAAATCCAATTTCTCTGCAAAGTAATCACAAAAATCTTTCATTGTAGCTGTCATTTTTTCATCGTCTGTTGCACGGTAATAGGTTTCTGACATTGCCACTAATGTTTGATGGAAAAATAATTTCATTTCATCTACGGGCATATCTTTTGTCCATAAATCAATGCGAAGGGTTTCTTGTGCTTTGCTATCCCATATTGACAATAAGATTGCTTTTGTTTCTTCCATTTCAACACCACCGTCTTGTGCAGTCCATGTAAGTTTTTCTGGCACTTTATTTTCGTCTAATTCTACTAAGAATTTTATTTCAGATTGTTTATTTGACATTACTTTTTAGGTTTATATTTAGATTCTTCAAATATTTCTTTTGCGCTTAAAGCCATTAAATCTTGCACTTTAACTTTTGGATGATTTTCCATATAACTTCTAACGATTTGCCATCCTAACCAAGCACCTACTCTTCCTGGTGATTCGTTATCAATTTCTAAATAGAATTTGGAGAAAGGTGCGTCATTCATAAAACGCTGTTCGTTTTTAGGATTTGTATCATACAACAATTTATTTTCTATAAAATAACTCCACATTTGAGCTTCATTTTCTTCACACCATTTGTACTTATCTTCTGTGTAGGCAATCTTTACATTATCTTCAACATCTGGAATCAATAAATCTTTTAAATACAATTCTTTTCCTTTGTAAATCATCAACGACAAAAGCGTTCTATCTTTTGGAGGCGCAATTTTTCCATAAGAAAAGCTACTAACAATATCCGATAAAATTTGTGATTCTTCAAACTGAACTCTCATATATTCTGGGAAAGTTTCATAAAAACGATGTTCTTTTCCCAAATAGCAATCTAATGAAACAAAAAGGTAATCGTCTACAAAAATGGATTTTGCATCTACATCAACTTCTGTAATAACGGTTATGACTCTTGGAGTTTTTTTCTCTGGGTAATAATACTTTACATGTTTCAATAAATCTTCAATATCGGTTTCTAATTTTCCTAATGAGGCATACTTTTTTTGAACTTCATCAAATAATTCTCTCGAAATAGGGTCTTTTAATTTATTGGTCCAAACAGTGTCAGCATACATTTCGGGAAACAAAAATGGGTACTCACTTTTTAATTTAGGTAAATCCTCAGGTTCAGCAGTGTAGAATTTTTGATCAAATCGTTCTACTGAAAACGAAACAGGAATTGAGGTTACATCAATCTCTTTTTTGTTCTCTTTTTTACAAGAAAACAAAATAATAACTGCAATAAATAGAAAGAAAGATTTCTTCATGGAAAAAAATTTATATTTTTATAGAAAATAAATTAAGCTGCAAATATACATTTAATACAATAAATTATCCTAAAATTATGACAAATTCCGGTTCTTTTCAAGCTAATAAAATAAATGATTACGTTGTAAAATGGTTGCTTGATTATGCTGATAACGCAAAAGTTAAAGGTTTTGTTGTGGGAATTTCTGGAGGAATTGATAGTGCTTTAACTTCTACATTGTGTGCGCAAACAGGATTGACTACATTATGTGTTGAAATGCCTATACATCAAGCCGAAAGTCATGTTAATAGAGCTAATGAACATATTGAACAATTAAAAAAACGCTTTCCTAATGTTATTAATGCTCGTATTGATTTGACTCCAACATTTGAAACTTTTAAGAACGAAGTACCACATTCAAGTAACGAAGCAGCTTATAATTTATCTTTAGCCAATACTAGAGCTCGCTTGCGAATGACATCTTTATATTATATGGCTGGAATTCATGGTTTATTAGTTGCTGGAACAGGAAATAAAGTAGAGGATTTTGGTGTTGGATTTTTCACTAAATATGGTGATGGTGGTGTAGATTTGAGTCCGATTGCAGATTTACTAAAAAGTGAAGTTAGATTGCTTGCCAAACACGTGCAAGTTCCTGATTCAATTTTGAATGCAAAACCTACTGATGGCTTATTTGGTGACGACAGAAGTGATGAAGATCAAATAGGGGCAAACTATGATGAATTAGAGTGGGCAATGGCAGAATTTGAAAAAGGAAAGTCCGAAAGTGACTTTACTGGCAGAGAATTGGCGATTTTTTCAATTTACAAACGAATGAATTTTCTTAACAAGCATAAAATGATTCCTATTCCTGTCTGTAAAATCCCACAAGAACTAAAATAACAGTTCCACATGGATTAACGTATTACATTTTTTTTTATATTTGAATTAACATATATTAAATAAAATGATTAAAATTTGCGTCGCTGATAATAATCCTGTAATTTATCAAGGCATAAAATCATACTTAAAAGATTCTGTAGATTTTGATGTTATAGGACACGTGTCTTCCCTTGAAGACCTTCATGAACTTCTTGACAATAAAGTTGTTCATTTGGTTATTTTAGATATTGAGTTAGCTGGATTATCTAGTATAAGGGATGTTAAAATTTTAGTCAAGGATTACTCTACTACAAAGTTCTTTATTTTTTCAAATGTTTCTGAAACGCTATATGCGAACAATGCTTTAAAAGTTGGCGTTAGAGGTTATATAGAGAAAAAAGTGAGTATGAAAGATTTTAGTACAGCTATAAAATCGGTTTCTATGGGTAATATATATGTTAGTGAAGCTGTAAAAAAACTTACCCAAGGTGACACTAAGAACAGCGAAAGATTACACAAAAAATTATCTTCTAGAGAAATTGAAGTTTTGAAATATTTAGCTGATGGAAAAAAGAATAAAGAAATTGCTATGACTTTAGGCTTAGATGAAAAAACTATTAGCACCTACAAACTAAGGCTTTTACACAAACTTCAGGTTACAAACTTAATTGATTTAGTAAACAAAGCTAAAACTTTTCAATTGGTTTAATGATGTCTGCTCATCACTCTTCCTAATTTTTTTGAAAAAACGTTTGTTAAACCCAAATAATCAACAACCATAGATAGAATTTCGGAATTATCTTCTTGATTTTTTTCGACTAATTCTGATTTTAAATCGTCGATGATTTTATTGACTAAATACCATCGCAAGGTTAAAATGGTTTCTGTTACAAATTGACCTATGGATTGTTCTTTTTGTTTAACTACAATTTGTTTGGTTTCCCAATTATGAAGTACTTCTCGTTCTTCATTCATTAAAATTGAAGTCACTTCATAAGCAATCTCTTCTGGAATTTGTTGCAAATAATTTTCAATTTCAAAATGTGAATTTTGATTGTAAAAAGTAATTATATCGTCGTAAATGGCTTTGAATGTAGGGTTTGCTAATTCAATTTCATCTTCTTGTAAACTCAAATAAATTCGTTGATAAACTTTATACTTATTAATTTCTTTGTGCTCCACTAATTCTCCGTCTTCATCTGCTTTTAGAGAAATATCTTCAAAATCTTCTTCAATATTGCCGTACAACAATAATATTTGAATAATTTGATGTTCTAATTCGTATTGTATATCAACTTTAGCCGTTGGTGCAATTGCATCATTCTTAACAACATCAAATGCTTTTTGGTCTGATTTTAATTGCTTGTTTGCTTCTGAAATATCTTTCTTAACTAATTGAGCTAAAGTGTTGAATAAAACATCCTCAGAAATATCCATTATTCGAGCACATTCTTGAATATAGATTTCTCGTTTGATTCTGTCTGGAATTTTGGAAATACTCACCACCATGTCTCTAATCAAATCGGCTTTTTTGATGGGATCGTTTTTCGCGTCAAGCATCAAAAGTGAGGCTTTGAATTGGATAAAATCTTTAGCATTTTCTTCTAAATAGAGAACCAAATCTTCATAAGAAGTTTTTTTAGCAAAACTATCTGGGTCATCGCCATCAGGAAATGTACATACTTTTACGTTCATTCCTGCTTCTAGGATTAAATCAATTCCTCTAACAGAAGCTCTCAAACCAGCAGCATCACCATCAAAAAGTACTGTAATATTTGGCGTTAAACGATTGATTAATCGAATTTGATCTGGAGTTAAAGCTGTTCCAGATGAGGCTACAACATTTTCAATTCCTGATTGATTGAATTGAATCACATCTGTATAACCTTCTACTAAATAACAATTATTTTGTTTGGCTATGGCTTGCTTGGCATGAAAAATCCCGTAAAGCACTTTGCTTTTATGATAAATCTCGCTTTCTGGTGAGTTTAAGTATTTGGCTGCTTTTTTATCGTTGGTTAAAATTCGACCTCCAAAACCTAAAACTCTTCCGCTCATACTTTGAATAGGAAACATTACACGTCCTTTAAAACGATCAAATTGCTTGTCTTCCTTTACAATGGAAAGTCCGGTTTTTTCTAGAAACTCTAGCTTGTAGCCTTTTCCTAATGCTTCTTTGGTAAATGCATCCCAACTTTCTGGGGAATATCCTAAATTGAATTTTTTTATGGTATCAGAAGTAAAACCTCTTTCTTTGAAATAGGATAATCCAATGGCTTTTCCTTCATCATTGTTGAGTAAAATATCTTGAAAATATTTACTGGCAAATTCGGAAACTAAGTACATACTTTCTTTTTCATTGGCTGTAGCCAAATCTTCATCGGTTTGTACGGTTTCTTCTAATTCAATATTGTATTTTTTGGCTAAATAACGAATGGCTTCTGGATAAGTGAAATGTTCGTGTTCCATTAAAAAGGAAACAACATTTCCACCTTTTCCACTGGAAAAATCTTTCCAAATTTGCTTTACGGGCGAAACCATAAAAGAAGGTGATTTTTCATCTACAAATGGACTTAAGCCTTTTAGATTGCTTCCTGCTCGTTTTAAATTTACAAAATCGCCAATAACCTCCTCTACTCGAGCAGTTTCAAAAACGGTTTCTATGGAAGCTTGTGATATCAAATATTTGGTTTGAAAGTCTCAAAGATACAAAGTAGATGAGTTATAAAACAAAAAAACCTGCAAGATTATAAAAACCTTGCAGGAAAGTAATAATAACTCAACTTGTGTACTTAATTAAAATCGAATCTGATTCCTACTGATACATTATTTTGATCAATCGAATTATTTTTAAACATTGGATTTAAATCATATTTTACATACAAACTTGTTTCTTTGTATCCAATGTATGCGCTTAATCCATAAGAAAAATCGGAAGCATTGAAATCTCCTTTTTGTTTATCTTTTACTCTGTCATCATCTATTTCATATTTTAAAATTTGTTTAGATTTTACTCTAACTCCTGCATAACCTCCAATTCCTATACGAAGTGAATTATGGGTTCTAAAATAGGTTTTATCTCCTTCTTTTGACACTTTTTTTGGTGTAAAATCAAATTCTAAATGTGCTGGAAAAACCAAATAGACGTTTCTTAATCTAGATTCTTTTAAATGTTCTGGAAAAACTTCTAAACTGGTTTGATCTCCATTTTTTTGAAAAAATCGGTTTTCGGTTGGTCTAAGGTTGTTATACATCACAGAAAATCCGTATTTGGCATGTAAAAGGTTATGATTTTTTAAGATTCTTGTGTTGTAGGTAATTCCCCATTCGTAAAAATGTGAACCCCAAACTCTAAAGTCAGAATTTTCTAAATCTTGATTTTCTGTAATTAGATTATTTAATCCTAACGCAAAAACAAATTGAGAAGTGGTTCTTCGTTCTTTATATTCTCTAGGTTTCCTAGAAACTGAATCGTTTTCAAATTTGATAACAAATCTTTTACCAATTCTCAAGCTTGTGGTATCTGTTGCGTACTTAACTTTTCCATCAACTTTGTCTTGAACTAATTGATTTAGTTTTTCTTCTTGAACGGCTACTTTTGCCTCAATGTTATTAGCTCTTTCTTGTGCTATTTTCAGTTTAAGTTCTTCAGCGGCTTCTTTAGTCATTTTTCCATCAACAACTTGCTTGTCTATTGCATCTATTTCTCGTTTTAATGCATTTTTTTCTTCTGTTGTAATGGTTTCAATTTGAACACCTATTTCCTTGGCACGTTGTTCAAATGTTTTTTCTTGTGCGATTGCTTTTGAGGCAAATGACAAAATTAAGAGTACGGTGTAAAAAATAATTTTTTGCATGATTTTCGTTTTTTGATTGATGATTTATTTATTCTTGATAATTTCTATTGGCTAAAACTGTTTTTACTGAATTGAAGTTTTTGTTTAATTTATCCAAAGCTGATTCTCTGTAGGAATAATTTAATTCTGTTTCTGCATTTGACAATAAACTACTTGGATTTACGGAGATTCCTTTTCGGGTTCTTTGGCTATTTTTTTCTGAGTTCTTGGGTTGGTATTTTGTATTATTTACATCTGCCAATAATTTTTCTGCTGAAATGTATTTGTTGGTTGTTGGCTGTTGATCTTGAATTGTTGGTTTTAGATTGTTTACTAAAATTGTTTCATTTTTAATTTTCTCTGGTGATTGATTGATGTTTGAAACTCTATTTAAATTGCTGTTTGTTGGTTGTTCTTTGTTTACTAATGGTAACTTTGAATGATTTGATGTTTTACTGGTTTCTTCAACTTTACTATTATTAACTAAAACTTCTTCTGTTATAATTTTTTGTTCTTTCTCATTGGTATTTTCTTCCTTTTTTTCAACATCAACAATTATTGATTCTTCATGAGTTGGCTCAATAGTTGAATTTAGATTGTAAAAATAATATCCTATTGAAGCAAGTATGATGAATGATGCTGCAATGTTTAACCAAAAGAATCCTTTTTCTTTTTTTGGTTTTTCTTCCACACTCAACATGGCGTCTAATCTGTCCCATGAATTAGCACTAGGCTTAATCTCACGATTGCTTAGTTTTTGTTGGACTTGTTTTTCAAAATTATTTTGTTCCATTGTTATTGTTCTTTAGTTTGTTAATTTGCTCTTGCAATAATTTTCGTGCGTGAGCTAATTGTGATTTTGATGTTCCTTCATTAATCTTCAACATCTTTGCTATTTCATTGTGTTTGTATCCTTCAACTATATAAAGATTGAAAACCATCTTGCAACCTTCTGGTAAATTATCAATCAATAGTTGAATATCATCTGTTGAAAAGTCTTGTTCTTCTGAAAAATCATTAGGTAAAACTGTTTCTTCTATATTTTGATGACTGAAATTATTTTTCTTGACTCGAATGTAGTCGATGCATTCATTAATCATTATTCTTCTGATCCATCCTTCAAAACTTCCTTTGTGTTCAAACTTTTTGATATTGGTAAATACTTTCATAAAAGCAGTTATCATTACATCTTCTGCATGATGTACATCTTTGACATATTGTCTGCAAACACTTAACATCTTTGGCGAAAAATTCACATACAATTGATGTTGTGCTTGTCGGTTATTTTCGACAGCCAATTGAATGAGTTCTTTTTCTTGTTGATGTAGTTGAATTACCTTCATTTTGAATTTAGAAATTAGAATTCTGAATTTAGAGAATCGGTCTTCTATTTACATAGACGAGAATGATTTTGAAATGGTTGTATGAAATAAAAAAAAATACTGAATCAAGTTCAGAATAATAAACTGTTAACTTTTACTGAAAACTATTTCTTTCTTTCGATTACGTAATTCACCATTAAAACCAAAGAGGCTTTATAATCTGATTCTGGAAAATCTTGTAGGAGTTGAAGTGCTTCTAGTTGAAATTGCACCATTTTTTGTTCTGCGTAAACTAATCCGTTTTTGTCTTTGACGAATTGGATTACTTCTTTGACTCTTTTTTTGTCTTTGTTATGATTTTTTACTGAATTGATTACCCAACTTTTTTCTTTTTTGGAACAATTGTTCAAGGCATATATCAAAGGTAAAGTCATTTTTTGTTCTTTAATGTCGATTCCTGTGGGTTTTCCTATAGCTTCATCTGTATAATCGAACAAATCATCTTTTATTTGAAAAGCCATTCCAATTAGTTCTCCAAATTTTCGCATTTTTTCAACTACTTCTGAATTTTCTGGTGCTACGGAACAAGCTCCTAATGAACAACAAGCTGCAATAAGTGTTGCTGTTTTTTGTCGGATAATTTCGTAATAAACTTCTTCTGTAATGTCAAGTCTACGTGCTTTTTCAATTTGCAGCAATTCTCCTTCACTCATTTCGCGAACAGCAACTGAAATAATTTTAAGTAAATCAAAATCGTTGTTATCTATAGAAAGTAACAATCCTTTCGAAAGCAAATAATCGCCTACTAAAACGGCAATTTTATTTTTCCAAAGTGCGTTTATGGAGAAAAAACCTCTTCGTTTGTTACTATCATCCACTACATCATCATGAACCAAAGTTGCTGTATGAATTAATTCTATAACTGAAGCTCCACGATAGGTTCGTTCATTTACATTACCTTCAGCAATCATTTTGGCAGTTAGAAAAACAAACATAGGTCGCATTTGTTTTCCTTTGCGATTTACGATATAATAGGTGATTCGATTTAATAAAGCTACTTTTGAAGACATGGATTGGTGAAACTTCTTTTCAAAAAGTTCCATTTCCTTGGCAATTGGCAATTTTATTTGTTCGACTATTTTCATATCAGGAACAAAAATAGACTATTTGTTTGAAGCTAAAAAAGAATTTGAAAAAGTTTAGTCAATTAAAATTGAATTGAACTTGAAAATATTGATAAAACGAAATCCCAAGCCTAGATTGTAATGGGAATCTTTTTACAACTTACTGGTTTTATAAACTCCGACAGAGTTTGAAACTCTGTCGGAGTTTAACTGTATTTTTAACTTTTATTAGCCAATTGTCCGCAGGCAGCATCAATATCTTTTCCGCGACTTCTTCTAACTTTTACAATGATATTATTCTTCTCTAAAGCTGAGATATAATCATTAGTAGCTTGTTCTGAGGCTTGTTGGAATTCACCATCATCAATAGGATTATACTCAATTAGATTGACTTTACAAGGCACATATTTACAGAATTTCACTAAGGCATCAATTGATTTTTTATCATCGTTAATTCCTTTCCAAACTACGTATTCATAAGTAACTGCGCTTTTTGTTTTTTTGTACCAATATTTCAAGGCTTCACGCAATTCGGGCAACGGAAAGCTTTTGGTAAAAGGCATAATTTTATTGCGAGTTTCTTCTATAGCGGAATGAAGGGAAACGGCTAATTTGAATTTTACTTCATCGTCTGCCATTTTTTTAATCATTTTAGAAACTCCAGAAGTGGAAACTGTAATTCGTTTTGGTGACATTCCTAAACCTTCTTTTGAGGTAATCATTTCGATGGATTTCATCACATTTGGATAATTCATCAAAGGCTCACCCATTCCCATAAAAACAATGTTTGATAAAGGTCGGTCAAAATACAAACGACTTTCGTTATCGATAGCGGCTACTTGGTCATAGATTTCTCCTGGTTCCAAATTTCGCATACGTTTTAAACGAGCTGTGGCACAAAAATTACAATCTAAACTGCAACCTACTTGACTAGACACGCAAGCTGTTGTTCTAGTTTTTGTGGGGATAAGCACACTTTCTACAATTAAATCATCATGTAAACGAACGGCATTTTTAACAGTTCCATCTTCGCTGCGTTGCATGGTATCTACTTTGATGTGATTGATAACAAAGTTGGCTTCTAACATGGCACGAGTTTCTTTGGAAACATTAGTCATATCCTCAAAAGAATGAGCACGTTTTTGCCATAGCCATTCATACACTTGATTGCCACGAAAAGCTTTGTCTCCGTTTTTTTCGAAAAATTCGCGAAGTTGTTCTTTGGTTAAAGCTCTTATGTCTTTTTTTGTCGTTTGCATGGTGCAAAGTTAGGAATTTAGAAATTAGAATTTAGAAATTCGAAGTTTGAAATGTAGGAATTTGTATTTTTGTTATTCAATAACTAAGAATGAGAACACAGAAATCTGCTTCTTTAATATCTTTACTATCTGGTATTTTAATTTTTTGTATAGGTTTATTTTTTAAATTTAACAATTTAGATACTACTGGCGCTTCAGCTGGCAGAAGCTGAATTTCACCAGGAGGCACAACTACATTAAACTCTAAAAGCTTATTTATTATAGGAACTATTTTAATTTTGCTTGGAATCTTATCTCGTTTTAACAAAAAAAAGCATGATAAAGAAATGGAATACTTAGACAATATAGTTTATAAAAAAGAAAACATAAAAAAGAAAAGAAAACGCAAAAGAAGAATCTCAAAATAAATCAAAAATGCACTTTATATCAGAAGAATTAGAAGATTACGTTGCTAATCACAGTCAGAAAGAACCTCAACTTTTGAGAGAGTTAGATATTGAAACGCATCAAAAAATCATGCAACCTCGCATGTTGAGTGGTCATTTTCAAGGTAGAGTTTTGAGTATGTTGTCTAAAATTATTCATCCCAAACATATTTTAGAAATTGGTACTTACACTGGTTATGCCGCTTTGTGTTTGGCTGAAGGTTTGCAAAAAGAGGGTACTTTGGACACTATTGACATCAATGAAGAATTAACTGAAATTCAGGAAAAGTATTTTGGTTTGTCGGAAAATAAAAATCAGATTATCTCTCATTTGGGTGATGCTTTGAAAATTATTCCTTTGTTGAATAAAAAATTTGATTTGGTTTTTATTGATGCTGATAAAGAAAATTATATCAATTACTATAATATGATTGTTCCTATGATGCACAAAGGTGGAATCATTTTGTCTGATAATGTTTTATGGAGCGGAAAAGTGCTAGAAGAATTGCATCCAAAAGACACAAGCACAAAAGTTTTATTGGAATACAATAAATTAATTAACGATGACCCTAGAGTGGAAACGGTTTTATTGCCTATTAGAGATGGCTTGACGGTTACAAGAGTGCTATAAGGTTTGTAGAAAATTATAAATAATAAAACCTATTTATTTTGATATTTTTTTACAAACATAGAATACAATTTATAAAAAACAATTCCATTAATAATTCCAAAAACATATCCTGAAATTATATCTAACGGAAAATGCAATCCTAGATAAATTCTACTGTAAGCAAAGATTAATGGAAATAAAAACAGTAAATAAGTGTGTTTGTAATATTTTCTAATAATTAAAAATATAAACATGGTTGATGCCATGGAACTTGAAGCGTGACCAGAGAAAAAGCTAAACGAGTTTCTATGAATTACAATTCTGATAAAGTCTTTAATTTCTGGATCATTACATGGTCTTAAACGCTGAATGCTGTTTTTAAACACATTGGTCATTTGATCAGTAAAAGTGATTAAAAGTGCTAGAAAAATTACAATTATTCCAAAGTTTTTCCAACCTATTTTTTTTTGGATTAAATAGAAAATTCCAATAAACAATGGTGTCCAATAAACTTGTTTGGTGATTATCATCCAGAAATCATCAAAGGGTTCTGAACCTAATCCGTTTAAAAAAACAAATAGTTCTTTATCTAATTTTAATAGCTCTTCCAAAATTACAATTGTCTTTTTATAGGTCCTGATAAACTTTCAATATCTTCTTTTACTTTTTCTATTGGGTTTGTCACGTCTGAAGCTATATTTTCCATTGGGTTTACAGCTTTTGTTATTTCTTCTTTGGCTTTTTTTATTTCTTCTGAAATTCCTCCAGTTAGTGAATTCATATCAACTCCGTTTTCTGTAGCACTTTTTTGAATTTCGTGCTTTATTTCGTTTGAAGCATTTTTTAATTGTGCCATAGTTTTACCCAAAAATCGTGCGATATCTGGAATTCCTTTGGAACCAAAAAGCATAATGGAAATTAATATAATAAAGAAAAGTTCTCCTCCTCCAATTCCAAACATGGTAGTGTTTTTTAATTTTAAAAAGCAAAGTTACAAAGAAAAAAATAACCTTTGCCAAAGTTTGTAATTTTGACAAAGGTTTAACTTATAAATTGTATCTGTTACTTTTTCTCTAATTCATCAAACTTAGATTTTAAAGCTTCTTTAGGCCAAACGTTGTTTTCTACATCGATATCAGCTGTTTCTAATTTTGGATCTAATTGAATTTTTACAATTTTTTTATCAGTTGCAAAAACACGTCTTGCTGTATCATTATTCATACGCCAAATTTGAGCTGGGAATTTCTGAATTTCTGAACTTCCGTCTTCAAATTGTAATTCTGCAATAATTGGCATTATCATTCCTCCTGGTTTTTCAAATTCTACTTCATAGAAATATTTAGGGGATTTCAATTCTCTTTTTTGTTCAGCCGTATAGTTTTCGTTTACATAATCTTCCAAAATTTTCACATCTTTGATTTCAAAGGCTTTCTTGTTTTTTGAATTAAATTCTTTGTGATTGGAATCTATTAAATAAATAAATGGTCCTTCATCATAAGTAAATCGCCCTGTTCTTAATTTGTAATTTTTCAATTCTGAAGTAGGTTCTGTGGCTACATAAAATTCTTTTACTTCTTTGATTCCTAAATCTACATAATCTGTTGAATAAAACCATCCTCTCCAAAACCAATCTAAATCTACAGCTGAAGCATCTTCCATTGTTCTGAAGAAATCTTCTGGTGTTGGGTGTTTAAATTTCCAACGTTGTGCATAGGTTTTAAATGCATGGTCAAACAATTCTCTTCCCATAATGGTTTCACGAAGAATATTTAAACCTGTTGCTGGTTTTCCATAAGCATTTGCTCCAAATTGAAAAATATTTTCTGAATTAGACATAATTGGTGCAATAAAGTTTTGATTTCCTTTCATGTAAGGAACAATCTTAGCTGCTGGTCCTCTATCGGTTGGGAAATTTGCATCAAACTCTAATTCGGTTAAATATTCTAAAAATGTATTTAAACCTTCATCCATCCATGTCCATTGTCTTTCGTCTGAATTAACAATCATTGGAAAATAATTGTGTCCTACTTCATGGATAATCACTCCTAACATTCCATATTTTACTCTGTCTGTATATTTCCCATCTTTATCAGGGCGACCAAAATTCCAGCAAATCATTGGGTATTCCATTCCTTGATCTTCCGCAGATACCGAAACTGCTTTTGGATAAGGATAATCAAAAGTGTGTTTAGAATATGTTTTTAAAGTTTGGGCTACAGCTCTTGTAGAATATTCACCCCAAAGTGGATTTGATTCTTTTGGATAAAGAGAAATTGCCATAGGTTTAACAGTTTCTAATTGAACTGCCATTGCATCTAACATAAATTTACGAGAAGTAGAAAATCCAAAATCTCGTACATTTTTAGCTATAAAATGCCAAGTTTTCTTTTTGTCTGAAAAACCTTTTTCTGCTTTTTCTGCTTCTTCTTGGGTTACAATTAGAACAGGATTATCAAAAGTGTTTTGAGCTTTTTCCCATCTTTTCACTTGTTCTGGCGTGAAAACTTCTTTTCTGTTTTGCAATTCACCAGTAGCTTCCATAATATGATCTGCGGGAACGGTGATGCTTACATCATAATCTCCAAAAACTAGAGCAAATTCGCCTCTTCCCCAAAATTGCATGTTTTGCCAACCTTCCACATCATTGTAAACAGCCATTCTTGGAAAAAACTGAGCCATTACATATAAACGGTTTCCATCTTCAAATAATTCATAACCTGAGCGACCTCCATCAACTCTATAATTATTTATATTGTACCACCATTTGATTGAGAATGTAACTTTTTCTTTGGTTTTTAAGGGTTTATCTAAATCAATACGCATCATCGTGTGATTGATGGTGTATTTCATTGGTTTACCGTTGATATCTTTAACATAATCTAAATTGAAACCTCCATCAAAACCTTTTTCCATGAATTGTTTGGCAAATCTATCTTCTGTAAGTGCTGGATTGATGTTTTGATTTCCAACTAAAGGTGTTTGAGAAGTTCTAGAACGCATATTTTGGTCTAATTGAACCCACAAATATTCTAATGCTTCTGGAGAGTTATTGGTATAGGTTATTGTTTCTGTACCATATAATTTTGCATTTTTGTCATCAACTTCTACGTTAATTTTATAATCTGCTTGTTGTTGATAATAAGCTGGTCCTGGAGCACCAGATGCAGTTCTAAACATATTAGGTGTTGCTAATAAATCGTACATTTGACGAAATTTATTTTCGTTATAATGTCCAGGTTCTTTCTTCTTTTCTTCCTGTTTTTCTTGTGCATTTAGTTGTCCAAAAACTATGAAAAAGCTACAAAAAAGGATTGATAATTTGGTTTGCATTGTATATGTTGGTTTGCGTTATAGTTCTAATTTTTGTTGGATATTAGTATTAGTAAACAAAAAGCTCTTTTTGTTACTGTTGATGCTCGTGTGTAATAAATTTTGTTGTTCAGCAAATTGTTCTGTCAAAATGGTATTGTAAACGCTTAATGATTTAAGCTTTCCTGTGTGATTGATTTTATGATAACATATTAGCACGTCGTCTTCATATTCTTTGGCTAAAAAAATCATTTCTTGTTCTTTATTATTGACAGAAATTTTAAATTTTTCTCTAAAATATGAAGCGATTAAGTCATCTGACTCTTTGATTTCTTTATTTGTAGCAAGATATAATTTCTTTTTATGTTTAGTTTCCAATGCTTTTTCAATATCATCAATAAAAACTCTTGAAGTAATTTGAAAGGCTTTTTTATCTAATTTATAATCCACCTGAAATACTCCAACATAAAATTTATGAATACTGAAAGAAGTAAGTGCTAAACACAAAAAAAGCACAAACGATACCGAAACTATCTTTTTCATGTAGCAAATATAAAATTTTATTCTTCTTTTTGTTGTTTTTTAAATTCTTCGGCTTTGGAAATTAGGTATTCTATCAATTTTAAATGATTTTCTTCTTCTAAAAAGGCTACTAATTCTTGGCTTGAAGTTTCTGAAAAAGCTAAAAACATGGGGATATCTTCATTTTTAATTTTGAGTTGATCTGTAAAAAAATGATTGGAGAACTGCTCCTTCATGTGTTCAGCAAAAGGTTTGGATTGAACTTCTTTCAATCTTTTTTCATTAAACGCTTTCTCTGATGCTGATATTTTTTTGTCTCCACTTCCAATTAATTGTCCAATGCCTTTACCAATATATCCAAAAATAGCCAACATATTAAAACTTGTGGGAGCCATATTGTTCCCCAAGGCAGAATTTGTTGGCCGAGTATCTAAAATATCTTTTGGTTTTAATTTTGAGTAATCAACAGCGCTCAAATCTGGAGTATAGGTTTTTATTTTTCGAGTATCAACCTCAAGAGTTCCTGTTAATGTGTATGGGGAAATTTCAATTTCGTTTAATTCGTTGATTTTTACTTTTAGATAAATTTCGAGAATTTCTACGTCTAAGTCTTTTCTTTGAACTATATATTTAGTAGACAAATAGACTAAACCTTGAACGACTAATGTGTCTTTTTCTCTAACTTTTATTGAAAATTTACCGTCTACATCTGTAATTGCTCCAATATTTGAGGAAGCATTAAAAACGGTTATATTTTCAACTTCTAGAGAATCTGATTTTATTTTTCCAACTACTAACTCTCTTTCTTTTAACTGAGAGAAAGAAATTGTTGAAACAAGAAATAAAAGAACAAGTAGTTTAGTTTTCATCTTTCTCATTTTTAATTTCTTCTTTTTTTCTATCTTCTATTTTTAATGGAATTTCCTTTAAGGTTAGATATTCCACTGCCAATTGATGCATTAAAAAAGTAGCTTGTGTTATATTTTTCAATCGCATTGCATCAGAATAGGGTTCATTTTCAACGGCATAAAAAACAAATCCGTCAACATAATCTTCAGGAATTAGCAAGGTATTTACCATATAATCTTTGTTAAAGTATTCCAATGTTTTTTCTTGAAGTATTTCTTTTCTTTCAACTATCAACTCTTTTTTAAGCATTTTAGTTCTACCACTAATTTGATTAATTAATGCATCTAAATCCATCCCACCAAAAGGAATCAAAAGTGGACTATACCATTTAAAAACACCAGCAGTAGCTAGTTTTCTTTCGGCTGGTGTATATTTTTTTTGACCTTTTGGAACAATTCCTAAGGCTTCTGCATTAATGTTTGGATATTCGGTAATTGTAACTTCTTTTAAATATTCAGTAGAAACTTTAACAGGGATGAGTATTAGTTTTTGCTTAATTTCTTCCTTAGTTATTATGTGTTTTTTCTTTTCTAAAAAAACGGCACTAAACAATAAAGTATCGGATGCTTTGGCTTTAATTGTAAAATACCCTTCACTATCTGAAATTGTTCCAGCAATATTTGTAATATTTATGATATGAACGCCTTCCAATTCCTTAAGTTCGGAAACTATACGACCATTGATTATTGAATCGTTTTGAGCCAAAATCAATACAGGAAAAAGCAAAAAAAGCAGAAGTAGTTTTTTAACCATACAATTGTAATAATATGTTTTGTAAATATAATTGAATGTATTCATAACAAAATCTAAAAGGATTATAAACTTATGTTAAGGCAAAGCTGTAATTTTGCAACTACATTTCATTAAAGTTCAGAAAAAAACTCAAAATCATAATGCTTAAATTTATGAAAAAAATAATTATTGCTAGCACTTCTACACTCCATAATGGTAAATATTTAGACTATTTATTTCCAACGCTTGAAAAACATTTTGAAGGTGTTAAAAATTTATTGTTCATTCCTTATGCGCGACCTAGTGGTTTAACTCATGATGAATATACCGAAAAAGTTAGTGTGGCTTTTGAATCTTTATCTATTACTGTAAAAGGTATTCATGAGTATGATAATCCCATAGAAGCTATTGAAAATGCAGAAGCTATTTTTACAGGTGGAGGCAATACTTTTGTGCTTGTGAATGAATTATATAGAAATGACCTTTTAAGCAGTATTGAAAGAGTTGTTTATAATGGAACTCCTTATTTAGGAACAAGTGCAGGAAGCAATATTTGTGGATTAACTATGGGCACAACAAACGATATGCCTGTTGTTTATCCGCCAAATTTTAGAACCTTAGGTTTGGTATCTTTTAATATTAATCCTCACTATTTAGATCCTGATGATGCTTCTAAACACATGGGAGAAACACGTGAAACAAGGATTAAGGAATTTCATTTTTATAATCCACAACCTGTCATAGGATTGAGAGAAGGAAGCTGGTTGGAAGTATATGGAGATTCTATAAAATTGAAAGGAAATTTAACCGCACGATTATTCAAAAAAGGGGAAACACCTGTTGAAATAAATCCAGAAACTGAGTTAAGAGATTTAAAATAAACCTTAGGCATGAATAAAAAGTAATGCTTGAAAATATAACAAAAACAAAAAAGTCTAACTGTATAAGTTAGACTTTTTTTGCAGAGCGGAAGACGAGGCTCGAACTCGCGACAACCAGCTTGGAAGGCTGGAGCTCTACCAACTGAGCTACTTCCGCATTATTGTGGTGCAAATATACTGCAAAAGTTTTTTTAATTGCAAATTTTTAATAAATATTTTTATTGATTTTTTATCTTAAATTTACATTAATTTAATTTTTAAGCTTAACCAATTAATAAACAAAACTTTATATTTTAACAACGATAAGAGCAATTGCTTAAAAAAAATAATTTCGTGAATAAAAATGGCTTCAAAAAACACAATGCCTTTAAAATATTGCACTTTTCACGTTAAAAATTAATTGCTATTTGATGATTTTCACTTGAGAAAAAGACTTAATCAAGTTATATTATCTTTAAATTATGAATATTGAATTCCTAATAATTAGAAATTAGTATATTTGATAAAATATGATTGTAAAAAAATACTTCATTTCTATCTTCCTTATGATTGCTTTTTTACAGGGTTGTAAAGAAAAAAATATCTCTACGAAAGAATCAAATTTTATTGTGGATCAAGATTCTATAAATCAAATTATTAAACCCGAGTTTTTAGAAAAAGAAAATGATGCCATTAGAGAATTATACGCTTCGTTTGAAAACAAGATTATTTGGAATGATGATAAAAACAGAAAAACACTCATTGATTTTATAAAAAAATGTGATGAAGATGGTTTATTTCCAGAAGACTATCATTTAAAAGAAATTGAAGTGTATGAAAACAATAGAGCAAAATTAAATTATAGCGATTTTCAAAACTTTGATTTACTTCTTTCAAATGGTTTTAAAAATTTAGCCGATCATCTTCACAAAGGAAAACTAAATCCTAGAGATTTATACAATGATTGGGATTTGCCTTTTAAAAGTCCAATTAAGATTAACAGAATAATTGAAGCGATTCAAACCAATAAAATTAACGATTTACTGATTGATGTTTCAATAAAAAACAAACCTTATTTAGATTTGAAAGAAAGTTTAAAATCAATCCTAAAAAAATCTGATTATAATTTTCCGAAAACAGTTGTTGACACGAAAATCACACCTAATGATTCGTCCAAAACCATACAAATCATCAAACAAAAATTAGTCTATTGGAATGATTTAAATTCAAATAATGGAACTGCTATTTATGACACGGAAACTATAAAAGCGGTAAAAAAATTTCAGCAAAGAAATGGATTATCAGCAGATGGTGTCATTGGTAAAGGCACTGCTGATGCTCTAAATTATTCAAAAGACAAACGCATTGAACAACTAAAAGTCAATCTTGAGCGTTGGAAGTGGTTTCCTGAAGATTTTGGAGAAAATTACATTCTAATCAACATTCCAGAATATAAACTCTCTTTTGTTTTTGAAAACGACACATTAGAAACAAAAAGAATAGTAGTAGGCAAACCCTCAAGAAAAACGCCTATTTTAACTTCTAAAATAAGCAATTTAGTATTTAATCCCACTTGGACAGTTCCTCCAACTATATTGAAAGAAGATTTAGTGCCTTCTGCTTCAAAAAATCTTAGTTATTTTACTCGTAACCGAATTACAATTTTGAATGGAAAAAAGGACACTATTGAACCTAAAGATTGGAACGCTAAAGATTACAAACGATATATATACGTTCAAAGACCAGGTTATGATAATTCATTAGGTTTAGTAAAATTCAATTTCCCCAATAAATATATGGTTTATCTTCATGACACAAATCATAGAGAATATTTTTCAAGATCATACAGAGCATTAAGTTCTGGATGTGTTCGTATAGAAGAACCATTGCTGTTTGCAAAAACGATTTTGATGAAAGACAATGAAGAAATGTGGAAAGAATCTGAAATTGATACCATAATTAAACAGGCTAAAACCAAATTTATACCTGTAAAAATCAATGTAAAAGTTTTTCAATTATACTATACAAGTTGGGTTGAAAAAAAACAACTAGTTTTCTGTCCAGACATTTACAAATTAGATGAGGAATTGTATGAAAACCTAAGAAATAAAGCCTTTAACAAGATTTGATTTTCTAGAAGGATGGTAAATATACAGAACTGATTTGTTCTTGATTTTTGAAATAATTTTATTAGCCAAATGATTAGGCAAAGCCGGACAACCTTGACTTCTTCCAAGTCTTCCATGATTCTTTGCAAAAGTTTCACTAACGTAATCCGCTCCATGAATAACAATAGCTCTTTGTCGTGCATTATCATTAACCCCTTTTTCAATCCCATCTAAACGAAGAGACGAACCGTGTTTACCTGTATAAATTTCAGCTGTTAAGTAAAACCCTAAGCTGCTTTTATAAGATTCAGATTTATTTGAAAAATTAGTTGCAAACTCTTCTCCAGAATTCATCCCGTGAGCTACTAAAGTATTAAACAAAACTTCTTTAGATTCCATATCAATAACCCAAAGTCTTTTTTCTTTAGAAGACAAACTAAAATCAATTATGGTTAATATATTATTTTCTAATTTATGTTCTGTTTTTAAATCTTCATATCCTTTAAATGCAACTTCAAAACTTTCTAATGAAGGAACAGAAGAAGAGTTTTCTTCAATCAAAGAAAAAATTTGTTCTGTTTTAGAAATTGTGTTGTTTTTAGCTAAATGTAGAACAACATCTTGTTTAGTGGTATTTGAAGTATTCTCGTTTGTAGATTTTGTATAGAAAAAACTTAAAAAAACAATAAAATAAATTTTATAAATCATTGATAATTAGATATTAATATTTGTCTCGGGGACGGCAAATGTAGAAATTATTTTAAATAAACCAAATTTTACAAACTAAATTGTGAAAAATATTTTTTCATTTAATCGGTAAAACAAGTTGTTATAACGAATATTTTTATACTTTAGTATAAATAAATTAAGTTTTATTTATAATTGTAATCCCAATCTGTAAATAAATTAATGCACAAACAAATCTTTTTTTTGTATGTACTTCTTTTAAGTTCATATTTTGCATATTCCCAAAGTTCCAATAAAAAAACTACCCAAGCACTTAGGGTAAACAATCACATATCCATAGATGGAAGATTGAATGAAGAAGAATGGAATAATGCAATACCTGCAAAAGATTTCATAATGTTTTATCCAGATAATGGAAAAGAAGAAAATCCAGATAAAAAAACAGAAGTAAAAATATTATACGATGATGAAGCTATATATGTTGGTGCCATCATGTATGATAATCCTGAAAATATTTTAAAAGAAATCAAATTAAGAGACCAATTTGGAACTTCAGATCATTTTGGTGTTTTCTTTAATGGATTTAATGACAATCAATTAGAATATAGATTTTTTACAAGTGCTGCTGGTGTTCAGCTTGATGCAATTACAACCTCTTTGGGAGAAGATTACACTTGGGATGCCATTTGGGATTGCAGTGTAAAAACCACTGATTTTGGTTGGGTAGCAGAATTTAAAATCCCTTATGCTGCCATACGTTTTTCTGAAAAAGACAAACAAACTTGGGGATTAAACATGTATAGAGATATCAAAAAAGACAACACCAGTTATTGCTGGAATTTTATTGATATCAAATTAAATAATGAAGTTGTTCAAGCTGGAATTTTGGAAGGAATTGAAAACATAAAACCACCTACTCGATTGTTTTTTATTCCCTATACTTCATTATATCACAACAACAATGATGCTGGTTCCAAAAATGAATTCAAAATTGGAATGGACATAAAATATGGCATCAATGATTCTTTTACTTTAGATGCAATTTTGGTGCCTGATTTTGGGCAAACAACCTTTGATAATGTAAATCTTATTTTAGGCCCTTTTGAACAACAATTCAACGAAAACCGACCTTTTTTCACGGAAGGAACTGATTTATTTAACAAAGGAGGTTTGTTTTATTCAAGAAGAATTGGTGGAGCACCTACTCTTGAACCTACTTTAAATTCTGATGAAGTCATTACAGAAAACCCTGTTATTACCAATTTATTAAATGCTACAAAAATTTCAGGTAGAACCTCTAAAGGATTAGGTATTGGTTTTTTAAATGCTATAACCGAAGACACTTATGCTACAATATCAAATCCCACAACAAACCAAAATAGAAAAGAATTAGTTGAACCATTCACTAACTTTAACATATTTGTTTTAGACCAGCGTTTTAGAAAAAACTCTTCGGTTTCATTTATCAATACTAGTGTTGTTAGAAATGGTTCTGCAAGAGACGCCAATGTTTCAGGATTAATATTTGATTTAAATACCAAAACAAACAGTTACAAACTTTCTGGAGATTCAAAATTTAGTTATGTAAATGATTTTGGTACCATTAAACGCGGTACAAATTCATCTTTGTTTTTTGGAGATACTAAAGGAAAATATCAATACGGTTTTGGTTCAGGATATATTTCAAAAGAGTATGACCATAATGATTTGGGGCTTTTATTCAGAAACAACTATTATTCATTTTATTCCACAGGAAGTTATCGCACTCTAAAAAGAACCAAGCATTTCAACAGCGTAAAACTTCAAGCTGATATCAACACAGAATTTGAAAATACAACTGGAAAATTGCAACTAGGAACAATTGGTCTTATATCTTCTTTTTACAATTTAAAAAACGATATCTTTCAATTAAAAGTAGTAGGAAGTCCATTAGAAACCTTTGATTTTTATTTCCCAGGCATTGATGGAAGATTTAATTACAATCCAAAATACATTGATTTCAAGTCTGTTATTTCATCCAATAGAAACAGAAAATACTCTTTTGATTTCACAGGAGATTTTATCAAACACGATCAACCAGGACGTAAAAGTTACACCCTTTCATTAGGTCAAGAATATCGTTTTAATGATAAATTTTATTTGCGATATGGAGTAAGAGGTATAAAAGACAGAAATGACATAGGTTTAATAGACTATGACAACAACGATATTATCTATGCAAGAAGAGATATCAACACTTTAGAACATCAAATTACTGGAAAATATTCCATCAATAATGTAATGAATTTTAATCTAAGAGTAAGATATTATTGGGCACACGCCATAAATAATAAATTTTTAACTTTAAGAGAAGATGGTTATTTTGACGACAATTCAACTTATAATTCAAATGCAAACATCAATCAAAACATTTGGAATTTTGATTTATCTTACACTTGGTGGTTTGCTCCTGGTAGCTTAGTTTCTGTTTTGTATAGAAATAACTCTAGCCTTTTAGAAAGAACTTTTAACACTAATTTGAACGACAATTTAAGAAACGTAATGTCAAACAACCCTAACAATACAATTTCCATAAGTTTTAGATATTATATTGATTACAATCAGGCAAAAAAGATATTTTAACAACCCTGTTTTCTTAATTATTTCTTAATTAGTAAGTAAGAAAAAATAAAAATTTAATTTTGCAAAAAAACTTCAATGTGTTTTAGAATTAAAACTATTTTTTTCTTTCTCTTTTCTGTTGCCATTTATGGTCAGGAAACCGTAATTACAAAAAAAATTCTTGATTCAAAATTTGCATCAGCATCTATTTCAATTGATGGCGAACTAAATGAACCTATATGGCAATCCACTCAAGTTGCAAAAGACTTTATTTCATTTGAACCTAAAAATGGAACACCAATTCCTGATGAATTAAGGTCAGAAATAAGAGTTATGTATGACAATGACGCTGTTTACATTGGAGCAACACTTTATGACAACGAACCTTCTAAAATATTAAAAGAAATTACAGAACGAGATAACTTTGGCACAAGTGATTTATTTGGAGTTTTCATTAATGGATACAACGATGGACAACAAGACTTTCAGTTTTATGTTTCGGCGGCTAACGGTCAGGCAGATTGTAACTTTACTTCATTAGATGGTGAAGATTACTCATGGAATGCAATATGGGATAGTAAAGTTAAAGTAACCAATTACGGTTGGGTAGTAGAAATGAAAATTCCTTATGCCGCTTTGAGGTTTCCAAGTACCGATGTTCAAACTTGGGGAATCAATTTTTTTAGAGAAGTTAGACGTTACAGGCAAAAATACACTTGGAATCCAATTGATAACAAAATTGGTGCTTTTTCTCAACAAGCTGGAATTCTAACAGGCATTCAAAAAATTACGCCTCCTACTCGATTATTTCTAATTCCTTATGCTTCTTCATATCTAAATTCAAATAAAAACGAAACTACTTTTACTCAAAAAGGAGGACTTGATATTAAATACGGAATCAACGATGCATTCACTTTAGATGCCATTTTAGTGCCTGACTTTGGGCAAACTAAGTTTGACAATGTGGTTCTAAATCTTGGTCCTTTTGAACAGCAGTTTAATGAAAATAGACCATTTTTTACAGAAGGAACGGACTTGTTCAACAAAGGAGGTTTGTTGTATTCAAGGAGAATAGGTGCTTCCCCAGAATTTGTTCCCGAGTTAGCAGATAATGAGGTCATCGATGAATTCCCAAATACAGTTAACCTTCTAAATGCCGTAAAAGTTTCAGGAAGAAATAATGATGGTCTTGGAATTGGATTTTTAAATGCCATCACTAGAGAAACCAAAGTAAACATTTTAAACACAGAAAATAACACTTCGCGTGAAGCAGTTGTTTCTCCTTTAACGAACTATAATGTAACTGTTTTAGACCAAAGATTTAATCAAAATTCTTCTGTAACCTTCATCAATACAAACGTTACCCGAAATGGTGATTTTAGAGATGCAAATGTATCAGGTTTACTTTTTGATTTGAATACTAAAGCAAATACCTATAATTTATCAGGAAAAATAACGATGAGTAGTGTTTATGATGTTAAAAACAAAAGTGGTATAAATTCCTCTATTTTTTTAGCAGAAACAACTGGCAAAATAAGATACAACGTTGGAGCAGATTATGTATCCAAAGAGTTTGACAATAACGACTTAGGCATCAATTTTCTTACGAATTACTATGATGTATATGCAAATGCTAGTTATCGAATTTTAAATCCTACTAAATTTTTTAATTCATTCAGAGTGAATTTAAACAGTTATATGGAGTTTAATAATACTTCCAATTATATTCAAGATAATAATTTTAATTTCAACATAAATTCAACCACAAAAAAGAATCACTATTTTGGGTTAGGTGCAAACGTTAGACCTTTTGAAAGTCATGATTATTATGAAGCACGAGTGGAAAATCAATATTTAATTCTTCCTAAGTTTTATAACCCTTGGTTCAGCATTTCCACAAATTACAACTACAAATTTGCCTTAGATGTTTATACAGAATTTACTAAATTTGATGAACAAGGCAGAGAAAATTTTAGTGTAGAAGTTAGTCCGAGATATAGATTTAGCGATAAATTTTCATTAATTTATGCCATAAACCCTTCCCTACAAAAAAATAATATTGGATGGATTGATTACCTATCTTCAACAGAAGAAATCATCATGGCAAGAAGAGACAGAAACACCGTCAATAATGCCTTAACGGGAAAATATTCTATCAACAGCCAAATGAACTTTAGTTTATCCGTAAGACATTATTGGTCGGTAGCAGAAAATAATAAATTCTATACTTTACAAAAAAATGGCAGATTACTTGAAAACCTTATGTATGATTCCAATAAAAATTCAAATTTCAATACTTGGAATTTAGATTTATCTTACTCTTGGTGGTTTGCTCCTGGAAGTCAAGCAACAGTTTTGTATAGGAATAATGCTTCAGACTTTAACAGAAATATTGATCAAAGCTACGGTAGAAATCTTAACAATGTATTTACAGATAATTTAAACCATACACTTTCTGTAAGTATTCGATATTTTATTGATTACAATCAGGCAAAAAATTGGTTGTAATTTAATATCTTTGAGATTGTGATACATGAAAACAATTCCAATGAATAAAAAAGTAATCTTAATGATTTTAGATGGTTGGGGAAAATCTCCTGACCCATTAGTTTCTGCTATTGATAATGCAAGCACTCCATTTATTGACAGTTTATATACAAAATACCCAAATGCTCATTTAAGAACAGATGGTTTAAACGTAGGCTTACCCGAAGGACAAATGGGAAATTCCGAAGTTGGGCACATGAATCTAGGAGCTGGAAGAATTGTTTATCAAGATTTGGCTAAAATCAATTTAGCTGTAGCTCATAAAACAATGAATCAAGAAAAACCGCTAATGGATGCTCTTGATTATGCCGTTCAGAATAATAAATCAGTTCATTTTTTAGGCCTACTTTCCGATGGTGGTGTTCATAGCCACACTTCACATTTAAGAGGTTTAATTGATGTTGCCCAAGAAAAAGGAGTGCAAAAAATGTTTGTTCATGCTTTTACTGATGGTAGAGATGTTGATCCAAAATCGGGTGTAAATTATATTTTAGATATGGAAAATTATCTTCAAAATACTAAAGCCAAATTAGCTTCAGTTATTGGAAGATACTATGCAATGGATAGAGATAATCGCTGGGAAAGAGTAAAACTAGCCTATGATTTGCTAGTGAATGCAATGGGTACAAAAAGTAAAAATGTAGTCAGCACTATTTATGAAAGTTATGCCAATGACATTACCGATGAATTTATTCAACCAATTGTTGTAACAGATGAAAATGATGCACCTATTGCTACAATAAAGGATGACGATGTTGTTATTTTCTTCAATTTTAGAACCGATAGAGGAAGAGAATTAACAGAAGCTTTATCACAAAAAGATTTCCATGAGCAAAATATGCATAAGTTGAATTTGTATTATGTCACCATGACTAATTATGATGACACTTACAACAATGTGCATGTAATTTATGACAAAGACAACATTACAGAAACACTAGGAGAAGTACTAGAAAAAGCTAATAAAAAACAAATACGCATAGCGGAAACTGAAAAATATCCACATGTAACATTTTTCTTTTCAGGAGGAAGAGAAGAACCATTTGTAGGTGAAAAACGAATTTTAAAAAACTCCCCAAAAGTAGCCACATACGATTTACAACCCGAAATGAGTGCCTTTGAATTAAAAGACGCTTTACTGCCAGAATTGCAAAAAGGAGAAGTTGATTTTGTATGTTTAAATTTTGCCAATGGTGATATGGTTGGACACACTGGAATAATGAAAGCCGCTATTAAAGCTTGTGAAGCAGTAGATATCTGTGTAAAAGAAGTTGTTGAAACCGCTATTGAAAACAACTACACAACCATCATAATTGCAGATCATGGCAATTGTGAAACCATGATTAACCCTGATGGAACACCTAACACAGCACATACAACCAATCCTGTTCCAATAATTTTAGTAGATAAAGATTTAAAAAACATCAATAACGGTGTTCTAGGCGATATTGCACCAACCATTCTTGAACTTATGGGAATTAATCAACCTCAAGCCATGACTTGTAAATCTTTGTTATAATGAAAAAAATAGCTTCGATATTAATATTGTTAATCGCTATTAGTTGTGTAACCGCAACAAAAGGTACAGATGGAAAACCTGGTGAAAATGGAAAAGATGGGAAAAACGGTTCCAATGGAGAAAACGGAAAATCTGGTGAAGACGGAAAAACAATAAAACAAACGATATTCAAAAAACAATAAAAAATGAAAAAAATAGGATTACTATTACTCCCTTTCTTATTCTTGAATTGCAGTCCTACGGGAAAAATAATAACTAATGACAATGAAAAAATAATGATAGGTCAAGCCACAAAATCTGATTTAGAAGAAAGCCCTTTTAATTCTTGGTACACTACTGGTTTTAATGACTATAAACCAAATGATGAAGTAGTTAATCAATTGAAAGATAAAGTAACCAATATTACAGTAACAATTTTTATGGGCACTTGGTGCGAAGACAGTCAAAATCATGTTCCCCATTTTTATAAAGTTTTAGAAGCTTGTCAATTCAAAGACAGAGGAATTACACTAATTGCAATGGACAAAAACAAAACTACTCCAGAGCAATTTGAAAAAGGACAAAATATAACTAATGTTCCAACCTTCATTTTTTATGAAAAAGGAGTTGAAATTAATAGAATTGTAGAATCCCCAATAATAAGTATAGAACAAGACATGCTAGACATTCTTTCTGGAAAAAATTACACACCCAATTACTCTAAATAAATAATTTAACATCTTCATAAAACACAATCCTGATTTTTTCAGGATTTTTTTTAAACAATTCTTAATCAAAAGTTAAACTTTTACATATCGATAGTATTACTATTATATTTGCAAAGTAAAACTAATACTTATGCAGCATTTATTTAGTAATTTTAAAATTTCCATTAACAACAAATTATATGTAAAAGATCCTGAAACATCAGATCTGGGTAAAAGGATAATACAAAACAGTATTTTATTAATTGATGAAATAGGTTTTGAAGCATTTACATTTAAAAAATTAGGCGAAAAAATTCAGTCTAATGAAAGTTCCATTTATCGTTATTTTGAAAACAAGCACAAACTACTGGTATATCTTTCTTCTTGGTATTGGTCATGGATAGAATACAACTTAGTTTTTGCAACCAATAACATTTCAAATCCTCTTGAAAAACTTAGTATTGGAATAAAAATCATTACACAAAGCGTGGAAGATGATCAAAAAACACCTCATATTGATGAGTCAATATTGAATAAAATCATCATAGCTGAATTTACCAAAACCCTTTTAACAAAAGAGGTTGATGAAGAAAACAAAGAAGGCTTCTTTTTAGTTTACAAGCGAGTAATACATCATCTAATTAAAATGATTGAAGAAGTTAATCCAAAATATCCATACGCAAAAAGCTTGGCTTCATCCATTGTAGAAGGTAATTTACATCAAAATTATTTGAAAGACCATTTTAGAACCATAACCAATTTAGCCGACAAAAATTGCATCACAGAATTCTACATAGATATAGTAAAAAAAGTACTATAATTTTAAACAAAAAGCATACTTAAAATCACAATAAAAAGTACCTTTAAAAAAACAGTATCGCCATATGAAACCCATTGAAAGATTTAAAAATCTAATAAAAGCAGATAAAAAAGATGTTTATCAATTACTAATCTATTCCATAATTGGAGGTTTGATAAGTTTATCCATTCCATTAGGTATTCAGGCAATTATCAATTTTATCCAAGCCGGAAAAGTAAGCACTTCATGGATTGTATTAGTAATCATTGTTGTTACTGGTGTAGCTTTTGTGGGAATTCTAAAAATCATGCAATTCAGAATAACTGAAAACTTACAACAAAAAATATTTGTACGTTCCTCCTTTGAATTTGCCTATCGTTTTCCCAAAATTAAATTTGAACAACTATATCCTTTTTCACCGCCAGAATTAGCCAATCGTTTTTTTGACACCATCACCGTTCAAAAAGGATTTTCAAAGTTAATTTTAGATGTGTCTACGGCAGCCTTACAAATTGTTTTTGGCATCTTGTTATTATCACTCTACCATTCGTTTTTTATCTTTTTTGGAATATTATTATTGGTTTTATTATACTTAATTTTCAAAATAAATTTCGATTCAGGATTAAAAACAAGTTTAAGAGAATCAAAATACAAATACAAAGTTGCCCATTGGCTACAAGAAGTTGCTAGAAACAATTTAAGTTTCAAAAATGGAAAACTATTCGACTTTTCATTGCAAAAAAATGACACTTTAGTAAACGAATATTTACAACACAGAGAAAGCCATTTCAAAATATTGAGAAGACAATTTGTGCAACTAACCAGTTTTAATGTGCTAATTTCTGCTGGATTATTGATTATTGGTGGAACATTAGTTTTAAATCAACAAATGAATATTGGTCAGTTTATTGCCGCCGAAATCGTAATCATCACAATAATTGCTGCAATTGAAAAAATATTCTATGGGCTTGAGCTTTTCTATGATGTAATAACTTCATTAGAAAAATTAGGAACTGTCGTAGATTTAGATTTAGAAAAAGAAAAAGTTGAAACAAATTATTTACTATTACAAAATGAAATTAACATCAGTACAGAACAATTAACTTTTCAATTTCCAGATTCAGATTTACCCGTTTTAAAAGATATTAAACTATCCATTAATGCAGGAGAAAGAGTTTTAATTCAAGGAGAAAATGGTTCCGGAAAAACAACATTAATACGATTACTATCCCGATTAATTGAACCTTCAGCAGGAACAATTTTTATTAACAATACCAATTATAAAAAATTCTCTTTTGAAGAATACAGATCCAAAATCGGAATTATCACTTTAAAAGACACCACATTTGAAGGAACAATTTTAGAAAACATAACATGCAGTTGCCCAGAAGTAACCATGAAAGATGTTAGCGAAATTTTAGAAAAATTAGACTTAACTAAATTAATAAAATCATTGCCTTTAGGATTAGAAACACCTCTTATTTCAGAAGGAAAACAAGTCAATTCTTCAGCTATTCAAAAAATATTATTAGCAAGAGTTTTAGTTGCAAAACCGAAAATATTATTTTTAGAAGAACCCGTTGATAAATTAGACAAAAAAACAGCAGGAAAAGTAATCGACATGCTAACAGATGCCTCTCAACCATGGACTTTAGTTGTAATTTCAAAAAGTAAATATTGGAAAGAAAAGTGCAACAAAATAATAACTTTAGAAAAAGGAAAAATTAAATCCATTAATTAATAGACTATGTTAAACATCACAAACAATAGAATAGATCGATGGGTTGATATCAACAAATTCAAATCAACCAAGGTTCTTGAAGATAACAAAGGGTATTTAATGATTAAAAGAACCATTTGGGTATTAGTAATTTTACTAGTGTTATTTCTCTTTTTACCATGGACACAAAATGTTTCAGGAATTGGAACAGTAACAACTTTAAAACCCAACCAAAGACCACAAACCATTCACACCACAATCGCTGGAAGAATTGAAAAATGGTATGTAAATGAAGGTGATTTTGTAAAAAAAGGAGACACTATCTTATTTATATCAGAAATTAAAGAAGAATATTTAGACCCTAATTTAGTAGAAAATACAGGAAATCAATTAACAGCAAAAGAAAGTGCCGTAACATCTTATGCTTCAAAAGTAGATGCCCTAGAAAGTCAAATTGGCGCTATTGGAAGTGAAAGAGTACTAAAATATAAACAAGCCCAAAACAAATTGAAACAAGCTTATCTAAAAGTACAAAGTGACAGTATAGATTTAGAAGCTGTTAAAACACAACTAACCATTGCCAAAACTCAGTTCAATCGTGCCGTTAATTTAAACAAAGAAGGTTTAAAACCTTTAACAGATGTGGAAGAAAAACGTGTAAAACTTCAAGATAGTGAAGCCAAAATTATAACACAAGAAAACAAATATATAACCTCACAAAATGAAGTCCTTAATGCTAGAATGGAATTGAATAGAATATTAGCAGAATATTCAGAAAAAACAGCCAAAGCACAAAGCGATAAACAAACAGCATTAAGCACACAATTTGATACCGAAGCACAAGTCAATAAATTAAAAAATCAATACACCAATTATCAAATAAGAAATGGTATGTATTATATTTTAGCACCACAAAATGGTTATGTCAATCGTGCCTTACAATCAGGCTTAGGAGAAACCATCAAAGAAGGAACTCCAGTAGTAAGCATAATGCCATCTAATTTTGACATTGCCGTTGAAACTTATATCTCTCCAGTAGATTTTCCTTTAATCAACAAAGGAGAAAAAGTTAGAGTTTGGTTTGACGGTTGGCCTTCAATAGTATTTAGCGGTTGGCCTGGTGCTTCCTATGGAACATTTGGAGGTGTTATCGTTGCAAAAGAAAATTTCATTAGTCAAAACGGAAAATATAGAGTGCTAATTGCTCCTGATAATTCAGAAAAAAAATGGCCAAAAGAACTAAGTATTGGCGCTGGAACACAAACCATTGCACTTTTAGAAACAGTACCTATTTGGTTTGAAATTTGGAGAACACTCAATGGCTTTCCACCTAACTATTACAATGTAGAAAATTCAGCTACTGAAAAAAAATAACGATGAGCAAAAAAATTATATATCTGTTACTGTTTTTTAGTGCTTCTATTTTTGCACAGGATACGAATTTAAAAGAGTTTACCTATAATGAATATTTAGGATTTGTTAAAAAATTTCATCCCATGGTAAAACAAGCAAATCTTAAATTGAGCGAAGCACAAGCCATGCTGTTACAAGCAAGAGGGGCTTTTGATCCAAAATTAGAAGCAGAATACAATGAGAAACAATATGATGACAAAAACTATTATTCCATATTCAATGGTAGTTTTAAAATTCCTACTTGGTATGGTATTGAAATCAAAGCCGCTTTTGATAATAACGAAGGAATCTACATCAATCCTGAAAATACGCTACCAAACAGCGGACTTACTTCGCTAGGAATAACAGTTCCCGTGGGACAAGGCTTGTTTATTAATCAAAGGATGGCAGATTTGAGAAATGCAAAATTGCAACAAAAATTAGGAGAAGCAGAACGTAACTTGGCAGCCGTTGAAGTTTTACATCAAGCCTCTATTGCCTATTTTGAATGGAAAAAAAATTACAGTGAAGTCATACTATATGAAGAATATTTAGAAAATGCGAACATTAGATACCAAGGTGTTTCAAAATTAATTGAACAGGGAGACAAACCTGCAATAGATAGCATTGAAGCTGGAATTACGGTAAAATTAAGACGATTGAACTTAGAAAATTCTAAATTGAAATTACAAAAATCTAGATTAGAATTATCAAATTATTTGTGGCTTGAAAATAATGTTCCTGTAGAATTAGATGAAAATTTGTTTCCAGAAACTGAACTTTCAAACACTATAAAAAACACTTTAGAACTTGATAACATCATAGCATTTGAAGTTGAAAATCATCCAAAAATAAATGCATTAAGCACAAAAATAGAAATGCTCAGAATTGAACAATCATTGAGTGCCAATATGCTGTTGCCAAAATTAGATTTAAGTTATAATTACATTTCTGAACCAAGTGCCTTTGACAACTATCGTTTTGAAGATTATAAAGTGGGTGTAAATTTTTCTTTTCCCATCTTTTTAAGAAAAGAAAGAGCTAAATTGAGACTATCTAAATTAAAGGTTCAAGACACAGAGTTTACGCTTGCCACAGAACGAGTTAGTTTACAAAACAAAGTTGAAGCCCAGCAAGTAGAAATAACTTCACTTGAAAAACAAATTGAAATAAACGAAAATTTAGTAGACAACTACAACACCATGCTCAGCGGAGAAGATAGATTATTTAATTTAGGTGAAAGCTCATTATTCTTGATAAATTCAAGAGAAAACAGTTTAGTTAGTTCACAAATCAACGCACTTAAACTGGAGAATGAATACTACACAGCTGTTATAAATTTATACAAAACTATTGCAAATCCTAATTTATAGGTCTAATTAAAAACGCTCTATAAAACTATCTAAGACATTTTTAAACAAAAAAAATCCCGATTTTCATCGGGATTTAATTTTACTGATAAAGAAATATTAGTAACGACCTCTGTTGTTGTCTCTGTCGTTATAACCACCTCTTCCACCACCGCTGTTTCCACCACGGTTATTGTTAAAGCTTCTTCTTTCTCCTTCTGGTTTTGGCTCAGATTTGTTAACTACAATAGTTCTTCCATCAATTGAACCTCCATTTAACTCATCAATTGCTTTTTGAGCTTCTTCATCACTTGGCATCTCTACGAAACCAAATCCTTTACTTCTTCCGGTAAATTTATCTGAAATAATTTTTACTGAATCAACAGCACCATACTCTTCAAAATAACCTCTTAAATCTGCTTCCTCAATACTGAATGGAAGACTTCCTACGAAAATGTTCATCTAAAATATTTTTTATTGAGTCAAAGGTAATCTTTTAATTGATACAAAATGTTTTTATTCCATTTATTTTCAAATATTTACAGAAACTTAAACTTAAAGTAATCTCAACAAATTGAATTACATACAAGTTAGCCTTTCAAATATATTTTTTTCAGTTCGCTCAACACACTTTTAAAATTGATATTGACTTTGATATTGCAGTTGTTAATAAAATTGTATTTTTGTCGCTCAGAATATTTCGATATGATTATAATAAAAACCCCAGAAGAAATTGAATTGATGCGTGAAAGTGCGTTAATTGTTTCAAAAACGCTTGGTCTTATTGCAAAAGAAATTAAACCTGGTGTAACTACATTATACTTAGATAAATTAGCCGAAGAATTTATAAGAGACCATGGTGCTGAACCTGCATTTTTAGGAATGTATGGTTTTCCAAACAGCTTGTGTATGAGTCCAAATACGCAGGTGGTTCATGGAATTCCAAATGAAATTCCATTAGTTGATGGTGATATTATTTCGGTAGATTGTGGTGCTTTGAAAAATGGCTTTTATGGAGATCATGCCTATACTTTTGAAGTTGGCGAAGTTGATGAAGCTACTAAAAAATTATTAAAAATCACGAAAGAATCTTTATATGAGGGTATTCGTGCCACAAAAGTAGGCAATCGAGTAGAAGATATTGGAAATGCCATTCAGGTGTATTGCGAAAGTCATGGTTACGGTGTGGTTAGAGAATTGTGTGGTCATGGTTTAGGAAGAAAAATGCATGAAGAACCGGAAGTTCCTAACTACGGAAAACGCGGTCGTGGTAAAAAATTAGTCAACGGAATGGTAGTTGCTATTGAACCGATGATAAATATGGGAACTAAAAACATCAAGCAACACAAAGATGGTTGGACAATAACTACAGCAGACAATAAACCAAGTGCTCATTTTGAACATGATGTGGCTATCGTTGACGGCAAACCTGAGCTACTTTCTACCTTTGCTTATATTTATGATGCCTTAGGTATTGTGAGCAATGAAGAAGATGGTTTGAGACAAAAAGCGATTGTATTATAATATAAATATTTCCCATGAATTGTAAAACCTGTGATTTTCAGCTCGATAGCGAGGCTAAATATTGTTCTAATTGTGGTTCAAAAATCGTTGACGAAAGACTCTCATGGCATGGAACTTGGGAAGAATTCATTGGTCCTTTTTTTAATTGGGAAAATAACTTTTGGAGAACTTTTTTGGGATTATTTAAAAACCCTAAAGATGTTTTAGAAGCATACATAACTGGTGCAAGAAAGAAATATTTTCAGCCTTTCTCATATATAATTTTGTATGCAACTGTTGCTGTTTTTTTCTACAAATTTTTTCCAATGGAAGTTATAATGGATTATTCTGAAGGAATTTCCAAAGGTCTTGACACTACAAATTCTTCGGCAAAAGTTCCTAAATTTAACATGAAAAGTTATATGGAATCATTAATGAGCTATTATAATTTTTTTGTTTTACTATTGATTCCATTGTATGCTTTAACTAGTTATATCATCTTCAACAAAAAAGGGCACAATTTTTTTGAACACTTGGTCTTTAATAGTTACATACAAACTAATTTAGGTTTCATATCATTGATTTTACAAGTCATTTTGGTAAATCTTTTAGGGATGGATTTTGGCGTTTACACTGTTTTATTTCTGTTTATTTTTCTATTCTTTACCATATATATTTTCAAAAAACTATATACTCAAAATTTAAAACAAAGTATCTCATCAGGTATAAAATATATTTTATTATTTTTTGGGTTGTACTTTGGAATAATTGCAGTGTTTTCAATTTTATTTGGTATTATATATGCTTTAACGCTCTTATAATGAAAAAAATATTCAAATTCATTCTTAATACTATTCCTCGTCCAATTTTAATTCGATTAAGCATTGTTATTCGACCTATTTTGGCTTTTCTATTGAAAGGAAATCGTTTTACTGATCCAATCGATGGAAAGAGTTTTAAAATGTTTTTACCTTATGGTTATGGCACACAACGCAACAATGTTTTATCGCCAAGTACACTCTCTTTAGAAAGGCATCGCTTGTTGTGGTTGTATTTGAAAAATGAAACCAACTTTTTTACATCAAAAATTAAATTAAAAGTACTTCATTTTGCTCCTGAACAAGAGTTTTACAAACGTTTTAAAAAACAAGAAAATTTAGATTATACAACAACTGATTTGTTTTCACCATTAGCTGATGTAAAAGCAGATATTTGCAACCTGCCTTTTGAAGATAATCAGTATGATATTGTATTATGCAATCATGTTTTGGAACACATTCCTGATGACACTAAGGCTATGCAAGAATTATATCGTGTTTTAAAATCTGGTGGCATGGGCATTTTTCAAATTCCTCAAGATTTATCTAGAGAAGTTACTTTTTCTGATGATTCCATTACTGATGAAAAAGAACGTGCTAAAATCTTCGGTCAATATGATCATGTTAGGGTTTATGGACGAGATTATTTTGATAAATTGAGAAGCATTGGTTTTAAAGTTGTGGAAGAAGATTATACAGCTAAAATTACTCCTGAACTAGTTGAAAAATATTGTTTAGCTCAAGGAGAAATTATTCCTGTTTGTTATAAATAATATGACATCAATCTAAAATCTATTTCAAAACTAAATTGAAGATGCTGAAATAAATTCAGCATGACAGTGAGGTAAATTAAAATCATTCCTGTTTGTTATAAATAATATAACATCTATCTAAAATCTATTTCAAAGACTAACCTGAAGATGCTGAAATAAATTCAGCATGACAGTGAATGTAAATTAGAAATTAGTCCTGTTTGTTATAAATAATACAACGTCAATCTAAAATCTATTCCAAAGACTAATCTGAAGATGCTGAAATAAATTCAGCATGACAGTGAAAGTGACTTAGAAGTTTTTCCTGTTTGTTATAAATAGAAAAGAGGCTGTCTTAAAAGACCTAATCTTGTCAAGCTGAACTTGATTCAGCTTCTATAAATATTTGAATATCATATAGATTCCAAAAATAAATTCGAAATAACAAAATTTAGCTTTTTTAGATAGCCTCTTCAAATGCTATGGTGTAATAAATTATTCTTCAGGCATCAATATGGCAACTACTTTGTCTTTTGAAGCATACTTTTTAGCCACATTTTGAATGTCTTTTGCTGTTATAGCATTAACTTTATCTACATAAACTAACATTTCTTCTGGATTGCTTTGATTGCTAAAAGAACGTGTTAAAGTGCTCATCCAAAAATTGTTTTCTTTAATTTTCTCTTTGTAATCTAATCTTTCAGCTTCTTTGAATTTATCAACATCTTTTTGTTCTGGACCATTTTCGATCATTTTATTTAATTCTCTTAAAGCTGAAGCTGTTAAACTTTCTGCATTTTCAGGACCACATGGAAAGCTAATTGAAAAATTATAACTTCCTGATGGAATTTTACTAATACTTCCGTTTGCTCCTACTCCATAAACGCCACTTTCGTTTTCTCTAAGTTCTTCAACCAATTTAATAGTTAAAACTTCACCTAAGGCATTCAAAGCAAAAGCTTCTGCTGCATTATATTCACAATCTCCATAAAACATGATGTTTACAGTGCTTTTTGGGTCTTTTCCTTTTTTTATTATTTTTTTATGTTCTCCACTTAGCATTCTATATCCTAAATCTGTAGCTTTTTCTTTAGTTTCAGATGAAGGTAAAGAGGCTAAATACATTTCGGCATATTCTACTAGTTTTGCTTCATCAACGTTTCCAACAAAGTAAAAATTAAAATCACCAGCATTTGCAAAACGCTCTTTATAAGTTTTATAAGCCAATTCATAATCTATTTTGTCAAATTCTTCCACTGTTGGGAAACCTGTATATCTTGGATTATTTTTATTTAAGTAACTGTAAAGTTCATTTGAAAAAAACACAGATGGCATTGACATCATGTTTGCTAAAAATCCTTTTTGTTTGGTTTTATATCCTTCAAAGGCATCTTTGTCATAATTTAAATCGGTAAAATAAGCATGTGTCATTTGCATTAAATATTCAAAATCTTTTGGAGAAGCTGAACCTCTCATTCCTTCTGTAGTTCCGTAAACATAAGGATTTACTCTAACTGTTTTTCCCGTCATGAATTTATTGATATCGTTTTTATTCATTCCTGAAAAACCTGCTTCTGTCAATCCATTCATTCCAATTGACACTTTTTTGTAGTTGTCATTTGATAATAAATTGGTTCCTCCAAAGCTGACTGCTTCAAACAAAATTTCATCGTTTTTAAAATCTGTTTTTTTGTAAGTTACTGTTGCTCCGTTTGACAAAGAAAGTGTTGTAGTTCCTAGTTTATCATTTTTAGTGGTTTTTACAACTTTTCCTTTTTTAACTGGATTTCTCAATAAACTTTCAGCTATTACTGATTCTTCATAAGGTTTTAACGAGGAAACATCAACTTTCATAGCATTTAAAACTTGAGCTTCTGTTGGCATAACCATTCCCTCTTTTTCTGGTCCAGTTAGGATAACAACTCTATTGTCTTCTTTGATATAATTTTTGATTAATTCATTGGTTTCTTTGATGGAAATTGTTGGCATCAATTTTTTCATGGTTTCAAAAGTCCATTCAATACTTGGTGCAGGTTCTTGTTCTAAAAAGTTACTTTGTAAATTCCAAACATAATTTTCAGATTCTGTTTTATCTCTCTCGTTATACTGTCTTTCAATTTGATTTAAGAATTCTTTTTTGGCTCTATCTAATTCGCCTTGGGTAAATCCAAAAGCTCTTACTCTTTCATTTTCTTCTACTAAAACTTTAAGGGCATCTAATTGTTTATCTTGAGATACCATAGCAAATGATTGGAAAGCTTCTTTTGTACGTGCATAAGTTCCACCATGATAAGTGTAACCATAAGTAAATGGTGGTGTTGGTGAATTTTGTTTTTCTTCCAATCTGTTGTTTAACATGGTTGCAAATAAACCTTCAATTAATTCATTTTTAAAATCACCAATGGTTTTTGTTTTTTTTGGTTCTGCGTAATCTTTGTATAATAACCTAACTTGTGTAAAAGCTGATTCTTTATCACTTTCTATTGCTACAAATGTTTCTTTGTGATTTGGTACATCGAATACTCTTCTTGGTTTTTCATTTTTTGGGTTTTGATATGAAGAAAAATGGTCTTTTATCTTTTTCTCCATTTCATTAATATCTATGTCACCAACTACTACTATACTCATTAAATTAGGTCTGTACCAATCTTTATAGAAGTTAGTCAATTTATCATAAGTGAAGTTTTCTAGAATTTCTTTTTGACCAATTGGTAAACGTTTTGCATATAAAGAATTATACATCATTTTTGGCATAAAACGTCCCATCATCCTTTTGTCTGCTCCTAAACCAAGTCTGTATTCTTCGAGAACAACACCTCTTTCTTTGTCAATTTCTTCGGGTGTTAGTGTGGTGTTAAAAGCCCAATCTTCTATGATTTGGAACCCTTTTTCAAGTTTATCTTTATCATCTGAAGGGATTGGTAAAAAATAAACTGTTTCATCAAAACTGGTGTAGGCATTTAAATGTTGTCCAAATTTTACACCAATACTTTGAAGATAATCTACTAACTCATTTTTAGGGAAACGCTTTGTGCCATTAAAACACATGTGTTCCATAAAGTGAGCTAATCCTTGTTGATCATCATTTTCTAAAATAGAACCTGCATTAATCATCAACCTTAGGTCAACTTTATTTTCTGGTTTACTATTTTTTTTAATGTAATAGGTTAAACCATTCTTAAGTTTACCTGTTTTTACAGATGGATCCATCGGTATAAGAGCATCCATTTTCAATTCTTGTGCACCCATATAAGTTGGGATTGCAACTAAAAAGAAAAGTACTTTAAAGTCGTTTAGCTTCATAATAAATTGTTTTTTGTTTAGATAAATGTAAATAGTTAACGCAAAAAGACAATTTGTATTATGTTTTATTTAACGAAAAGGGGATGCTTTTTTATTTATTCTAAATTAATAAAGTGCTTATTTTTAAACTGTTGCACTTTATTATTTTCATCTCTGTAGATTAGAAGCACGTATAATTGTGGGTGTTTATTAGCAAACTCAATGCCTTGTTGAATATCCATAACCATAAAAGCGGTTGCATACCCATCTGCCATTTTACAGGTTGGTGCTAAAACGGTTGCACTTAAGACATTTCCTTTTTGAGGTTTCCCTGTTTTAGGATTTATAGTATGCACAAATTTTTCTCCAGTAATGGAATCTGTAATAACTTTTCTGTAATTACCTGAAGTTGCCATTCCCAAGTTTTCGATTTTAATTTTTGCAATTAAAGTTCTTTCTTCAGGTTTTTGTAATGGGTCATCAATTCCAATAACCCAATTTTTAGCATCAATTGTATTTTTACCAAAACCTACTATTTCTCCGCCTATTTCAACGATTCCGTTTTCAATGCCTTTTGATTTTAAAAAATCTACTACAACATCGACTGAATACCCTTGAGCTATTGCATTAAAATCGAAATAAGTTTCTTTATGGGTTTTTGTAATGGTTTTATTGGCATTTAATTTTACTTTATCAAATCCTACAAAGTTTAACAGACTATCAATTTGATTTTGGTTTAAGTTTTTTCTTTCGTGACTTGGTCCAAAACCATGAGCGTTAACCAAAACGCCAATAGTAGGATCAAAAAGTCCATTAGTTTCTTTGAAAATTTGATGTGAAGCTTTAAAAGTTTCTACAAAAAAATCATCCACAACAACTGTTGAATCACCTGCGTTAATTTTTGAAATTTTTGAATCTTGTCTGTATGTTGATAGTGACATATCAAAATCCAAAAGTATAGCATCAAGTTGTTTTTTAGTGACTAATTCTTCTTCTGCTATATATTTAACACTATAGGTGCTTCCTTGTGCTTCTCCTTGAATTGTAAAGAAGGTTGGTTCATCCTTTTTACATGAACTAAAAATAAGCAATAGGATTATAAAACTAAGAAATCTCTTTATATCCATTATAATTTATGATGTAATCTGAAGTTGTATATATGGGTTGTTCAAAGTCATCTGCATTGGCTATTCCTACACCAGCAAACAACACTTTTGCCTTTTTCTTTTTGGCATGATTTAGAAATGTTTCAATAAATAAAACATTGGGTTCATCAGGATTTATGGGATAAGGAACGGCTTGTACCATTACAAAATAGAGTGTATTTTGGGTATCCACACAAACAAATTGAGGATGCTTTTTGAGCTGACTATTAATGGCTATGAATTCAAAACCTTTTTTTTCCAGGTCTTTGCCTACATGATTCATGGCTATTTGATGTAATTCTTGTTCAGAAAGTGTTTCCATAAAGCAAAGATACTAAAATTGGAAATGAGAATTTTAGAACTATCCATAAAAAAACCGACTCATTGCTGAATCGGTTTTGTGTTTTTAGATTATCCTCCAAAGTCATCAAATCTAATATTTTCTGGATCTAAACCAAAGTCTTCCCCCATTTTTTGAACAGCTTTGTTCATCATTGGTGGTCCACAGAAGTATAATTCAATATCTTCTGGTTCTTCATGTTTAGATAAATAATTATCAATAACTACATTATGAATGAAACCAACAAATCCGTCACCTTCACCGTCAACTGAATCTTTTACTTTCCAGTTATCTTCTGGTTGTGGTTCAGAAAGTGCTAAATAGAACTTAAAGTTAGGGAAATCTTTTTCTAATGCTCTAAAGTGATCTGTGTAGAATAACTCTCTTTTAGAACGTCCACCATACCAATAAGTCACTTTTCTTCCAGTCTTGATAGTACGGAAAAGGTGATATAAGTGAGAACGCATTGGAGCCATACCTGCACCACCACCTACATATAACATTTCTGCTTCTGATTCATTGATAAAGAATTCACCATAAGGTCCTGAAACCACTACTGGATCACCTGCTTTTCTTGAGAAAATATAAGATGATGCAATACCTGGATTTACTTTTGCCCATCCGTTGATGTTTCTATCCCATGGCGGAGTAGCTACACGAACGTTTAACATAATTTTTCTTCCTTCTGCTGGGTAAGAAGCCATTGAATAAGCTCTTTCCACTAATGAATCGTTTTTCATTACTAATGGCCACAAATTGAATTTATCCCATTCTGCTTTAAATTTTTCTGGTTCTCCTGGATGTTCTTCTGGATGTGCAGAAATATCTATATCTGAATATTTGATTTCGCATTCTGGAATTTCAATTTGAATATATCCACCTGCTTCATAATGCATATCGTCTGGTAATTCAACAATGAATTCTTTAATAAATGAGGCAACGTTATAGTTAGAATATACTTTAGCTTCGAATTTTTTAATTCCAAAAACTTCTTCTGGAACTTCGATAACCATATCATTCTTAACTTTAACTTGGCATCCTAAACGCCATCCTTCTGCTAATTCTTTTCTTGAAAAATGAGGAACTTCTGTTGGCAATGCTTCTCCACCACCTTCTTTTACGATACATTTACACTGAATACAAGTTCCACCACCACCACATGCTGATGGTAAGAATATTTTTGAACTACCCAATGTAGAAAGTAAAGTATTACCTGAACTTACTTCAATTTCACTTTCTCCGTTTATTTTGATTGATACTGGACCTGATGGAACTAATTTAGATTTTGCAAACAAAATAATTCCAACTAAAACCAATAATAATACTAAAAACGCTATTACTGTTGTACTGATTAATCCACCAGTTGTTACTTCTAGAGCTATCATAATTATTCTTGAACTGTTTGAGTTAATGAATCTTTTACTGTTTCTAGAGCTGTTGAATCTTTTGCAACTTCTTCAACTTTTGTTTCAGATGGAGCTACATTTTCTACAACTTCTTTCTTTGCAGGTTCATCACCACCAGTTAACATACCTCCAAAAGACATGAAACCAATTGCCATTAATCCTGTTAATATAAATGTCATTCCTAAACCTCTAAAAGTTTCAGGCACATTTGAATATCTAATTTTTTCTCTAATTGCACCAATAGCTACAATAGCTAAAAACCATCCAATTCCAGAGCCTAATCCATAAACAGTAGCTTCAGTAATTGTAGAAAAATCTTTTTGTTGCATAAATAATGAACCTCCTAAAATAGCACAGTTTACAGCAATAAGTGGTAAGAAAATACCTAAAGAGTTATACAATGCTGGAGCAAATTTTTCAACAATCATTTCTACTAGTTGAACCATAGTAGCTACTGTTGCGATAAATAAAATAAAAGTTAAGAAACTTAAATCGTATTCAGCATATTCTTCTCCTAACCAAGTTAATGCCCCAGGTCTAAGAATATATTTATCCAACAAATAATTTAAGGGAACAGTAATAACTTGAACAAATATAACTGCTGTACCTAAACCAACAGCGGTTGAAACTTTTTTAGAAACCGCTAAATACGAACACATTCCAAGGAATGTAGCAAAAATCATATTTTCAATAAAAATTGACTTTAAAAATAATTGTAATAACTCCATTGCTTAGTTTGTTTCTATTAGACTTCTATTTCTTGAACGTTGAAAACCAATAATTAACCCTAAAGTAATTAAGGCCATTGGTGCTAACAACATAAAACCGTTATTTTCGTAACCTGTTGCATAAAGACCTGTCTTCTCAACTGGATCTCCAAAAACTGGGAAACCAAATAATTTACCTGAACCTAATAATTCTCTGAAGAATCCAACAATTACTAGTATTAAGGCATATCCTGATGCGTTTCCAACTCCATCTAGAAATGATTTCCAAGGACCATTACCTAAAGCAAAGGCTTCAAATCGTCCCATGATGATACAGTTTGTAATAATTAATCCTACGAATACTGATAATTTTTTAGCTAAATCAGGAACATAGGCTTTTAATGTTAAATCTACTATAATTACTAGAGCAGCAACTATTACTAGCTGAGCAATAATACGAATTGCTGAAGGGATAATATTTCTCACTAAAGAAATGACGACATTTCCAGCAGCTAATACAAATATTACTGAAAGTCCCATAATAACAGAAGCTTTTAATTCCGCTGTAATTGCTAATGCAGAACAAATACCTAATACTTGAACTGTAACAGGATTGCTGTCTTTTAGAGGGTCTTTTATTAAAGCCATGTTTTTCTTTGAAAACAATGGTTCGCTTTGTGTTTTATTTTCTGCCATTTTTATTTTTTTAATGTTGAAAAATAAGGTAAATAAGAACGGATTCCAGAATTGATCATAGCTCCTACTCCATTACCTGTAATTGTTGCACCTGATATAGCGTCCACTTGATTATCTGATTTATCAGCATTGTTTGGATCAGCATTTGATTTAGAAATCTCAACACCTTTAAAATCACCTGATTCATTATAAAGACTTTCGCCTTTAAAATCATCTGTGAAGAATTTTTCAGTGATATTTGCTCCTAAACCTGGTGTTTCTCCTTTGTGATCAAAGTAAACTCCATTAATAGTTTTTAGATCTTCGTTAAGAGCGATATAACCCCAAATGGCATCCCATAATCCATTTCCTCTAACTGGTAAAATATAAACTGGTTTACCTTCTTTTTCAGCAATGAACAATGGAAGTTTTTGAGTCTTTCCATTCTTTGCATTATCTAATTCTTTTTTAACATCAATTAAATAAGCTTTGTCATCATCGGAAACTTTTTCTCCTTCAATAACTTTTTGCTCTTTGATATATTTTTCGAACATTTCTGTTGCATTAGATCTATCTGCTTCAACTCCAATAGCATTTAAAATATCTATTTGAGCTTTTACTTGATCATTTTTTACTCTATCTGCTTTAGTAAAATTAGCAAAAAACGCTAATAAAGCTCCTACTACTATTACCATTACAATTGAAAAAATAATAGTATATCCGTTTGAATCGGTACGTTTTGACATATTATGCAGTTTTTACTTTTAAACGTTTCATTCTTCTCTTTATGTTAGCTTGAACTACATAATGGTCGATTGTTGGTGCAAACACATTCATCAATAGAATTGCCATCATTACACCTTCTGGATAAGCTGGATTGAAAACACGTATTAATATACTAATGAATCCAATGAAAAATCCATATATAATTTTACCAGTTGCTGTTTGCGAAGCAGATACTGGATCAGTTGCCATGAATACAATACCAAAAGCAATACCTCCAACTAATAAGTGTTGCCAAAATGGAAAACTCATTAAACTGTAGAATTTACTACCCTCAACAATAACTCCTGAATCAACTAAACCATTAAAGATAAGTCCCATCACAACAGCTCCAATAACAGAAGAAATCATAATTCTTGCACTACCAATACCTGTTAAGATTAAAAAAGCAGCACCTAATAAAATCATGAATGTAGAAGTTTCTCCTACAGAACCTGGAATGAATCCAAAGAACATATCTTGCCAAGAGTGAGCTACTTCTTTATTTGCAGCCAAAGCTCCTAAAATTGTTTCTCCAGAAATAGCATCTGTTCCAGCAGCATTTTTTACACCTTCAACAGCACCGTGAACCCAAACTTTGTCACCAGACATCCAAGCTGCCCAGTTAAAGAATAAGAATGCACGAATCGTTAAAGCTGGATTTAACACGTTCATACCTGTACCTCCAAACAATTCTTTACCGATGATTACACCAAAAATAACTGCTACTGCTAGCATCCAAAGAGGCAAATCGATTGGCATAATTAGTGGAACAAGCATACCTGTTACCAAGTAACCTTCTTCAACTTCATGTTTTTTAACAGTTGCAAAGATGAATTCAACACCTAAACCAACTCCATAAGAAACAATAAGCATTGGAAGAATTTTTGAAGCTCCAACCAATAAATTATCTAAATTCCAAAAGTTAGTCGATAAAAAAGACATTCCTTCTTGTGGAAATCCATTAATCTGACCAAAATGCTGATAACCAGCATTAAACATTCCAAAAATTAACGCAGGTATCAATGACATGATAACTGTGTTCATTACACGCTTTAAATCAGCAGCATCTCTAACGTGAACTCCTGAATGTGTAGTGATATTTGGTAAATATAGAAAAGTATGCAAAGCGTTGAACGTTTGTTCCATCTTTGTACCTTTATACTTTCCCTTTAAATTATGTAAATTTTGTTTTAATCCCATTTTCGTTTTTCTTTATTTTGAAATTAACCCACTTCATTTATCATCATATCTAATCCTGCACGGATTATTTTTTGATGATCTTGTTTTGAAACGTCAACATATTCTGTTAAAGCAAAATCTTCTGGAGCTACTTCATAAATCCCTAATGCTTCCATTTGATCAATGTCTTTAACTAAAATTGATTTTAACAATTCCATTGGATAAATATCTAAAGGAAAAACTTTTTCGTATTTTCCTGTAAGTACAAATCCTCTGTGTTCTCCGTTTGTATTTGTATTTAAATCGTATTTTTTATTAGGTGTTAAGAATGAAAACATTCCTGCTCTATAAATACTAAATTTATTAGGTCTTGGTAAATTCCAACCAAAGAAATCATAATCATCTCCTTCTGGAATTACTGTAACTTGATTATGATAAAATCCTAAAGAATTTTCTTTGGTTTTCTTATCACCTGTTAAAACATTTCCGCTGATAATTCTATAATTCCCTTCTTTTAAATTAGAAGCTACAACATCTGCCATTTGAGCACCAACAATAACAGTAACGTATGATGGTTTTTCAAAACCTGTACCTGTTAATGCAACTGTTCTTTGAAGATTTAGTTTTCCAGTTAAGAAGAATTCACCAATAATAGCTACGTCTTCAATTTGAACTGTCCAAACTTTTTCCCCTTTATTAATAGGATCAATTTTTGCAATTTGCGTAGAAACCAGTCCTATTGGATGAACTCCTTCACCTTTATGAACTACAACAGCATCTGTTGAAGGCATAAAAGTGGCATTGGCTCTAGTGGTAACATGTACTTTCCCAGATGTCAATTTTGCTAAAGCTTCAAAACCAGCTTTTAAAAACTCTTTTTTACCCTCTAAAGTAAAATTCAAATCCGACGCTAATGGAGCCGAATTAATTCCTGAAACAAAAATGGCTTTTGGAGTATCAGCAGAATTAGCAATCACATCATAAGGACGTTGATTGATAAATGGCCAACAACCAGAAGCTAACAATTGTTCTTTTACTTCTTGAGACGATAAATCTTTTGGATTTTTTTTGCTATGCTCTACGTGAATATCTTGAGAATCTGCTGTGATAAGAATTTGTAAAATAACTCTTTTTTCACCACGTGTAATCTCTTGGATTGTTCCACTAACAGGAGAAACAAATTTTACTGACTCATCATTTTTTGAGTAGAAAATTACTTCACCAGCTTTAACTTTTGCTCCTTCTTTTACAACCATTTTAGGTGTAACCCCGTGAAAATCAGAAGGAGTAATAGCATAGACTTTCGAGCGGGAAACTACAGAAACAACTTGCTCTGCATCACCCTTCAATTTAAGGTCTAAACCTTTTTTAATTCGAATGTCTTTTGACATGTTTATTGAAGATATGGTTAGTACTATTTTATAAAACGTGCAAATTTAATGATTTACCCACATGCTTACCAAATATTTAACCCTATGATTTCGCTATTTAAAATGATTTTAAATAATTGTTTTTAAGTATTCAAGCATAATAATTGCAAAGTTATTTTTAGATTTACTAATTTTACACTTTACAACAAAAATTTCTATGAAAAAAATAGTAAGTATTATAGCCATTATAGTAAGTATTACAAGCGTTTTCTCTCAATCTAATCCCGAACAAGAGGTAAATCCTCCATACAACATCAAAGCTGTTGCGTTTTACCAAAGAGACTCTGTGGCTATTCCTTTTTTTAGATTAGGAGACAATTTTGAACTGCAATTTGATGATCTTTTTGGAAACGAAGCTGATTACTATTACACCATTACTCAATATGGTTATGACTGGAAACCAACTAATCTAGCTAAAGTGGAGTACCTTCAAGGAATGGATAACCAACGTATAATTACATACGAAAATTCTTTCAATACTTTACAGTTATATTCACATTACATTCAACAATTTCCAAATCGATTCAATCAAATTACTAAAAGCGGAAATTATATGATTAAAATTTTTAATGATGAGCGCGAACTTATTTTTTCAAGAAAATTCGTCATTTATGAAGACATCGTAGTTATTCCATCTCTTGTTAGAAGATCAAGAAGTATTGAAACTGTTCAAGAAAAGCAAAACTTGGATTTCACCATCAATCTAGGCGAAACAACCACTTATCAAAACCCGAAACAGAATATAAAAGTGAGTATTTTTCAAAATGCCCGTTGGGATAATGCCATTCACAACATTCCTCCTCAATACACCATAGGAAACGAATTAGTATATAGATACAATGAAGAAACTCAGTTTTGGGGTGGAAACGAATTTTTAAATTTTGAAAATAGCACTATCAGAGCAACAAGTAATACCGTTTTAAAATATACTGCTGGTGATATTTACAACACTCATTTATACCCAAACCAAGAAAGAAAAAACAGGATTTACACTTTTTTTCCTGATATAAATGGCCGATTTTTAATCTACAACAGAAATGCTGAAAATTCTTCTATTCAAGCTGATTATACTTGGGTTTATTTCACATTAGATGCTGCAACTACTTTCACAAATAATAGTATTTATGTAGGTGGAATGTTTAACAACTACGCCAAAACCGATGAATACAAAATGGAATATAACAAAGAAAGTGGTTATTATGAAAAAGCAATCTTAATGAAACAAGGATTTGTCAATTATGAATATACTTTAACGGATAAAAATGGAAAAGTAGATAGCGAAAATGCTATTGATGGTAATTTTTTTCAAACAGAAAATCAGTACAATATTGTTGTTTATTACAGAGGAAACAACGATAGATATGACAGAGTAATAGGTATAGGCACAACAACTTCATTAGTGATGAAAAATTAATGACAAAGAGAAAATCAAGACAATACAGAGGAACAAGATGTTTAAACTGCGAAACAGCCTTAGACATTAGTGAAAAATATTGCCATCAGTGTGGGCAATTAAATTCGACCAAAAAACTAGCAGTAAAAGATTTCTTTGAAGAATTTCTTTCCAATTTTTATGCTTATGATTCTCGCTTGAGAAATTCAATAGTTTCCATTTTTACAAAGCCTGGAATTTTAGCTTTGGAATACAATCAAGGGAAAAGACACAAATATGCCAATCCCTTTCGCTTTTTTTTGAGTATATCTATAGTATTATTTATTACATTTAGTTTCGCAGAAGATGAAACTAATTCAAATGAAAACAATGCTAAAAAAACTGAACAAGAAAAAATTGCTGAACAAAAAAACGATAGCATAATTTTAAACGCCTTAACATCTGAAAGCTCTACAAAAAACATTCTTAAAAAAGCAAATAAAAGGAAAATTGAATATAGCAAAGATTCTATTTACACAAAAGATTTTATAGATAAAAACATTAGTAGCAATACAGATCCGTTTACATATACTATCACTTCTTTTAGAAATTTTCACATAAAATATCCCGAAAAATCTGAAGAGCAAGCGCTAAAAGAACTTGGATATGAAAACAATTTCAAAAACAGCATCATCTTTAGAAAATCTATTCAATTCAAATCGAATAATATTAATGATGAACTGTTTGATTATTTTTATGACAAACTTCCTTTTTTAATTTTTCTATCCTTACCCTTATTAACAATAATGTTTTGGATAATATTTTATTCCAGAAACATCAACTATACAGAGCATTTAGTCTTTTCATACACTTATTTTTCATTCATGTTTTTATGCATGATACTCTTTAATTTAGTGGAATTAATAAGCACAAATTTGTCCAACATTTTAGCTGTGACTTCCTTCCTTATTATTTTTCCCATTTATTTCTACAAATCTTTAAGAAATTTTTATAAACAAAGTCGTTGGAAAACAATTTTAAAATTCATAATTTTGAATCCATTATTTTTCCTATTCCTTTCATTTGCAGTATTAATAATGATGGTTTTAGGAATTATATTATTCTAAGTATATGGTAACCCAAATAACAAGAGGTATTAAAATTTCGGTTTTGACTAGTTTTGAAGGCACTTACTTCAAAAACTACAAGATTCATTTTGCTTTTTCTTACCAAATTACCATTGAAAATCAAAGCAAAGATTCTGTTCAATTAAATTCTCGTCACTGGGAAATTTATGACTCTTTGAACGATAAAGAAATAGTAGATGGCGAAGGTGTTGTAGGAAAAAAACCTGTTTTGAAACCTGGTGAATCACACATTTATTCTTCAGGTTGCTTGTTAGCATCTCCAATTGGTGCCATGAAAGGTCATTTTAATATGATTAATTTTACTTCGACCAGAAGTTTTAAGGTAGAAATTCCTACTTTTAAATTAAGCGCTCCTTTTGCTTTGAATTAATTTGTAACTTTTCTAACATAGATTTTGAAAAATCATTTGTATTTTTGCAATTAATTACTAATTCTAAAGAAATTAGCATTGTAAAATTCATTTTTCTAAATTCTGATTTCTAAATTCTAAATTTTAAACATCATGCCAAAAGGATTCTTTCATGTCCCAAAAGCGGTTAATGAACCCGTAAAATCTTACGCTCCAAATTCTCCTGAAAAAGTAGCTGTTTTAGCCGCTTACAAAAAAATGTGGAACGAAACTATAGATGTTCCAATGTATATTGGTTCTGAAGAAATTAGAACTAACAATACTAAAACAATGTCAGCGCCACATGACCATCAGCACATTGTTGGAACATACCATCTAGCTGAAAAATCACATGTCGATAAAGCTATTGCATCAGCACTAGAAGCAAGAAAAAAATGGTCGCAAATGCCTTGGGAACACAGAGCTGCTATCTTTTTAAAAGCCGCTGAATTAATTGCTGGTCCATACAGAGCCAGAATCAATGCAGCTACAATGATTGCACAATCTAAAACTATTTTTCAAGCTGAAATTGACGCTTCTTGTGAATTGATTGACTTTTTACGCTACAACGTAGAATTTATGACGCAAATTTACAACGACCAACCAAAATCAATTTCTGATGTTTGGAACAAAGTAGAATATCGTCCGTTAGAAGGATTTATATATGCTATTACACCTTTCAACTTTACGGCAATTGCTGCTAATTTACCTGCAAGTGCTGCCTTAATGGGAAACACAGTTGTATGGAAACCTAGTGATAGCCAAGTTTTTTCGGCAAAAATTATTATTGATATTTTCAAAGAAGCTGGTGTACCTGATGGTGTAATTAATGTTGTTTTTGGAGATCCAGTGATGATTTCTGATACCATTTTTAATCATCCAGATTTTGCTGGAGTGCATTATACAGGTTCTACTTATGTTTTTAAAGAAATTTTCAAGAAAATTGGAAACAACATTCATACATACAAAACCTATCCAAGAATTGTGGGTGAAACAGGTGGAAAAGATTTCATCGTAGCACATCCATCAGCAAATGTAAAACAAGTAGTTACAGGAATCACTCGTGGTGCCTTTGAATTTCAAGGACAAAAATGTTCAGCAGCATCAAGAGCTTATATTCCTCAAAGCATGTGGCCAGCTGTAAAAGAACAATTGGTAACTGATGTAAACTCAATGAAAATGGGAAGTCCAGAAGATTTTTCAAATTTCATCACAGCCGTTATTCACGAAGGTTCTTTTGACAAATTAACAAGTTATATTGACCAAGCTAAAAAAGACAGCGATGCAGAAATTTTAGTAGGAGGAAATTATGATAAATCCAAAGGATATTTTATTGAACCAACGGTTATAGTGACAACAAATCCAAAATACACTACAATGGAAACGGAACTTTTTGGACCAGTAATTACCATTTACGTGTATGAAGATTCAAAATGGGCTGAAACCTTAAAATTAGTTGATGAAACTTCAGAATATGCTTTAACTGGAGCTATTTTTAGTCAAGATAGATATGCCATTGTTGAAGCTACAAAAGCCCTAGAAAATGCAGCTGGAAATTTCTACATCAACGATAAACCAACAGGAGCTGTTGTGGGAATGCAACCATTTGGAGGAGCAAGAGCTTCAGGAACAAATGACAAAGCAGGTTCTATGCAAAATTTATTGCGTTGGGTTTCTCCAAGAACAATCAAAGAAACTTTCGTTACACCAGAAGATTATAGATATCCATTTTTAGGAGAATAGTTTTTTGAAGTACGAGGTTTGAAGTACGAAATACGAAGTAAAAAAGGGTTGAGGATTATTTCTTGACCCTTTTTAAATATTGAATTGCATCTTGATTATTCTAAGCTTTAAACTTCAAAGGCAAATGCACCACTTTTTTAGTTTCAAAAAACTCTTCACCAAAAAACTCTGATAAATTGTATTCTGTAGCTTTTGGAAAATCTTTCAATTCTTCCGTTAAATCGCCACCTTTTAGATATAAAACACCATTTTTAAGTTCGTGCTTGTTTTGCTTTTTAATTTTATCTTTTACCCAACTTACAAAATCTGGCATATTGGTTACGGCTCTACTTACGATAAAATCAAAATCACCCTTTACATTTTCAGCACGCATTTGTTCGGCTTTTACATTTTGTAATCCTAAAGCTTTTGCCACTTCATTAACCACTTTTATCTTTTTGGCAATAACATCAATTAAATAAAAACGCGTTTCAGGAAACAAAATTGCTAAAGGAATACCAGGAAAACCACCACCAGTTCCAACATCTAAAACAAAAGTTCCTTTTTCAAATTCTTGAATTTTGGCTATTCCCAAAGAATGTAAAACATGTCTTGTATATAACTCATTTATATCTTTTCTCGAAATTACATTAATTTTCGAATTCCAATCTTCATATAAAAATTGCAATTTTTCAAATTGAAGCACTTGTTCTTCAGTAAGTTTAGGAAAATGTTTTAAAATTTCTTGCATAAAGTTAATTTTATGCAAAAATAGTCTTTTTAATAAATAAAAAATGACTTATATCATAATTGAAAAAATTATAATAATTATCTTTGACACCAAATATCAAATTTATGAATACAAATTCACCTACATTCTCTAACAACGATTCGTTAAAATTCTTCCGAACTCTAAATAAGAGAGTTAACGATTATTTTAAAGAAAACAAAATACAAAAAACAGGGAACTGGAAATTGCATTTGAAAACAATCATAATGTTTACCATTTTTCTTGCTCCTTACTTTGTACTATTAACTTTGGATATGCCTTTTTGGGCTTATCTACTTTTAAATGTAGTTATAGGAATAGGAATGGCAGGCGTGGGAATGAATGTTATGCATGATGGAAATCATGGTTCCTACTCTTCAAAAGGCTGGTTGAATAAAATTATGGGTGGAAGCATCTATATTTTAGCTGGAAATGTTTACAACTGGCAAGTGCAACATAATGTTTTACACCATACTTATACCAACATTCACGGTCATGATGAAGACTTAGATGCAGGAAGAGTTATGCGTTTCACCAAACAAGCAGATTGGAAATATTTTCACAAATTTCAACATATATATTCTGTATTTTTATATGGTTTATTAACTTTCAATTGGGCAATCACTACCGATTTTCTTCAAATGAAACGCTATTTAAAAAGAAAACTTTCTTATGGCGAATTTAAAAAACCATCTATCAGATGGACCACTTTAGTCATTACAAAAGTGATTTATTTTTCAATTTGGTTAGTTTTACCAATGGTTCTAGGAATTACTTGGTGGAAAGTTTTACTAGGTTTTATCGTTATGCATTACACCGCTGGAGTTATTTTGAGCGTTGTATTTCAATTAGCCCATGTTGTGGAAGAAACAATTACACCTTCACCAAGCGAAGATGGAAGTATGGAAAATACTTGGGCCATTCACCAATTGTTCACAACAGCTAACTTTGCTCCTAAAAACTGGTTAGTAAACTATTACACTGGTGGACTAAACCATCAAATTGAGCATCATATTTTTCCACATATCAGTCATATCCATTATGATAAAATTGCGAAAATTGTAAAAGAAACAGCACAAGAATTCAATTTGCCTTATTACGAATTCAAAACCATGCGAAGTGCCGTTTATTCTCACTTCAAGCATCTAAAAGAACTAGGGCAGAAACCTCAATTAGTATAAAAAGTAAGGACGCGATTAATTTCGCGTTCTTTGTTTAATATCATCAACACAATGAACAACCCATTATCAGACAGAATTAATCAATTATCAACTTCTCAAACTTTAGCCATGGCTGCTTTAGCAAGAGAATTAAAATCACAAGGAAAAGACATCATTAGTCTAAGTTTAGGCGAACCAGATTTCAATACACCAGATTTTATTAAAGAAGCTGCCAAAAAAGCCATAGACGAAAATTATTCCACCTATTCGCCTGTTGATGGTTATTTAGAGCTGAAAGAAGCTATTTGTAGAAAATTTAAAAGAGACAATGATTTAGAATACAAACCTGCTAACATTGTAGTTTCAACAGGAGCAAAACAATCTTTATACAACATTGCACAAGTGATGATTAATGAAGGTGACGAAGTTATTTTACCAGCACCATATTGGGTTTCCTATTATGAAATTATCAAAATGGCTGGAGGAATTCCAGTTGAAGTACCTACTACTATTGAAAGTGATTTTAAAATTACACCTCAACAATTAGAAAAGGCTATCACTCCAAAAACCAAAATGATTTGGTATAGTTCCCCTTGCAATCCAAGTGGTTCCGTTTACAATCGTGAAGAATTAACCGCTTTATCAAAAGTAATTTTAGAGCAACAAAATGAAATATATGTAGTTTCAGATGAAATATATGAACACATCAATTTTTCAGGTACTTTTTGCAGTATAGCTTCTATTCCAGGTATGTTTGAAAGAACTATAACTGTGAACGGTGTTGCCAAAGCATTTGCCATGACAGGTTGGAGAATTGGATACATTGGAGCCTCTGAAACCATTGCAAAAGCTTGTACAAAAATGCAAGGACAAGTTACTTCTGGAGCCAATTCTATTGCGCAAAGAGCCACAATTGCAGCAGTCGATGCGGATCCAAAAGTATTAAACGAAATGGTTGCCGCTTTCAAAAACAGAAGAAATTTAGTAGTTCAATTAATTCAAGAAATTCCAGGATTAAAAATCAATTCACCAGAAGGAGCATTCTACGTTTTCCCAGATGTATCTGAATATTTTGGAAAAACATTAAAAGGAACACTAATCAAAGATGCTACTGATTTTGCCATGTATTTATTATCAGAAGCCAATGTAGCAACCGTAACAGGTGAGGCTTTTGGTAACCCAAATTGTATTCGCTTTTCTTATGCCACAAGCGAAGCACAATTAACAGAAGCATTACGAAGAATCAAAGAAGCATTAGCATAAAAACATACGCCTCAAGAAAACTTGGGGCTTTTTTAGTATCAAAAATGAATAAAAAAATACTACTATTAGGTTCAGGAGAACTAGGAAAAGAATTTGTAATTGCAGCACAACGAATTGGTCAAACGGTTATTGCCGTTGATAGTTATGAAAACGCACCAGCAATGCAAGTTGCACATGGTTTTGAAGTAATTAACATGTTAGATGGAGTTGCATTAGACAAAATTGTAGCTAAACATAAACCCGATTTCATTGTTCCCGAAATTGAAGCCATAAGAACAGAACGTTTTTATGATTACGAAAAACAAGGCATAACTGTAGTGCCATCAGCAAAAGCGGCTAATTTTACTATGAATAGAAAAGCCATTCGTGATTTAGCTGCCAAAGATTTAGGATTAAGAACTGCTGATTATCGTTATGCAACAACCGCTGAAGAACTACAAAAAGCTGTCTCAGAAGTTGGAATGCCATGTGTTGTAAAACCTTTGATGAGTTCATCCGGAAAAGGACAATCTACCATTAAAACAGCAGAAGATATTGCCAAAGCATGGAATTATGCCGTTGAAGGTTCACGTGGTGATGTTGTTGAAGTAATTGTAGAAGCCTTTGTAAATTTTCATTCAGAAATTACTTTGTTAACGGTTACACAAAACAACAATCCTACTCTATTTTGCGCACCTATTGGACACAGACAAGAACGTGGTGATTATCAAGAAAGTTGGCAACCTGCAAAAATTTCAGATGCAGCTTTATTTGAAGCTCAAGATATGGCAGAAAAAGTAACAGAAGCTCTTGGTGGAGCTGGGCTTTTTGGTGTTGAATTTTTCTTAACGAATGAAGGAGTTTACTTTTCTGAATTATCACCAAGACCACACGATACAGGAATGGTAACACTTGCTGGAACACAAAATTTTAATGAGTTTGAATTACACTTACGCGCCATTTTAAGCTTACCTATTGCAGAAATTACTCTGGAAAGAAATGGAGCAAGTGCCGTTATCTTAGCTTCTGAAAACTCTAACAATCCCACTTTTTCTGGTGTTGAAAATGTAGCTTGTTTGCCTAAAACCGATTTTAGATTATTTGGAAAACCAACTTCTAGACCTTACAGAAGAATGGGTGTTGTACTTACTTATGACAAAGTAGAAAAACCTATTGAAGAAATTGTTGAAAGAGCAAAATCAACTGCTTCACTAATAAAAGTAAATGCATAAATGGCTCTAATAATTCAAAATATGGAAAAAATAATTTCTCTTACAGATGAAGAGAAAGAATTAATCCTGTCCAAAATTGAATTAAATCACTACAAAGCAAAAACCGTTATACTACATGCTGGAGAAATTTGTAAACATTCCTATTTTGTAAAATCAGGTATTCTAAGAAGCTTTACTATTAACGATAATATTGTAGAACACGTTTTACAATTTGCTTGTGAAGATTGGTGGATTGGAGATATGTATAGTTTAATTTCCCAAAAACCAGGCAATTTATTTATCGAAGTCAATGAAGATGCAGAAGTAGCTTTACTTTCTAAAGAAAACCAAGAAGAATTATACCATAAAATTCCAAAACTAGAACGTTTTTTCAGAATTTTAACTGAAAACTCATTGGTAGCTCATCAAGAACGTTTAATGGATAATTTGAGTTTAACTGCTGAAGAGCGTTTTGAAAAGTTTTGTTCAAAATATCCAACCTTAATACAGAAAGTCCCTCAAAAACAAATTGCATCCTATATAGGTGTAACACCAGAGTTTTTCAGTAAAATGAAAGCTAAGATATTGAGAAAATAAAACTGCCTAAAGTACATTAGGCAGTTTTTATAATTATTTGAAAAACTTCAATTATTCTTTTACTATTTTTTTAACTTGAACACCATATTCAGTTTCCAAGTGCAGCAAATAAGTGCCACTATTCAATTGTGATAATGAAATTGAACTCTTTTGGTTGTTTAATTCTTCACTATAAACCATTTGTCCTAACATATTAACTATTTTTATGTTTGACAATTCAAGTTCCGAATCAATATATAATAAGTCAGAAGTTGGATTTGGATAAACCTTCAACTCATTTTCCTTAAATTCATCTACACTCAATGCATCATCAGCTTTGAAGTTTACAATTACAAAATTTCCTTGTGTTGTAGTGGAAACAGCCGTATAACTTGATCCCCAACATGCACTATAAAGACTTCCATAACCAGAAGTTGATGTTCCAGCTGCATCGACACTTCTTGATGTTCCTGAAAAACCATCATGCCTAATTTCAACTAATAAATTTCCTCCTGAGTAAAACCAAGGAGTATCAAACTCAATATCAAAACTAAAATTATTAGGATTTGAACCAATAGTTAAAGAACCTGCAGGAATTATCAAATCACCTGATCTAACTTGCGTTTGAGTTCCAACCACATTTTGAGCAAAAACAAAACTTCTATCCACAGGATTTACAGAACCACTCAAATAGATATCATAATTATTATAAGTAGTGCTAGTAGCTGGCCATTCGGTTGATACAGTTCCAGAGTTTCTAAAAGAAATAGACATTAAATTTTTTCCTGCTATATTGGTTAATTCACTAGCAGCAATTAACATTTGATAAGTACGTTGAGAATTAGAAAATGGTCCTAAAAAAGAATTTCCACCATTGGTTGTTGCATAAGCATTAGGAACGACATTTTCTACAACTGCTAATGGCGAAAATAAATTGCTTTCTTGTGCAGAAACAGAAACGTTAGACAAAAATAAATAAACAAACACTATACAAAATTTGCTCTTTTTTGTAAAGTCAATAATTAAATGTAAAAGGCTGCTTTCTTGATAAGGTAGTTTTGTTTTCATATGATAAATTTTAATTGTTTGATTTACAGTGAAGTAAATATACTCTTTTTTTTTGAAAATGAAAAACTTCTTAATCTACATTAAGCAATCAACCCATCATCTGTTTGTAAATTTGTATTATAAAAATTACTAAATTTATAATCTTATGAAAAATACAATTTTACACAAAGCAAACACAAGAGGAAATGCTAATCATGGTTGGTTAAATGCTTGGCACAGTTTCAGTTTTGGAAGTTGGTATAACCCAGAAAGAGTGCAATTTGGAACTCTTAGAGTTTTAAATGACGACACCGTTGCTGCAGGAATGGGTTTTGGAAAACATCCACATGATAATATGGAAATCATTACTATTCCATTAGAAGGTGATTTGGCACACAAAGACAGCATGGGAAATGCCGCTACAATCAAAACAGGTGACATTCAAGTAATGAGTGCAGGAACAGGAATTCAACACAGTGAATTCAATCCAAATCACGATCAACACACAAAATTATTTCAAATTTGGTTATTCCCAAAAACTAGAAATGTTGAACCTAGATACCAACAAATTACATTAGACAAATCATTACAAAAAAATGATTTTGCTCAAATACTATCACCTAATGAAGATGATGCTGGCGTATGGATTCATCAAGATGCTTGGTTTTATTTAAGTGATTTCGATAAAGATTTTGCTAAAAAATTAACTCTTAAAAGAGAAGGAAACGGTTTTTACATCATGAATATTGAAGGTGAAATTGAAGTAAATGGCGAAAAACTAGAACAAAGAGATGCCATTGGAATTTCAAACACAACTGAACTAGAAATAAAAGCTAATACAAATGCTAAATTTTTAGTAATGGAAATCCCTATGGAAAACTAATCTAAAATAAATCAAAATGGAAAACGAAGTAAAATTAGAAATCAACGATAAAAAAGGTTATTTTTATATTGAAATAAATGGTAAAATTGAAGCTAAAATGACATTTGTTTTTGCAGGAAGTACTAAAATTATCATAGATCACACAGAAGTTCATGAAGGCAACAATGGAAAAGGATATGGTAAAATGATGATTGCTAAAGCCGTAGCATTTGCCAGAGAAAACAACATCAAAATTGTTCCCCTTTGTCCATTTGCAAAAAAGGTTATAGATAAAACCCCAGAATTTCAAGATGTTTTATAATGAAAACTAAGCTTTTAGAAAATGACATTATCGGTCAAATAGGGATTCAAAAATATCATTGTACTATTACATGGCGAAATGGTAACCTAAGTATGGATGAACCTGAAAGTATTGGTGGAAAAGATTTAGGGCCAGATCCTTATTCAACACTTTTAGCTTCATTAGCGGGCTGCACATTATCTACTTTGAGAATGTACATTGATAGAAAAGGTTGGGATATTCCAGAAATAAATATTGCATTAAATTTATACCAAGAAACGGAAACAGAATTAATATCAACGATTACTCGAAATATAAGTTTCTCAAAGACTGTTGAAGAAGACATAAAAAACAGACTTTTAATTATTGCCGAGAAATGTCCCGTTTCTAAAATTTTGAAAAATCAAATCATAATCAATACAACTATATAACTATGGAACCAAAAGACATCACAAAAGAGTATACCAATGGCGAAGTAACCATTGTGTGGCAATCTAAAAAATGCATCCATTCAGGAAACTGCGTTAGAAACAATCCTGATGTTTTCAAACCAAAAGAAAAACCATGGATTATTCCAGAAAATTCAACTACTGAAAAAATAATTTCAACTATTGAAAAATGCCCTTCAGGTGCATTGTCTTACTTTAAAAACAAAACCAATGTCTAAAAAAATCATTGCCTTTGGAGGTTCCACTAGCAAAAATTCCATAAATAAAAAACTAGCAACATACACGGCAAATCTATTTCAAAACACAACAATTGAAGTCTTAGATTTAAATGATTTTGAAATGCCTTTGTATTCAGTAGATAAAGAAAAAGAAAATGGATTTCCAGAAGCAGCAGAAGCATTTTTAAATAAAATTGGAGAAGCTGATTTAATTGTTGTTTCATTAGCAGAACACAACGCTGCTTATTCAGCTGCTTTTAAAAACACTTTAGATTGGACTTCAAGAATTAATGGCAAAGTTTTTCAAGGCAAGAAAATGCTTTTAATGGCAACTTCTCCTGGAGCTCGTGGTGGAAAATCAGTTCTAGAAATTGCCAAAGAACGCTTTCCTAGACATGATGCAAATGTATTACACACTTTTTCTTTACCAAGTTTTAATGACAATTTTGATGAAGAAAAAGGCATCACAAATGATGATTTGAGAAATGATTTACTAGAAATTGTACAATCAATTCAACTTTAATTATTTATTTCTTAATCTAGGTTAAGTGTCTAACCAACAACATGATTGTAAATTTGTAATGTTATTAATTTATAAAAAAAACACTATGGCAACTACAAAATGGGCAATTGACCCAACACATTCAGAAATTGGTTTTAAAGTAAAACACATGATGTTTACAAATGTTTCAGGTAAATTTGATTCTTATGATGGAAGTATTGAAACAGAAGAAAATGATTTTACAACTGCAAAAGTTTCTTTTTCAGCAGACATAAATTCAATAGACACTAGAAATGCAGATAGAGATAATCATTTAAAAAGCGGTGACTTTTTTGATGCTGAAAATCATCCTAAATTGACATTCACTGGAAAGTCTTTTGCCAAAATAACTGAAAACGAATATGAATTAACTGGTGATTTAGCCATGAAAGGAAATTCAAAAGAAGTTAAACTACCCGTAGAGTTTAGCGGTTTAATGCAAGATCCGTGGGGAAATACAAAAGTGGGATTGAACATAGAAACCAAAATCAACAGAAAAGATTGGGGTTTAAACTGGAATTCAGCGCTAGAAACAGGTGGTGTTTTAGTAGGTGAAGATGTAAAACTTGTGATTGACTTACAATTAGTTAAAGCCTAATTTTATCTTCCAAAAATATATAACCTTACAGATTTTAGTATTTGTAAGGTTTTTTTATGTCGAAAAAGTTTAATTTTGCAAAGGTTTTGAGTACAACTTTTAAACTCATAACCCTTTAAACTTTTAAACTTAAAATATGAAAGCATACGTATTTCCAGGTCAAGGAGCTCAATTCACAGGAATGGGTAAAGACTTATATGAAAATTCAGCATTAGCCAAAGAACTATTTGAAAAGGCAAATGAAATCTTAGGATTCAGAATCACAGACATTATGTTTGAAGGCACTGCTGAAGAATTAAAAGAAACCAAAGTAACACAACCAGCTGTTTTTTTACATTCAGTAATCTTAGCCAAAACCTTAGAAAATTTTAAACCTGAAATGGTTGCTGGACACTCATTAGGAGAATTTTCAGCCTTAGTTGCCAACGGTGCTTTATCTTTTGAAGACGGATTAAAATTAGTTTCACAAAGAGCATTAGCTATGCAAAAAGCATGCGAAATAACCCCTTCAACAATGGCTGCCGTTTTAAATCTTGAGGATAAAATTGTAGAAGACATTTGTGCTTCAATAGATGGAGTTGTGGTAGCTGCCAATTATAACTGTCCAGGTCAATTAGTAATTTCAGGAGAATACAAAGCCGTGGAATTAGCTTGTGAAAAAATGAAAGAAGCTGGAGCAAAACGTGCCTTAATCTTACCAGTTGGTGGAGCATTTCACTCACCCATGATGGAACCTGCAAGAGAAGAATTAGCCGCTGCTATTGAAGCAACAACATTTTCAAATCCAATTTGTCCAGTATATCAAAACGTTACAGCAAGTGCAGTTTCTAATCCAGAAGAAATTAAAAAAAATCTAATCATCCAATTAACAGCTCCAGTAAAATGGACACAATCAGTTAATCAAATGATTGCTGATGGTGCAACAAGTTTCACAGAAGTTGGTCCAGGGAAAGTATTGGTTGGATTGGTAAATAAAATTAATAAAGAAGTGGAAACATTTTCCGCTTAACAATAAATAAAATCAAAAACTCCGATTAAAACATCGGAGTTTTTTTTGGCTATATTTGTAAAAAAGAATGCTAATTTATGAATTTAGATTTACGAACAGTAAACGTCACAAGATACATCACACCTTTGCGAGAGGGTGGTTCTTTGCCAGCTTTAGCCGAAGCCGATGATGATTTTAAGTATGTTTTAAAATTCAGAGGAGCTGGTCATGGTGTAAAAGCATTAATTGCTGAATTTTTAGGCGGTCAAATTGCAAAATATTTGGAATTACCTGTTCCTGAATTAGTTTTCGCCAATTTAGATGAAGCCTTTGGAAGAACTGAAGCTGATGAAGAAATTCAAGATTTATTAAAATTCAGTCAAGGGTTGAACTTAGGTTTGCATTTTTTATCAGGAGCCATAACTTATGATGCAGCAGCAAATGACTGTGATCCATTATTAGCGTCAAAAATTGTTTGGTTAGATGCTTTTATCACTAATGTTGACAGAACCTTTAAAAACACCAATTTGTTAATTTGGAAAAAAGAACTTTGGTTAATAGATCACGGAGCTTCATTCTATTTTCATCATTCTTGGACCAATTGGGAAGCTAATGCAATTTCTTCATTTGCTTTAATAAAAGATCATGTTCTATTACCAAAAGCCAGTAAATTAGAAGAAGCCCATCAAGAATTTATATCGAAATTAAACGATGCCATATTGAAAAAAATTGTCAATCAAATTCCAGAAGAATGGTTGCAATGGGAAGACCTAAATAGTACTTCAACAGAAATTAAAGAAGTATATTTTCAATTTCTTTCAATACGATTAAAAAACGCTGAATTATTCCTAAAACAAGCTCAAGATGCACGAAAAACACTTATATGAATATGCTGTAATTCGTGTAGTACCAAGAGTAGAACGCGAAGAATTTATAAACGTAGGGTTGATACTTTATTGTAAACGACAAAAATATTTGCGATTTAAATATCATATTCCAACAACAAAATTAAAATCCTTTTGTTCAGAATTTGATTTAGAACAACTTCATATCAATTTAGAATCCTTTGCAGCAATTTGTGAAGGCAAAAAAGAAGCTGGACCAATTGCACAATTTGAAAAAGACGAACGTTTTAGATGGTTAACTGCTATTAAAAGTTCAAGCATTCAAACCTCAAGACCACATTCTGGTTACAGTGAAGATTTAGATCAAACCTTCGAGAAGTTATATAATGAACTAGTAAAATAAAAGCCTAAAGAAATGAATAATGCTTTTGAAAAGTTGCTTCAGGCACAAAAAGATGTAAAAGTTATTGATGCATCAATTGCTTATGAGGATTATGTAGCTATAGATTTATCAGCCTCAAAAACGAATCAACTAAATCTGAATTTAACTGATGCAACTATTTTTGAGGAATTTATAGAAAATCATCTTGACAAAAACAATGCTAAAGTAGCTTTTGGTGGTTATATGGAAACTCGTAATCTATACAAAAGAAGTACTGTTTTCAAAAACGAAATCACTGATGAGCGTAACATTCACATAGGTTTAGATTTGTGGATAAAAGCTGGAACTTCTGTTTTAGCAGCTTTAGATGGAAAAATTCATAGTTTTCAAAACAATACTGCTTTAGGAGATTATGGTCCAACAATCATTTTGGAACACACAATTGAAAACATAACTTTCTATACACTTTATGGTCATTTAAGTTTGGAAAGTTTATCAAATAAAGAAATAGGTCAAAATGTAAAAAAAAGGGAACAAATAGCAACATTAGGAGCTTCACCAGTAAATGGTGATTACGCACCTCATTTACATTTTCAAATTATAAAAGATTTACAAGGAAAAAAAGGAGATTATCCGGGTGTTTGCAGCCAAAAAGAAATGTCCTTTTATCAGGAAAACTGCACAAATCCAAATTTTTTGTTAAAGATATAATTAGATTTTATATATTTGAACTACACAAATTTATTAATTCAAAACTATTTATTTATGAAAAAAGTAATTTTAGCTTTAGCATTTGTTTCAACTTTGTCATTTGTATCTTGTAAAGAATCAACTGAAGAAAAAGTAGAAGATGCAACGGAAGCAGTAGGAAACGAAATAGAAACTGCAGCAGAAAACACTGCTGATGCAATTGATTCAACAGCAACTAAAGTTGGTAACGACATTGAAGAAGGAGCCGAAAAAGTTGAAGAAAAAGTTGAAGAAGTTGTAAAATAACCTTCAAAAAAAATTAAAAAAGCCCAAATATTAATTTATTTGGGCTTTTATTTTTTATCTTAACTTCTAATTTTCTGTTCCCATTTCCAGGCACTTGCTAATGCTTCTTCTAGGGAAGATTGTGCTTTCCAGCCCAAAACGGTATTCGCTTTATCTGTGTTTGCATATGCTTCTGTGACATCACCTTCTCTTCTACCTACAATTTGATAATTTAGTTTTGTATCGGCAACTTTTTCAAAAGCATTAATTACTTCTAAAACTGAACTTCCTGTTCCTGTTCCTAAGTTAAATGTCTCTATTTTATCGTTATTTTTTTTGTCCAACAAACGTTTCAGAGCTACAACGTGTGCTTTTGCCAAATCAACAACATGGATGTAATCTCTAACGGCTGTTCCATCTGAAGTTGGGTAATCATCTCCAAAAACAGATAATTTTTCTCTTAAACCCATTGCTGTTTGTGTAATAAATGGCACTAGATTTTGAGGAACACCAAGAGGTAATTCTCCTATTTCTGCTGTTGGATGTGATCCAATTGGATTAAAATAACGCAACAAAATAGCATTCAATTGGGTTACTTTTGCAACATCTGTTATAATTTCTTCACCAATTTGTTTGGTGTTTCCATAAGGAGAAATGGCTTGTTGAATGGGTGCATCTTCTGTAATTGGCATTTTTTCGGCTTGACCGTAAACTGTACATGAAGAACTAAAAATAAAATTGGACTGTTCTAATTTACTAACTTCTTGAAGTAAATAAACCAAAGCATTAATGTTGTTTTCATAATACAACAATGGATTTTCTACACTTTCACCAACTGCTTTTGAAGCTGCAAAATGTATAATTCCAGCAATATCTTTGTGTCTCGAAAAAAAATCTTGAACTACTGCTTTTTCTCTAACATCTATTTTTTCGAAAATTGGTTTTTTTCCTGTGATGTTGTAAATTCCATCTAATACATTTTCAGAAGAATTAGATAAATTATCAATTACTACTACTTCAAAACCTTCATTTTGTAATTCAACAACTGTGTGTGAACCTATAAAACCTAAACCTCCTGTTACTACTATTTTCATTTTTAATGTTTGTTGTTTGTTGTTTATAGTTAAAAAACAAAAACCATTAACTATTAACTAAACGTATTCTAAAACTGCGTCTGTGATGAATTTTATTTGTTCGTCATCTAACTCTGTATGCATTGGCAACGCAATAACTTCTTTGCACAACTGATTGGTTACTGGAAAATCTTCTTCTTTATAACGTGAATCAGCATAAGCTTTTTGACTGTGCAAAGGAATTGGATAATAAATCGCACAAGGAATATCTTTACTTTGCAAATGTGCTAATAAACCATCTCGTTTTCCATTTTTAATTCTGATAACATACTGATGAAACACATGGCAATCACAAGTTTCGCAGATTGTTGGTGCCCAAATGTTTGGATTAACACTCAAAGCTAAACTGTACTTTCTAGCTGCGTCTTGACGGGCTTTGTTATAAGTATCTAAATGAGGTAATTTTGCTTTCAAAACACCTGCTTGCATGCTATCTAAACGAGAATTTACTCCAACAACATCATGATGGTATCTTTCATACATACCATGATTTACAATACCTCTTAAAGTGTGAGCTAAAGCATCATCATTGGTGAAAATTGCACCACCATCACCATAACATCCTAAATTTTTTGATGGAAAAAATGAAGTGGCTCCCACATGACCAATGGTTCCGACTTTTACTTTTTCATCATTTTTATTGGTATAATCTGCACCAATAGCTTGTGCGTTGTCTTCAATTACGTATAAATTATACTCGTTTGCAATTTCCATTATAGCATCCATGTTAGCTGCACGACCGAATAAATGTACTGGAACGATTGCTTTGGTCTTTGGTGTAATTGCTTTTCTAATTCCGTCTAATGAAATATTCATGTTCTCCATATCCACATCCACTAAAACAGGTGTTAGCTGCAATAAAGCAATTACTTCCACTGTTGCTGCAAACGTAAAATCCGCTGTGATAACCTCATCACCTGGTTTTAAATCTAATCCCATCATGGCAATTTGCAAAGCATCTGTTCCATTAGCACAAGGGATAACATGTTTTACACGTAAATATTTTTCTAAATCTGCTTGAAATTGATGAACCAAAGGCCCATTTATGTAAGTATTTGTATCTAAAACTTCCTGAATTGACGCATTGACTTCGCCTTTTATTTTTTCGTATTGACTTTTAAGGTCAACCATTTGTAGTTTTCTCATTTGAAATAAAATTAAGTGTTACAAAAGTAAGAAATTCTGCCTTACAATTTAAAGTATCACAAAAGAAACGTATTTTTAGCCCATTAAAAAGAAATTCATGTTTGCTGTTTATAATTTTATAGTTTTATTCGCTTCACAAATCATAAAAATCATTGCTCTTTTTAGTCCAAAAATGAAACTTTTTGTGGATGGAAGAAAAACGGTTTTTCATACTTTGGATAACAAAATTAATTCTTCCGATAAATCCATTTGGTTTCATGCTGCGTCTTTGGGTGAATACGAACAAGGACTACCTGTGATTGAAAAAATCAAAGAAAAATATCCTAGTCATAAAATTATTGTGACTTTCTTTTCTCCTTCTGGTTATGAAGTTAGAAAAAATAATACCGTTGCAGATGTTACTGTTTATTTGCCTCTAGACACAAAATCAAACGCTAAAAAATTTATTGATTTGGTTCATCCAGAATTGGTTTTCTTTGTCAAATATGAATATTGGCCCAATTATTTGAATGAATTAAAGAAGAGAAACATTAAAACATATTTAATTTCTGGAATTTTACGAGAAAACCAAGCTTTTTTTAAATGGTATGGCGGTTTTTATAGAAATGCTTTAAAAGCTTTTGACTATTTTTTTGTACAAAATGAAACTTCTAAAAAATTATTACATAACATCGGATTTACCAATGTAAAAATTTCAGGTGATACTCGATTTGACAGAGTGGTTTCGATTTTAGAAAGAGATAACATATTGGATTTCATTGAAACTTTCAAGGATAACAAAACCACAATCGTCATTGGAAGTTCTTGGCCTAAGGATGAGGAATTACTAGTGAATTACATCAATCAAAGTTCAGATGATGTGAAATTTATCATTGCTCCGCATAATATTAAATTTGAACAAATTCAGGAATTAAAAAATTCAATTACAAAAAAAATAATTTTATTTTCAGAATATAATGATGTACAGACAAGTCGCGACTTGTCTCTACAAGAATATGATATTTTTATAATTGACACTATTGGAATTTTAACCAAAATCTATTCTTATGCTGATATTGCCTATGTAGGTGGTGGTTTTGGCAATCCAGGCGTTCATAATATTTTGGAACCCGCAACTTTTGGAGTTCCGATTGTAATTGGCCCAAATTATTCGCATTTTGCAGAAGCTATTGCTTTAGTACATCAAGAAGGCTGTGTTTCAATTTCTAATCAGAATGAATTAAATGAAGCTTTGGATAACCTGCTTTTTAATGAGGACATTCGTCATGAAAAAGGACATATTTGTAGCACATTTGTTCAGATGAATAAAGGAGCAACGCAAGCAGTTATGAATCATTTGAGCTAATGAAAACCTTCAAACCATTAGAAATAGAAGACATTTCAATCATCACCAACATGATGCAAGATTTTTATGCTATTGACAATTATCCTATGGATATTGAAGATGCTAAAAAACTATTTCAACAATTCATAGCAGATGAAAGTTTAGGCAAAGCTTGGTTGATTTATCATCATGATGCAATTGTTGGATATGTAATTTTGACCTTCGTTTTTAGCTTTGAATACAAAGGCAGAATAGCTTTTTTAGATGAATTATATCTAAAAGAAATTTCAAGAGGAAAAGGAATTGGCAGACAAACAATCGATTTTATAAAAGAACAAGCTTCACAATTAAATGTTAAATTGATTTATCTTGAAGTTGAAAACCACAACGAAAATGCTCAAAAATTGTATATTGCAAGCGGTTTTGAAATGCATAACCGAAAAATCTTAAAACATAAAATTTTAAAATAAGATGAAATTTATCAAACTCTTACTTCTCCTTTTTGTAATCTCAACTCAAGCACAACAAGGAGGCATGTGGATTCCTTCTCTATTAAAAGGAATGAACGAAAAAGAAATGAAATCGCTTGGCATGAAAATTTCTGCTAAAGATATTTATGATGCCAACAATTCTAGTTTAAAAGACGCTGTTCCTCATTTTAACAATGGATGTACTTCTGAAGTTATTTCACCACAAGGTTTAATTTTAACCAATCATCACTGTGGATATGGAGCTATTCAAAATCATTCTACTGTGGAACACGATTATCTTCAAGACGGATTTTGGGCCTACAAAATGGAAGATGAATTACCTAACAAAGGGATGGTTGTAACATTTGTAGTTCGAATTGATGATGTGACTTCAAAAATTATGGAAGGTGTTGATGCTTTGAATGATGAAGCTCAAAAACAAAAGAAAATTCAAGAAAACATTTCAAAATATAGCGAATCATTACCAAAAGAGTCATGGCAAGAAAATAAAATTCGCACCTTTTTTGATGGGAATCAATATCTTTTGTTTGTTACTGAAACGTTTAAAGATGTTCGTTTAGTAGGAGCACCGCCAAGTTCTATTGGAAAATTCGGTTCAGATACAGACAATTGGGTTTGGCCACGACACACAGGAGATTTTTCTTTATTCAGAATTTATGCTGACAAAAACAATCGTCCGGCTGACTATTCAAAAGACAATGTTCCCTACAAACCAAAACACTTCTTACCTATTTCAACCAAAGGAATCAAAGAAAATGATTTCACGATGGTAATGGGTTATCCAGGAAGAACGCAAGAATATTTACCTTCTTTTGCTGTGGAACAAATTATCAATGATTTGAATCCAGCTAAAATAGAAATTAGAGATGCTGCTTTGAAAGTACAAGATGGTTTTATGCGAAAAAATCAAGCTATAAAAATTCAGTATGCATCCAAATATGCCAGTGTTGCTAATTATTGGAAAAAATGGATAGGCGAAAGCAAAGGATTGAAAAAATCAAATGCAGTGGCTATCAAACAAAAATTTGAAGCTGATTTTACGAATAGAATCCAAAAAGCAGGCAAACAAGCTGAATACGGAAATTTATTAGCTGAATTTGAAAAAAATTATACTGATATAAAAGATTATGCTATTGCAAGAGACTATTTTAGTGAAGTGGTTTTAAGAAATACTGAATTATTAAGTTTTGGATTTAGATTGTATCAGTTAGAACAAGTTTATACTTCCAAAGGAGAGCAATCTTTTAACGACAGAAAAAATAATTTATTAGCAGGTTTTGAAGATTCTTACAAAGATTTCAATGCACAAGTTGATGAGAAAGTTTTTGAACAATTGATTCAACTGTATGTTACAAAATCACCTAAGCAATTTCTACCAGCTTCATTAGAAAACGTAAATGCTACTAATTTAGCTAAAGAAATATATTCCACTTCAGGTTTAACAAGTTATGATAAATTGAAAGAATTATTGAATGGAGATGCCAAAACAGTTGTTGAGAAACTTAATGCTGATAAAGGATTTCAGTTGGTAAAATCGTTAGCTGATACTTATTTTACAAAAATTTCACCAACTTATGATGAAATCAATTTAAAAAACACAGCGTTGCAAAGAACTTACATGAAAGCTATAGTGGAATTATTTCCAAATGATAGAATTTTCCCTGATGCTAACAGTACTTTGCGTGTGACTTATGGAAAAGTTAATGGTTATAGCCCACAAGATGCAGTATATTATGAGCCAATTACTTATTTAGAAGGCGTAATGGAGAAATATGTTCCTGGTGATTATGAATTTGATGTACCACAAAAATTGATTGACTTATACAACAAGAAAGATTATGGTGCTTATGCTCAAGATGGGAAATTACCTGTTTGTTTTATAGCAACCAATCATACTACTGGAGGAAATTCTGGAAGTCCTGCTATTGATGCTAAAGGAAACTTAATTGGATTGAATTTTGATCGTGTTTGGGAAGGAACAATGAGTGATATTTATTACGATCCAGCTATATGCAGAAACATAATGGTTGACATTAGATATGTGTTGTTTATTATTGATAAATATGCTGGTGCAAAAAACATCATTAACGAACTAACAATCAACAAGAAATAATTTTTTAAATTATATTTTTTTGGCACGAAAGTTGTAAATAAGTTATGCGGAATTCAAGGGTAAAAATATTTTTGAAAAAAAAATAAAAAAATATTTTGTCATGTCAAAAAATTTATATCTTTGCTCCGAATTAATAATTAACCTTTTATAATAAAAAAGATGAAAAAAGTTGTATTAAGTTTAGCATTAGTTGCTATGATGTTCGTTTCTTGTAAAGAAACTGAAGCTAACGTTGAAGAAACTGCTGTAGAAGCTACTGAAGCTGTTGAAGCTACTGCTACTGAAGCTGTTGAAGCTGTTGAAGTTGCTGGTGATTCTGCTACTGCTGCTGTTGAAGCTGCTGGTACTGAAGCTGCTGCTAAAGTTGAAGAAGCTGCTAAATAATTAGCGCTAACGCAAAAAAAATAAAGCTCCACAATGTGGGGCTTTTTTTTGATAAAGTAACAAATTTATGTAAGATAAATTTTATAAAAAATAAATTCTTAATCTTTAAAAATATCCAATTCTAAAGAAAAATCTAAAACCTCAGCTTGATTGCCATATTTTATAATTTCATTGATGCTTTTTTGCATCATTAGTTGTGTAGAAAATTTTCGGCTTATGGCAATTTCTTTTTCTTGTAACACAATTTTAAAATAAAACTTCCCTTTTGTTGATTTGAATTGCATAAAAAAACAATCTTCTAGTTTATCTTTTAAAAGTTCAATTTCATTTTCGCATTCAAAACGCAATTCAAAATCTTTACTGATAAAAATAGGCTTCCCTTTTCTGGATACAAATTCGTATTTATATAAATCGCTTATTCTTTTAGTAATAACAAATGTTCCCATAATGGCTTTTAGCAATGAAAGAGCAAGCTACTATTTTTATGTTTAAAAAGTAAAGGATTTTAAAAAAATAATGAAGAGGTTATAAACAAAAAAAGCCCTATAGCACGGATTTGCAATCCCTTTACACAATCAACATCTAAACAAATTTAATAAAATTACATCCAATTCATTATCTAAACCCGTATATTTTTTTTAGAAGTAATTTTTTTTAAAATCTCTAGTAACATCAAATACTATAAAACCATTTGTTGCTTTACAAACAAATACAAATGACTACTCATTAAAACATAAGCATATATTTCTACACCTTCATTTTCTTGACAATATCGTAGAGCATTTGTAATGATATGTTTTTGGTTTAGTATTGTAAATACATCCACTCAACCAACTGTGGTAATTGCAATAAAATAAGCATCTTCTGTACTTTTAGCCTTAATACTTTGTTGACATAAATTTACTTTATACCACATTTAATAAAAAAACTACAACTCTTTATTGTTGTAGTTTATTGATATTCTTTGTGAACACGGATTGTACCCTAGGCTTTAGCCGAATTAACGAAGTAAATCCGCGCTATCGATGTTGTGCATATCCGAGCCGTCGGGGTTTTATTTTAATCAATTTTCTTATAGTACTGATTTAAATCTCTAAATAAATTTATTCTCGGCTTCCCAATCAAATTATTTCTATCAATTGATGTATTAAGCCCCATTTTGCTGTATGGCTTTAAACTAATTCTAGTTCCCTTAAAACTATAACTTAATTTATATTCTCCTTCTCCAAAAAAAGGACTATAAAATTTTCCATTAGGATGAATTTCTAGAGTATCTTCTACATGGGGATTCTCGCCTATAAACTCATTATGATAATTCATGTTTACATATTTCCCTACAATCATTTTATCATAAAAAAACTTGTTATAAAAATACAAACACAAACAAAAAAATAAAAACAATATAATTTTTTTCATAAACGAAATTATTTAAATGTTGTAATAAAAATATAGGTTTGCTCAGTATTAGCTTGTCTATTATCAATTATTTGATAACCATTTAATGTCCAAACCCTTTTTACATCTCTTGAATGATTTTTAATAAAAGGTAAGTGGTAATAATATGATGTTCTAGATTTAGTATCCTGAATCAGATTAAAAATATTATCTCCAAGCTTATAAAAATTAGCTATATAACTGCCCATCATTTGGGATTGACCATTATTTGAGGTTAATGGAATATCTAATAACCCAAAATTAATTTCTGTTCTATCTTTCGGCTCTCCAGATTGATAAAAATCAGCTTCAGCTTGTAAAAAAAGATAATTATTATGTATTTCTATATTAGCTTGATGAGTACCTACAAAAAGACTACTCTCTGGCCCAATACCTTGGTCCCATTCATCATAAATTGTACGCCAATTAACATCTGCACCTCTAACATCCCCAGAAACAGCTTTTCTTCCACCTGTAACTGTATTCCAATTTCCCTTATTATCAGTAATGTGAGTTATTTGAGAACCTGGTTTAGAAACTCCATTTTCATCAATATCATCTGTATGATAAAAATCGACTCCTATACTATCTCCTTTGGAACTCACTTTTATCCAATTACCATCCTTATCCTTCTCAAATTCACCATCAACACTTCTTCCTGTAGGATCATTATGATTAACAGGATTATTGTAACAATATACGTACGGATTAACACTATGATACTTCTCAGCAAATGGGTCAACACTCATCCAAACACTCACTTTTGGATCATAATACCTAGCTCCATAATAATACAAACCCGTTTCTTCGTCTAGCTCTTTGCCATTAAACTTATATGGAGATTGGTAGAACTCTGTGCCTTTCTGTTCTGCCATGGTTTCTCCAAAAGGTAAATTTAAGAAAAACTGGTAAGCATTACCGTTAAAATCTGTTAAAAATGTACTAGTACCTAAATGGTCTGGGTGGTAAAAGTACACTGGTGTAGCTGTAGCTTTATTTTCTTTTGCTTTTACACCGTCAATATCGCTCAGTTCTTCCTCAATTTCTTCATAAGTATATGTTTTATACTCTTTAAACTTAGCTTTACCCATTTTAGCTTTGTCTAAATAAAGCTGCAAATCTGCTAGCTGTGTGGCTTGAAGTTTTTTATAATCTAGGGGTTCTTTGCTTTGCTCTTCATTGCTATCATTGGCTTGTCTATTACCATTTTGATCAAAGAAATCACTACCCTCTTCCCCTATCTTGCTCACTACTCGCTGTGTGCCAGCATAATAATGCTTACTATATATACCGTTTTCGTCAATTACTAGGAATGCACTAGGATAAGAAATGTAGTTATTCATCGTTACTCCCGGAGGATCTAATATCGTTCCGTTTTCAAATGTAGCTTCCACATCAGAATTAGCTTTTAAGATACGTTCGCCAGCAGCATCATAAATGTAGTGTTGTAAGGAGTTGTAATTGTCGCTTAACACGCGTAATCTGTTAGATTCGTCCCAAAGCATATCTCTATTATCTCCTTGACTAGTGGCTTTATTAATTAAATTACCATTTTCATCATAACTAAAATACTCTTCATCACCTGTAGAAGCATTTGTAATCATTGAAACTTTATGAGTACCTTGCAAATACTCATAATTGTTGTCGTAAGTATTTGGTGTAAAAGTATTGCTGTTTTTAAAATGATATTGTGTTTTTTGCGTTATACCATGTGTATCATTATATTGCATTGACATGTTATAATCACTATAGTAATCATTTCCTAAACTAGCTTGTTGTATATCTCCATTGAAGTTTCCTTCTGCGAATGTTATTCTATTTAATTTATCATAAATAAAATTGTGGGTATAATTTCCACCCATATAATTTATGGTTGGACCCGCTGAGTTATTTATACTAGTTACATTACCAACGTTATCATACGCATAATCGTTGTTAAACAAGTCTTGCCCGTTTGAAGTTTTTACATTAAGATTATTTAAACGTCTTAACTCTGGTGTGTAATTATAAAATGTTTGAGTTTCATTTCCATATAATAGATAAGTTCGTTGTTCATAATAATCATAATCTATACGCTGAATGTACTCATAATTATTACCGTTTACACTACCATTCATTTTAGAAAGATTCCCTCCAAGATCATATTCAAAATTCACTTTTTCTCCATCTGGATATATCATGTTTTGTAATCTATTCCAGCTGTCATATATAAATTCTGTATCAAAAGTTCTAACAGGCATTGTTGGAGTAGGCCCTACAATAGTTCTTCTGTTGTGAATCATTTCTCCCATGTTGCCATACTGAAATTCTTGTGTACCTGAAGCATCTGATTGATAGACCAATCTTCCTGTTTCGTTTCCACTATTTCCATATTCATAAACAACATTACTTATACTTGTAGACCCATCTGGATTGTCAGGATAATTGATAGCAATTAAACGTTTTATATAATATTCATACGTTATTTCTTGTCCAAGATTAGCAAGATTAGCCGTTTGTAATGAAATTAAATTACTTGCAATGTCATATTTAAATGTTGTCATTCCATTATCTGGATGACTAACTGAAGTTTTTCTTCCAAAACCATCATATTCATAACTAGTAGTAATAGCTTCTGCATCGGTGTAAGACAATAATTCACTTATGGCATTGTATTCAAAAGTTGTCCACAAGTCGCCATTAGGGCTTTCGTTCATTGTTGAAATTACTCTCCCAAAAACATCTTTATAGTTTTCATTAACAATATCTTGACTTCCTTGATCAACTACAGATCTTGTTTTTATAGCCATGATACCGTTAACATCTTGATCCAATGAGTACTCCATACTACTTTCACTTCCAACAGGGTCGAAAGATTTTGTTGGTCTGTCTAATTCATCATATTCTGTTCTAGAACTCAAATTAGAGTTATGTTCATTAAGCCTAAATTTATCAGCATTATTTTTTAATTCGTAATACGGATGGAATTGCTCAATGCTTCTCCCAAATTCATCAAACCTAGTTTTACCGCTAATAGAAAGAGCTTCTTCAAAAGCAGGATCAAGAGGATTATTGTTTTTATCAATATATATATCTTTTTTAACTTGTATTGGTCTTGCTAAACCATCAATAAAGGTATATGTTTCTATATCATTAGTTTGATGTTGTGGATCATAATGTTTAGTTACAGCAACAGGTACAAAATTAGTTGAATTTACTCCTGTACTTCCTGAGGGCAAAGTGCTAAAATATGGATAATATTCAAATTTGATAGTATAATCTTTTCCACTTTGTTTTTCTTTAGGTGCTAAAATTAATATGTTTCTTCCAAAATCATCATATTCATATTTCATTTCGTTTCCTGCTAAATCTACTGTACTTAATATCGCATCAAAATTTGCATCATAAGTTGCAGTTGAAGTATAACCATATGAATCAGCTATTGAAGTTACATATTTATGAAACACAGAATCGTATTTATAATCGTAACTCATAGTAGAATTATTAAATCCAGGATATGTAATTTTAATCAGATTTCCATAGCTATCATACTCCATAATAGTTTCAGAGAAATCAGAAGTATCTAAATAAGCCTTAATACTTGTAATTCTACCTGTATTAGCATCCGCTTCTGTTGTTCTTTTTCGTTTAGTAATTCCACTCACTAATACTTTTATTTCAGATGGGACATTTATAATATTATTACCAAAATCATGATAAGAAATCATTGAGGTATAATCATCATTTGAGTTGGCAATATTTCCTTTATTTTTATATTCTACTACTCGTCCTTTTTCATCATAACTCATATTAACTTCTGTTATTAATTGAGGAGAGGAATTTAATTCATAAAGTTCAGAAAGAGTCCTTGTTAAGAGCACGGCCGCAGTTCTTCTTCCTTCTCTACCCCCAACATCAAAAGTTAGAGGTAATGCTGGTTCATTTATATCTATTTCATTGTTAAAATCACTCAATTTCTTGATTTCATATTCATTAATCGATCTGGAATATTTTTTTGTATCGTCATCACCCTTAATCACATACGATTCTTTTAATAATCCATTTAAAAAATAACTACTATTGTGATATTTTGAAACAGAAGTTCTGTAAATATCTGTAGGATCATTATTAGTATCAACAGCATAATCAATTACTTTAACTGTTTCGTAACCATAAAAATCTCTTTCTCTTCTGTCATATCTACCATTTTCATATACAAAATCTTTTCTATAAGAATCTTTACCGTCATTAACTTTATTGTAATTATCCTCGATTACAAGGCTACTCATAGTCCATTTTGCATGTGGATTATTATAATCAATACTCTGAACTTTATAATCTACCGTAAATTTTCCGCCTAAAGGATTAGTTACTGATTTAAGCATGTCTGTTCTTCTTATTCTAGAATGATAAACCCTAACCGTATTTGAATTTATTTCTTCAACAAAATCTTGGTATCCATCACCGTCAAAATCCATAAAGGATTTTTTAGTTCTATTTGTTGAAGTTCCTGCAGAAACAGAAGCATTTACATCTGGAATTTTTAAAGGAATTACAAAAAATATTAGATAAAGAGGGAAAATCATAGAATAAGTCCCTCCAACATTCGCACTTGCATTTGTAGAAGTAGAATTATTTGTGAAATCGAAAGAATCACTTATTTGAACTGCATTATCAACAAATTTATTACCTCTATTAAAAATAACCTCTATATTATCATTAGTTGAATTTACTCGATCTATTAAACCATCTCCATTTATATCCAATAATGTGTTTTGAGTATCCGAATCTGATCTTCCTAAAGACACTCCGGCAGAAATACTTCCATTGGCATAATTATATCCAATTCCTCCCCCAAAAGACTGGCTTGTTCCTTCTGCTAAATTAAAAGAACTCCATAAGTTATTTGAATTAAAATTAGTATTTCCTAGATTTAAATGAATATTTACACCGTTATTCTCACGTGTTATTATATCTGCTAATCCATCACCATTAACATCTGCCCATAATCTAGATGTATTATTACTTCCTTGCCCATAATTCCCAGAAATACTTGCAGAACCTTGGGGATCAGCATAAGATTTACTAATAACTTTCCCAATCATTAATTTACCATTAGCTGCTGGCATTGCGCCATCTGCACCTGCATTATCTTTACCAGACTTTGAAAAACTACCAGAAGCACTCACTCCCCAACTATTATTAACATCTGTGGACATATTTCCACTAAAAGCATTTCTACCAACTGGAGCATAAAGTCCACCTGTTTTTAAAGTATATTGTAATTGTCCTTCTGTTACAATATCAGGATATCTATCTCCATTTAAGTCTATATAATCGGTAAGGAAATTTGATATACCACCATTTGATATTGACCCAGAAGCATTAATAATTCCAAATCCACCACCACCTGAATAACTATCCCCATTTCCTTTACTAATCTTATCAATTCCATATGCACCTGTATTAGTTGAAGCTTGTGATATATTTATATCATCCTGAAAAGTAAACGACTGAGACATATTTGCCGCTCTTGATGAAAAAGCACTTGCATAATTTTCATCATGTAATCCTATCCATTTTTCAATATAACCATTATTTTCAAAATCTCTCTTGGGATTTGCAACCATAAATGGAAAATTACCATATCCTGAGTCAGCCAAAACTTGTTCAATTGATAACTCTAAAGCATTTAAATCAGTACTGTTAACATCTATGTTTGCTAAATTTGATAAAGTAGAGCTTGGTCCTGTTATATTTCCAGATCCGTCTATATTTACTAATAAGTCTTGTAATGTTTGTGCTTGTGATTGAGTAATTGTTAAATCTTCTTCTTTAATCAAATTTACACCAAGTGAAGGAACATTTATTGCATTTGTAGCTTTTGCAGGATTATATAGGAATAGTCCCCATTGACGATACATTGGACCAAATAATCCGATTGGTTTATGCATCAAATTAACTTCGTTTAAATTTATTGACCAAGTTGAAGTTCCGTCTGAAATATCTGCTATCCCTATACTATTTGAAATTTTCTGAAGCAAAGAAATATCTGTTGGATGATCTATCGCTCTATGAGAATCATCCGTATAAAAACCTACTTCAATCAAAGAACTAGTCCCAGTACCTAAAGGAACACTAGTTGATGGACTTATTGAAACTATTCCATTAGTGACAGTTATAGTTCTTTTTCCAACTAATGTATTATCTCTTTTTACAACAAAATTTAAAACGCCATTATCTGTTGCCGTAAATAATGAATTTGCAACTGACGGAAAAATGGATAAATTAGTTCCTCCAAATATTTGACTAATATCTACCCTCTGATAAAAATCACCACATATGTAAGGCTTATAAATACTATAATTAACTATTGGATATTTAGTCTCAGAGATCATAACATTGCCCTCTGCTCCAAGTGTACCAATAACCGCTTGTGGAGTAGTAAAAACTACTTTTGGTTTCCATTCATAAACTTTCCAGTTTACATTTGAACTTGAGGTTACTCTAAATAAAAACTGTGTTGTCGAATTCAAAGGGTTAGAATTTATTCCTATGTTTATGGAACTTAAACTTGTATTTGGAACAACACTACCATTTGGCGTGTTTGCCGAAATAATTTGTGAAAATATTATATTGTCCGAATTTGATGATTCGCTTGCAAGCCTTTGAATAATTTCATAAGTAATTTCATCTGTTGGATTGTTTACTGTAATCGGATCCCAAGTTATTTGTACAGTTCCCCCATTATTACTTGGGAAAACTACTGGCAATTCTTGAGACAGGATAAAACCATCACTATAGTTGCTACTATAAGGTTGTAGTCCATTTTGGTCGTTTACTGATAATAAAGAAGTGTTTACATATGAAACTTTAGGATCCCAATCCACAATTGGATTACCATTGGCTACAGCATGTGTTCTAAAGTAGATACGATCTCCTTTATTAACAACCAATGTATCTTGATTAGAGTTACATGTACTGCTATTAGTATTTATTACATTAGTGATTAATGGGTTTGTAATATCAAGTTTTGCACCAAATAACAAGCACATTTCATCTGCTTGATATGAACAAGTTGATAAACTATTGCTATTTTTAGATATATAGCAATTTATAAAATTATTATTTTGTGTTGGCCCATTACCAACAATCTTAATTATTGAATTATCATATGTATTTGAATTTGTTTGTATATTAAAACTATATGAACTCGGAAGGTTTGAATTTACTATTATATTAAACAACGGAAACTGATTTGTAAAGTTAGTTACAAATAAATCTCTTTGGCTTTGAAGAGTCATATTATAGGGAGAGCCTTGAACTAATACATTATCTAAATAAATAAACACATTATTAGGAACATTACTCGTATCAAAATAAATGTCAATCCATGAGTTTATACAATATGGTAAAACAAATTCCTTCTGTTTTTCAATTGTAATAATAGCCTCTTTAGTTAAATCAGTTAATTCAATAGTGTTTTCAATTTGAATTTCTCCATCAGCGGGAGCTTCCCAAACTTTAACCACATCATAATTTGGATAATCAACCTCTAAGTCTTCAGTAGGAGGTGCAACTGTTACAGGTTCGGCCACAATGAGCATATTTTCGGTATCTTTACTTTCAGGCTCAAAATATGGATTGCCATTACTATCAATTCTATTGAAATAAACCGTCCCATAATTAACTATATCCATAAGACCATCTGCATTAGCATCCGTAAAATACATAGTGCTTTTAGATTTGTTTTTAGATTTTTCCCAACCCACAAAACCGCTGGCTCCTGTAAACCCAATATTTATTTCAGTATTTCTTGACGAAGATTCGCCTTTAGACCTATAAAAATCAGTTATGTCATTATTTAAACTAGAAATTAAAGCATACGGAGAATCAAAAGAATGCGTAATAACAGGTTCATCATTAGTGTCGTATGTTCGGGTTATAGTATGTTTTTTCCAATACAAATTGCTACCTTGTTTGTAAACAATATCATCTAAACCATCCCCATTAATATCAATAATTGCTGAAAGAGACTCGCTTTCATCCCAACTATGACTGTATTTTTTACCTATCGTGATTAGTTTATTAATTGGGTTCCATCCAATTCCAATACCTAATTGCCCTCCGACACTGTAATTCCTTGACTTGGAAGAACCTAATATTGCAGCAGCACTATTAAAGGACGGAATATTTCCAGGAACTAAAAAATCAAAATTTAGAAAAGATGGACAATTTGAATCTCCAAAAGGGCCATAATAACTAACAGAAAAATTATCTAAGAAAGAATTGTAAGGATTTAGGGGAGAGAATAAATTATTGCTACTAAACTTACTTTTATATTTAAGAATATTATTTTGTTTACTTTGTGTATTTTTTCTAGATGTTTCCCAATTGACAGTTGCATAATAATTATTAAGCCATTGGTTTGCTTTAATTATGTTTTCTTTTCGGTTTTTTATTTCTCCTATAGTATTTTCGCGGTTTAATTCATTATAATAAGCATTCAACTCTAAACCCGAAAGCAGCATTAGTTTTTGGATAGTTTCATTATTTACAATGGTATTTCCTTTTTCATCTTGCCATTCATTTTTTCCTTTTTCCTGATTCAACACAAAAGTTCCTGTTATAGAAGAATCAGTTGTATTATCAGTAAAATCAAAAACGGTTGTATGAATAAGGTCATCAATAGGCAATTCTAATTCCTTGCCATCAGCAATCCATCGGTTTATACCATATTCTGTTTCTGTCTTTGATAATTTTAAGTTTTTCCAATCGTTTTTTAAATCAGATATGTTATTTTGTTTGGCAGAATTACATGGTAAAAATGGGAATGAATTTGAGACATTACTATTGATTGGAACTACTTGAATAGATTGTATTGAAGGATTTGAAGAAGTAATAGACACCTGATTATTCGGTAGCATAGTAGCTGTGGTACCTGGAAATTGTGTATTTAGATCCGTTTGAAACTGGTTAAATTGTGCACTGTTATTTAAATCATACGTTCCTAACGCAGTAGTTGCATTGTTTAGGAAAATTTGGGTGTTTATTTGTAATGTTACACTTTGACCGTTTGTTACATTACTATTATGATTTATATACCAATCCCAATTTGGATTATAATAACCGATTTGAGTTTGTTGTGATAATGAAAAGTTTTGGTATGAATAAAACGCTAAATGACACACCGTACGATTTACAGCATTAGAGTTACTAGAGGATAAAAAGACTGAACCATCAATATTCAATGTCGTGTTATACGCTTGAATATTACCTTGATTAAAAAAATTTGTAAGAAAATTCAAATATCGAGATTCGCAATCTGGATTTTCAATAACATTGTCTGGAGTAAAAGTAATAGGATATGAAGGACATCTATTAAAAGTAGGGTCATTATTAATTCCATGAACTCCAAAAATATTATAACTAGTTGCGTCAAAAACAACTCCATTTTTCGTAAGGCTTTTGAGTCTATTTGAGCTAACAAAACAACTAGGCGAACCCGAGTTATTTGTGTCTTGAATTGTATAAATTTCATATTTATTTATACTAGCTTGTGGAGCCGAAAATCCAGCAATTAAACATGCATTTTGAACCACAGGACAACCATTATTGCTTACTGGTCCAGCTTCATCTATACATTCATCCACGTTATTACAAACGCCATCATTGTCGTTATCATCACAAGGTGGTGGAGGCACATCGTTACAAATGGTTTGGGTAATGCTAGAAGAAAAATAAACATCTGTTCCTCCTTGGTCTAAATCATCATAATATTCAAAAGTATGTGTGTAGAAAACAGTATCATTCTTATCTAACTCACTAACAGATTCTAATCTTCCCTTTTTAAATTTACCGTACCCTATATTAAATTGGTACTTTCTGATGATATCTGAAGAATTTGTTTGTTTTACTTCTATATTATTTAAAAAATAAGGTTCAACCTGTTTTATTCCTAATCTTCCATTAATAGATATATCTTCTCTATAATTTGGGTTATTAACAAAACTAACTTGATAGCCATAATCAGTGTCGTTATATCCTGTATAAAGTATTTTTTTTACATGAAAAACTATACCACCATTTAAATTTTGATTTAAACCAGTTTGCCCGCTAATCGGATTTTCATTATTATTATCATATTCATATTTCATAATATTTTTAAAAACATCTTCAACCATAAACAATCCCCAATGAACTATGTCATCATTATTATTTTTAATAACTGCATTTGGCTCTACTCCATTTTCATTTCCTCCATACCAGTTAATAGTTCCATCAGTATTTGTTACTTTCCAATAATAATTTGTAGGATTAGTTCCTAACCTTTCAATTTTAGCAAAACTTCCTTGTTTACGAGGCGTAAAAATTGCATTTGTGATTCTTGGTCTTTGAATTGTTGAGAAAATAGAAGTCGTTCCTGAAACCGCATCATAGTGCCTATTGGGCATCCAGTTAACCATTTCTCCTTCACTATTTTCAATATTCTCATACATTAATTGTTCTCCATTCAAAGTGTAAATCTCCGATTCATTTTCCGGGTCTAACAATGGAGTTCCCCATCTAGTATCGATTGAAATTGCTGGAGTATTGATATTCCAACCTTGTCCAAGCCAACCATTTCCACCTTCATTACTATATTGAATAGCCAACTGAGGTTGCAATCCATTTCTACCAGCAGGAATTTTTATAGGATAACTGATATTTGCATCTCCTTTTTGTGAAACTTCAGGAGGGCTTATAATTGTCATTTCAGATGAAGGATCTACAGCTTTAATATCATTCATCATAGTAGGAGTAAAACCAGCTGTTTCTGGACTTTCTGGTGTTTGAATTATTCCATTTATATAATCTGTAAAATGGTTTGTTGATGAAAAAATAGTTTTATTTTCAGTGTTAATTGAGTCTCTATCAACTGCAACCCAACTTTTTGAATTAATATTAAAATAAAATGTTTTTATATCATTGTGAGAATATCCCTTTGGTAATAATTTTTCATCATACTCCAACTCAATAGAAACTGGATTCATAAACTTAGTCCCATCTGGTAAAAATCTATATGCAAAACCGCCTTTTGTGACATTAATCATACCCGAAGACATAGGAGCAATATCTACTTTTCTTAATTTCAACAAGCTAATTTCTTTATCCTCAGCTAAAGCACTATCGTTAACTATTAGTGATGTCCCATCAGCTATAAAACTAACATTTGTCTTGGCTTTTACAAATTTACTTACAGATTCAAAAACATTTTCAATTTCATATAAGTCATCAGCTTCAACTAAAAAATCTAAACTAACAATGTGTTGTCCTAACAATCCTTTATCATCATAGGCATTAATCATCACAAATTTTCTATCTCTTATCTCTTGTGATAAAGTGAAAAATCCTTCAAATTCTCCATTAAGGAATGTCAAAGGTGTTTGCTCTACAAAAACTTTTACATCATCATTAAAATTCTTCAATAAGCCCTTTAAATAAACCTTATTGTTTTTAATGTAATTAATATCAGTTGAATTTACAACTAATACAGTACTAAGTTTTTCTTCATTATTTACATCAAATTCTAACCTTACATTTTTAACTTGATATTGTAAATTTGCATTTTTAGGAATACTAAATAAAATCTTGTTTTCTCCTTTTGCGAACCATTTTATATCTAATTCTTCTTTTTGAAATGACCATTTGTTTTGTTTTTTTACGATATAACCACCTGTTGAATATCTATCGTTAATACTTCTCGAGACACCATTAAAATCTTGAACACCATACAATTCATACGTTAAAAAGACTTTTACATTTTCTTTTGGAAGTTCTTTAATATTAAATCTAAATAAATTATCTGTAGCATCATCTAATGGACTTGATTTTGACACACCAATTACGCCCTCACTAATATCAGGAGTTAAAACATATGAAATTGAATTAGTATTAAATCTTGAATTGTTATTTTTTATTTTAAAGCTATCATCACCTTTTATTTTCTCTTCTTTTTTTATTAATTCATCATTATTTATTTCATCTATCTCCTCTAAGAACGAAGTACCTACATAAGGCAAAGGTTTTTTATAATTAATATAATTAACGATTAAATTCTGAGATGGAGCAACTATTGAACTATGTAAAAATGCTACCAACATTACTTTATGAAATGCATTAATTACTTTTTTATTTATTCCTAAAATTTTATTCCTGTTTTCCATGTTAAGAATTTTATTTTATTAAGATTTTATTTGTTTCAACAACACCATTAATTGCAATGAGAATAAAATAAGTTCCAGATATTTTAATATTGTCTTTATATATATATTCTCGTATTTTACCAAAATCTTTAGTTGACAATATTTTTCCATTCACATCTGTCACTTTTATTGACACATCAGATAATTCAGTTAAATTAAATTGAATGTAAAAATCATCGGTTTTATCTACTGGATTTGGATATATTCTATACTTACTATTCAGTTCAGAAAAATCAACTTTTAATATTGATTCTTCATTAATTGGATCAGGGGATTTCACTAATGTAAAAAGATAGGTAGAATTTGAATGCCAAGTAACATCATCAAATATGATTTTATCATCATTATTTATTGATGCTTTTACATATTTTGCATTTTTATAATTAAAATCAGAATGATTTAACGAATCAATTGCTAACCATATATAATCTTTTTCTTTTTCTTTATTAATTTTCTCTAAAGGCATTCTTTCTTTATCAATAATGATCTGAGTTTTATACACTTCGTTTTTAGAAGAAAAAGTTTTCATTTTCCATACCCTTCCTATTTTTTTTAGTTTACTTTCAGTATTCTTCTCAAACCAGCATTCCCCATTATTATCTCCCCATAAAATAAATGTTTTATCGAGTAATTCAGCACTATTACTAAAATTTGTTTCTTTAATTTTATTAATACCAATAGTTAATCCATCATTAGAAGAATTTTTAGATTGTTTTTGATTCAATTTATAAAAATCATCTCTACCGATGCCTGTTATTCTATTATTATACTCATCATTATCTTTTGCATTCCATAGAGTATCTTTATTTGAATTAGTATAATTTCTCTCTTTCATCAATGAAATCCCATATTTTAGTGACAAATAACTTTCAATTGACTCTCTCTCTTTGTCATTTATAAGTTTTGGAATATAAATCAATTCCAATAATTGATTTTCATTTTTTTTATTTTTAAAAAAAATATCATCAAAGACAAAATCTCCCTTTTTTCTTCCAATCAATGAGTTTTTATTGTACATATAATTTAAAATAATACCTGTTTTTACATCACCCCTATTAAGTAGAATGTCTTTATCAATCGAAATTTTTTTGTTACTTATAAGGGCTTTATACAATCCTCTTTCTATAGAAAATAAATTATTTTCATGCTCTAATACACTATTATAAACAATGAATAAATTAGATTTTTTTTCAATTATATTATTGTATCTTTTTTTAATTTTTTCATTAAAAAAATCTACCTTAGGATTATAATTTAATTGATTTAATGTTTCAGTAATAATAGTATCATTAGAAATACCTTTTAACCATATTACACTCTCAAAATTTTTTATAATATTTTGAGAAAAAGCGTTTATGTTTAAAATAATTATTAAACAAAATGTTAATTTAACACATGAAGTCTTCATATATAGATTTATTTAGTAGTAAAAACAATTTCAAACATAAATAAAATTATTCATTATATAATTACGGTTTTACCGTAAATTTATACTTATTAATGTTTTGTTAACAAAAGCTTGCTATTTAACCAAAAAAAAAGGCTTTTATCGAATTTAAAATAAAAATTTTAAATCATTACAAATAACAATCTGACAAATCGTTTGATTTTTTATAAAAAAAAACTTACTAAAAAATAAAAAACATTAACAATATAATACTTCTAAAAACTATTCTTTACTAGTTTATATCTCGTAGTTATAAAATAGATAATTATAAATAAAGTTTGAAATATAGAGACAAAATTTGAATGCATGAAAATATTACTATCTATTAGATTTTAGACTCAGTAACAAAAAAATTATTGATAAATAAAACTATTATGATTATTCTTAATGATTTTACAATATTTAAAGGTATTTTTATAGATGCTTATTAAAGCCTTAAGTCGATTAAATTATTTTCAAGAAATAATCCCAAAAAAAAAGCTCCAAACATAGTTTGAAGCTTTTAGTACTCAAGGCGGGACTTGAACCCGCACGGGCATTACTACCCACTGGATTTTAAGTCCAGCGTGTCTACCAATTCCACCACTCGAGCATTATATTTTGGTAGTTGAGCGAAAAACGGGGTTCGAACCCGCGACCTCGACCTTGGCAAGGTCGCGCTCTACCAGCTGAGCTATTTTCGCGTTTTGTAAATTAAACTCAAAAAAAGACTAGATTAAGTAGAACAGAATCACACTCTAAATGAGCCTATTTTCACTTGTTTTGTTTAAGAACTTCGCCATACTTACGTATTGCGAGTGCAAATGTACACTATAATTTCAAATTCGCAAACCTTTTTAATGAAAAAAAAGCAATAAAAAAATAAATCTCTGAATTTGACTGCCTTACAAATAAATTATTTTACAATCATTCGTTTAATTTCATTTAATTTCATCAAAGCTTCCACAGGAGTCAATGTATTTATATCCAAATTGATTATTTGTTCTTTAATTTCTTCTAACAATGGGTCATCTAAATTGAAAAAACTCAACTGCAATTCATCATTAGCTGCTTTTATATCCATCAATTCATTTGAAGAATGTTTTTTCTCTAATTGTTTCAATAGTTTTTGCGCTTTTTGAATCACAATTTGAGGCATTCCTGCCATTTTAGCCACATGAATTCCAAAACTATGGGCACTTCCTCCTTTGACCAATTTACGAATGAACAAAACCGTATCTTTCAATTCTTTTACCGAAACATTAAAATTTTGAATGCGATCAAACGTGACTTCCATTTCATTTAATTCGTGATAATGTGTGGCAAAAAGTGTTTTTGGTTTATTTGGATGTTCGTGTAAATATTCAGCAATCGCCCAAGCAATTGAAATCCCGTCATAAGTTGAAGTTCCTCTTCCTATTTCATCTAACAAAATCAAACTTCTTTCAGATAAATTGTTCAAAATAGAAGCGGTTTCATTCATTTCCACCATAAAAGTAGATTCTCCCATCGAAATGTTATCGCTTGCTCCTACTCTGGTAAAAATCTTATCCACAATTCCCATTCGAACGGCTTCAGCTGGCACAAAACTTCCCATTTGAGCCAACAACACAATCAAAGCGGTTTGTCGTAAAATAGCTGATTTCCCCGACATATTTGGCCCAGTAATCATAATGATTTGTTGGTTTTTCCTATCTAAAAACACATTATTGGAAATATAAGGCACACCAACGGGTAATTGTTTTTCAATAACTGGATGTCGTCCTTCTGTAATTTCCAAATCAAAACTATCATCTATTTGAGGTTGCACAAACTTTTGTTCAATAGCAATTTGCGTAAAAGAATTTAAACAATCCAGTTGAGCAATTAAATTAGCGTTCAATTGAACAGGCTTTATATAGGTTGACATCCAAGTAATCAACTGCTCAAATAATTGATTTTCTATGAGTTGGATTTTCTCTTCTGCTCCAAGAATTTTGGCTTCGTATTCTTTTAATTCTTCAGTAATGTATCGTTCGGCACTGACCAAAGTTTGTTTACGAATCCAATCTTGAGGAACTTTATCTTTGTGTGTATTCCTAACTTCTATATAATATCCAAAAACATTATTGAATGAAACTTTCAAAGAAGTAATTCCAGTTTTTTCGCTTTCACGAAGTTCTAAATCTTCTAAAAATCCTTTTCCTTTGGAAGATATAGCTCTCAATTCATCTAATTCTTCATTTACTCCTGAAGCGATAGCATTTCCTTTATTAATAGCAACTGGTGCTTCTTGATTTAAAGTAATTTTAATTTTTTCACGAAGCAATTCACAAGCATGCAGATTATCTCCAATTACTTTCAATGAGTCGTTATTAGATGATAAGGCTAACTCTTTTATAGGAATAATGGCATCCAAAGAATCTTTTAAATAAATGACTTCTCTTGGCGAAATTTTACCAGTTGCTACCTTTGAAATCAAACGTTCTAAATCAGAAATTTGCTTGATTTGAATTTGAATTTTCTTTAAAATTTCTTGATTTTCTTTGAAATAAGCCACAACTTCATGACGGCTTTTTATCTTAACTGCATCTTTCAAAGGCAATGCCAACCATCGTTTCAACAATCGTGAACCCATGGGTGACAAGGTTTTATCAATTACATCTAAAAGGGTTACCGCATTTTGATTGGTAGAATGGTATAATTCTAAATTTCGAATGGTAAATCTATCCATCCAAACATAAGCATCTTCTGCAATTCTTTGAATGGAAGTGATGTGTTGGATTTTATTGTGCTGGGTTTCTGACAAATAATATAAAATGGCACCTGATGAAATGATTCCTTCTTGCAATTCTTCAATACCAAAACCTTTTAAAGAATTGGTTTGAAAATGATTCGTTAAACTTTCAAAAGCATAGTCTTGTTTAAAAACCCAATCTTCAAGAAAGAAAGTGTGGTAATCTTCTCCAAAAACTTCTCTAAATTTCAACTTGAATTGCTTTGGAATTAAAACTTCACTGGGTTGGAAATTTTGCAACAATTTATCAATGTATTCTTCATTGCCTTGTGCTGTTAAAAACTCACCTGTTGAAACGTCTAAAAAAGAAATTCCGATAGAAATTTTTCCAAAATGCAAAGCTGCTAAAAAGTTATTAGATTTGGATTGCAACACCTCATCATTCATGGAAACTCCTGGAGTGATTAATTCAGTCACACCTCGTTTCACAATAGTTTTGGTCATTTTTGGGTCTTCTAATTGATCGCAAATTGCAACACGAAGTCCAGCTTTAACTAACTTTGGTAAATAGGTATTTATAGAATGATGTGGAAAACCTGCCAAGGCTGTTTCGGTCTCAGAACCAGCACCACGTTTGGTTAAAGTTATTCCTAAAATATTGGCAGCACGAACAGCGTCTTCTCCAAAAGTTTCATAAAAATCTCCTACTCTAAACAACAAACATGCATCTGGATATTTAGCTTTAATGCCATTATATTGCTTCATTAAAGGAGTTTCTTTGACTTCTTTGGATTTAGATTCTACTGCTGATTTTTTAGCCACAATAATTTATTTTAGGTAATGCTTGCGAAGTTACAAAAATCAATGACAATTTCAATTTCAACACTAAAATTCAATTTCATAAACTTTGAAACTTGAAACCAATAAAATATCTTTGCCTCATGAAAAAACTAGCCAACGAAGAACTAAACAGAATAAGCAAAGAGGAATTTGCAGCAGCTGAAAAAACTCCAATTATCATTATTTTAGATGACATAAGAAGTTTACACAACATTGGTTCTGTCTTTAGAACTTGTGATGCCTTTTTGATTGAAAAAATTTATTTGTGCGGCATTACGGCTGTTCCTCCAAACAAGGAAATTCATAAAACGGCTTTAGGTGCTACTGAAACGGTGAGTTGGGAATATGCCAAAGATGTTTTAGAAGTTATTGAAAAATTAAAAGCTAAAAAGGTTAAAATTTATTCGATTGAACAAGTAGAAAATTCCATTATGTTAAACGATTTTCAACCTGAAAATGACACAAAATACGCTCTGATTTTTGGAAACGAAGTAAAAGGTGTTCAACAAGAAGCTATCAATTTAAGCGAAGGTGTTATCGAAATTCCTCAATTAGGAAGTAAGCATTCCTTAAATATTTCGGTTAGTGCTGGAATTGTTATTTGGGATTTGTTTCAGAAAATGAATTAATTGAAGAAGTAAACCTCAAACTTGTCATGCTGAACTTGTTTCAGCATCTTACCTGAAATTTTAGAAGCTGAAATGAATTTAGCTTGACAAAAATCGATTTTTTTCTATGCTCTTATTAATCTCTTCCAACAAATAAACATAATCACTCTGTTTTTTGATAAAATCTAAATGAGAGATATCGATAACTAAAACATTCAAATCCGTTTGTGTTTTGATGTAATCCAAATAACCTCGATTGATTTTTTCTAAATAATCCGCTGGAATTTCTTGTTCGTAGCTTCTTCCTCTTTTTTTGATGTTTGCCAAAAGACGTTCCGTATTTTGATACAAATACACATATAAATCAGGTTTAGGCATTTCTTTGTGAATGATGTCAAACATGGTTTTGTATAACCTAAATTCATCTTCAAGCAAAGTAACTTTAGCAAAAATTAAAGATTTGAATATATGATAATCAGCCACAATAAAATCTTTAAACAAGTCAAACTGAGCCAAATCATCAGTTAATTGTTGGTATCTATCAGCTAAAAACGACATTTCTAACGGAAAAGCATATCGGTTTTGATCTTTATAAAATTTAGGCAAAAACGGATTATCGGCAAATCGTTCTAAGACTAATTTGGCATTACAATCTTCGGCTAATTTTGTAGCTAAAGTAGTTTTTCCAGCACCAATATTTCCCTCAATAGCAATATAATTAAAGTTTTGAAGGCTTAATTTTTCTATAGGTGAAGCTAATTTTTGGATAACTTCACAATCACTTTCATCTTCGCAACTTAGTAGTAATTCTACAATAGATTTTTTAAATTTTGGATGTGTCCAATTCAGATTTAAATCCTGCATAGGCAACAACACAAACTTCCTCTTATGCATTTGTTGATGTGGAATTTCTAAATTTTCGGTTGCAATAATTTCCTCGTTGAACGCAATAATATCAACATCAATAATCCTAGCTTGATAACCTAATTCATGCGTGCGAGTTCTGCCTAATTGCTTTTCGAGTTTTAAAATTTGAGCAAGTATTTTTTGAGCAGATTTTGAGGTATAAATTAACACTGCACAATTATAAAAAGGTTCGCTTTCAAAACCCCAAGCAGGTGTTTCATATACCTTAGAAATTTTTATAACTGAAGCAATTTTATTGTGTATAGAAGAAACACAGGATTGAATATTTTCCAATCGGTTTCCTATATTACTTCCTAATGATAAAATTACTTGATTTTGCGACTTCATAGTTGGCAAAAATAACGAACTATTTTAGACTTATAATTTATGAAATCTTTTTTTTATGAACATGTAACTTTTTTGTTCCTTTGCACACTTATATAGACAACAATTAATATTTTAAAAATGAGATTTTTAAGTAACGTTTTATCTACTATAGTTGGATTATTTTTATTTTGTTTTATTTTTTTCTTTTTCATCTTGATTATTGGAGTCATTGCTGGAAGTGGTGATGGAAAGCCTAAATTAGACAAAGACTCTGTTATTGAATTAGATTTATCTGAAATCACCTTAGATTATAATGGAAAATTTGAAGCAAGTCCTTTTGATGCTCTTTTAAATGAAGGCAAAAAAGCAAGTGTAATTGAAGTGATTGATGCCATTGAAGCAGCAAAAACAGACAAAGACATTAAAGGAATTTCTATACTAAAAAACAATTCATCTTTAGGCTTAGCGCAAAGTAAAGCCATCCGAAATAAATTAGAAGAATTTAAAAAATCAGGCAAATTTGTATATGCTTATTCTGATGTTTTGATGCAAAATGATTATTATTTGAATTCTATTGCTGACCAAATTTACTTAAATCCTGTAGGAGAACTTGACTTCAAAGGTTTGGCTTCGGAAGTTATTTATATGAAAGATTTACAAGAAAAATCAGGTGTAAAGTTTGAAGTTATTCGTCATGGAAAGTACAAAAGTGCTGTTGAACCTTTCTTAGCACAAGAAATGAGTCCAGAAAACAGAGAACAATTAAGTGAATTATTACAATCCATTTGGCAAACCGTAGTAACAGACATTTCAAAAAGCAGAAAAATTGATGTAGCTACTTTAAATACTATTGCAGACAGTTTAGGAGCAAGAACACCCAAATTAGCATTAGCCACTAAATTGATTGATAAAATTGGATATGAAGATGAATATCACGATTTAATTCGCACCAAACTAAAAGTGAAGAAAGACGAAGAATACAACAAAATTTCCATTTCTGATTATGCAAGTATTGCCGATTCTCCTTCAACAAATTTTACAGCAGATAACACAATTGCCGTGATTTATGCACAAGGAGAAATTCAAGGTGGCGAAGGTTCTGTAAATATTATTGGCGAAGGATCTGTTAATCGTTCTTTAAAAGAAGCTCGTGAAGACAAAGACGTTAAAGCCGTTGTTTTACGTGTGGATAGTCCAGGAGGAAGTGCTTTGACCTCTGAACTAATTTGGAGAGAAATTGAATTAACTAAAAAAGTAAAACCCGTTGTAGTTTCTATGGGTAATGTTGCTGCCTCTGGTGGATACTATATTTCATGCAACGCTAATACTATTTTTGCTGAATCAAGTACTATTACTGGCTCAATAGGTGTTTTTGGATTATTGCCTAACTTAACTCAAGTGGGAAAAAATATCGGAATCAATGCTGAACAAGTTAGAACCCACAAAAATGCAAGTGGCTATAGCGTTTTTGAACCTTTAGATGAAAATTTCAAAGGCGTTGTTTTAGAAAGTATTGAAGATGTTTACAGTACATTCTTAAAACGTGTAGCTGACGGAAGAAAAATGACTGTTGAACAAGTTGATGCTATTGCTCAAGGAAGAATTTGGACTGGAACTGATGCTGTTAAAAACGGCTTAGTTGATAAAATTGGTGGATTAAATGATGCCATAAAACATGCCGCTACTTTAGCAAAAATTAAAGATTTCAGAACTGAAAATTACCCAGAATATGAAACTAATTTTGAAGATTTATTGGCTAACATGTCTGGTATTTCTATTTTTAAAACCAAAGAAGATTTACTAAAAGAACAAATTGGCACAGAAGCTTACTTGCTTTTAGAAAAAATTAGAAAAGCTCAAAACATGAAAGGTGTTCAAGCTTTAATGCCTTATGAGTTAGATATAAAATAGTTTATTAACGATTTCTGGATTTTCAGAAAAATAGTTTTAAAAACCACTAATGAAAAATTGGTGGTTTTTTTATATTATTAATTTTGTTTAATTATATTTGTTTTAAATTAAACAAAATGAAGATTGAAGATAAACTTTTAGCTCAAAAAATATATTTCATTCTTGGAGGTCTTTTTATAGCATCTCTTGTAGTTTCTAATTTGATATTTCAAAAGTTTTTTTATTGGTATCCTTTTGGTGATGTTACTCTTTTTGGTGCCAAGTTTTTTGAAATCTCTGTTGGTATAATTCCTTATCCAATAACATTTTTAGTTACAGATATAATTTCAGAAATTTATGGGAAAAAGAAAGCCAATCAAGTAGTTACCGTTGGAATTTTTGCTTCTATTTTTTCATTATTAATTGTTTTTATAGCCAATGAAGTTCCTGCAATTGAAACTTCTCCTGTCAATAATGAATTGTTTAGTAAGGTTTTTGGTCAAACTGCTTTAGCTGTTTTTGCATCTATGACGGCTTATCTTTTTGCACAATATATTGATATTCATGTTTATCATTTTTGGAAGAGACTTACAAAAGGTAAAATGCTGTGGCTTCGCAATAACTTCTCTACCATAACTTCACAAGCCATTGATACATTTTCAGTATTATTTTTATTGTGTTCTTTCAATATTATACCTTGGGATATTTTTGGAAAATTATTTATAAGTGGTTTTGCTTTTAAAGTTTTCATAGCACTTATGGATACACCATTTATGTATTTAGCAGTTTATTACTTTAGAAAAAAATTTCAGTTGAACCCAAACGAAGAGCTTCTTATCGATTAATTTAAATTCTATAAAAATTTATTATAATCTTAATACTTTCTTTTTCAATTTGGTATTACTTTTGTTTGTAGTAAAGTCTAAATGTTTTCTATAAATCAATTGTTATGTTAAAAAAAATATTAAAAATCACAGGAATAACACTTTTAGTTCTAATCATAGGATTGATAGCTGCTCCATTTATCTTTAAAGATAAAATTAAAGAAATGATTGCAAAAACCTTAAATGAAAGTGTGGATGCAAAAATTGCTTTTGAAGATGTGGATTTGAGCTTTCTCAAAAGTTTTCCTCAAGCGAACGTAACCATTGATAAATTAAGCATCATCAACAAAGCTCCTTTTGAAGGAGATACTCTTTTTTACAGCGGTGAAACTAATTTAAAAATGAGCATTAAAGAACTTTTCAAAGATGCAACTGAAACTATAAATTTAAAGAGTATATCTACTGAAAATGCTGTTGTAAATATCATTTTCAACAAAGATGGTCTTGGAAATTATGATATTGCTTTAAAAGACGACAAGCCAGAAAATGAAAATGAAAGCAAACCATTTGCCTTGAACATTCAAGATTATAAAGTGGAAAATCTTCGTTTTACTTATTTGGATGAAGGTGCTGACATGAAAATGGTTTTAGACAGTATAAATCACTCAGGAACGGGAAATTTTGCTGCACAAAAATTAGATTTAGACACAAAAACAACGGCTAAACTTTCCTTTGAAATGGAAAAAAATAAATACATGAATAATGTAGGCATCACTTTAGACGCAGTTTTAGGAATCGATTTAGACAAAATGAAATTCGAATTTAAAGACAATAAAGCTCTTATAAATCAATTGCCTTTAGAATTTGATGGCTATTTACAAATGGTTGAAGCTGGTCAAGAATATGATTTAAAATTCAAAACTCCAACTTCTTCTTTTAAAAACTTTTTAGGATTAATCCCTGAAGCTTATTCTGGAGACATTAATAAAGTAGAAACATCTGGAGACTTTACTGTTAATGGTGTCGTAAAAGGAAGTTTAACGGAAACTACTATACCAAAATTTAATGTGGAAATTGCCTCAAACAATGCCATGTTCAAATATCCTGATTTGCCAAAAGCTGTAAAAAATATTGTTATTGACACACACATCGTCAATGAAACTGGTTTAATGAATGACACTTATGTGAATTTAGATAAATTATCATTTTCAATTGATCAAGATGTATTTAATGTAAAAGCAAACATCAAAAATTTTGAAAATGCTTTGGTAAATGCTGAATTAAAAGGAACTATCAATTTAGCCAATGTAACAAAAGCTTATCCTGTGCAATTGGATATGCCTTTATCAGGAATTTTAAAAGCTGATGTTACTACTAAATTTGATATGAAATCTGTTGAAACTTCTCAATATCAAAACATTCAAAATTCTGGCAGTATGTCTATTACAGGATTTAATTATGAAGGACCAGAATTGGCTAAGCCATTCAAAATTAATAAGGCAGCTATTGTATTTAATACTAGTAAAATTCAGTTGAACGAATTTGATGCTAAAACTGGAAGTTCAGACTTGAATGTAACTGGAGCCTTAGACAATTTCTATGGTTTTATGTTCAAAAATCAGGTTTTGAAAGGTAATTTCAACATGAGTTCCAATAATTTATTGGTTTCAGATTTTATGGAACCTTCAACAACTACTACAACTGAAGGCAAAAAAACAACAGAAGCCGTTAAAATTCCTGCATTTCTAGATTGTACTATTTCCGCAAAAGCAAATACAGTGGTGTATGATAATTTAAATTTAAAAGCAGTTTCTGGAACTTTAGTAATTAGAGACGAAGCTATCGCGTTGAACAACTTAAAAATGGGAATTTTTGGTGGAAATATTGGATTAACCGGAAATGTTTCAACCAAAGGGAAAGTACCTACATTCAAAATGGATTTAGGTTTAAACCAAGTTAACATTGCTGAATCATTCACTCAATTAGATATGCTAAAATCAATTGCTCCAATAGCTGGCGTGATTAATGGTAAATTGAATTCAACAATTAATTTGTCAGGAAACTTAACTAATGATATGACTCCAGATTTAAAATCACTTACTGGAGATTTATTAGGACAGTTACTATCAACAACCGTAAATGAAAAAAATTCAAAATTATTGTCAACACTATCTTCTAACTTGAATTTTATCAATTTAGATAAATTGAATTTGAATGATTTAAAAGCTGCTTTAACTTTCAAAGACGGAAAAGTAAATGTAAAACCGTTTGACATCAAGTACCAAGACATCAAAGTCACTGTTGGTGGAACACATGGTTTTGATCAAGTAATGAATTATGATTTAAAATTTGATGTTCCAACAAAATATTTAGGTTCAGATGTAAATAATTTAATCGCTAAATTGACACCTGCTGATGCAAAAAAACTAGAAAGCATTCCAGTTAATGCTCTAATGACAGGAAGTTTTAGTGCACCAAAAGTAACAACTGATTTAAAAACAGCAACAACAAATTTAGTAACACAATTGGTTAAACAGCAAAAAGACAAATTGGTAGGACAAGGAACTTCAGCCTTAGGAAACCTAATTGACAAAAACAAAAAACCAGGTGATTCAACAAAAACTGTAATTCCCACAACAAAAGAAGAAGTGAATACTAAAATCGATGAAGCTAAAGATAAAGCCAAAGAAGACCTGAAAAACAAGGCTAAAGATGGTTTGAAAAATTTATTGAACAAGAAAAAGAAAGATGAGTAAAATAAAGTACGAAGTTTAAAGTACGAAATACAAAGTAAAACCCTTTTCATTTCTTTGGAAAGGGTTTTTATTTTCTATAAACTAATTCTCACCATATAACCTTCATTACTTCTAACATTAAAAACTGTACCATCTTCAAATAATAGATATTGTCCTTTAATTCCAGACACTTTTCCTGTGAATGATGGTGTTTTATCTAAACTTAAACTACTTATTTTTTTAGGATAATGCACCACAGGATAATGTAAATCCAATACTTGCTCGTCAACTGCAAAATGAGGCTTTACTTCATCAGGTAGCCAATCAAAAGTTTTTTGCCTTTCCAAAATTAAATCTACAGGTAAAATTTCGTTTTTCAACATTTTTTGCCAAGCTGTTTTATCTGCAAAATGATTTTTCAAAGCCACTTCTGTAATTCCTGCTAAATAACGGTTAGGTACCTCAACAATTGGTATTGCTTGCACTGCTCCTTGATCAATCCATCTTGTGGGAACTTGTGTTTTTCTGGTAACGCCAACTTTTACTTCACTTGATAATGCTAAATAGACTATATGAGGTTGCAACTGAACTTTTTTCTCGTAAACCAAATCTCTATCTTCAATATCTAAGTGTGCAGTACTTAATTCAGGTTTCATAATCCAATCGCCAACAGCAGCGCTAGTCATAAAGCAATCATAGCAAAATCCTTGTCGGAAAATTTTCTTCTGCTTTCCACAATTCAAACATTTATAACCTTGAAATACAATTTCAGTTTCTTTACCAATAAGTTGATTTACATTTAAAAAACTATTTTCAAAAACCAAATAATATTGAATAGGATTGCCTATTTCTGTTTGCATTTTGGTAAGTACACCTTCGTAAATCATTGTTGTAAAGTTTTTATATTAAAGTTCAAAATTCAACAAAAATTGTTATTTTTGGTAAAGTTATAATTCGTAATTCGTAATTCATAATTCACTTTTAAAAAAATGGCGTTTCCGTTAATAAATTCTATTGCATCTTTTATTTTAAAAAAACGTATTCATCAAATGGAATTGTTTTTAAAATATCCTAATGAGGTTCAAGAAGAGCTTTTATTCAGTTTATTGAAACAAGCCGAAAATACATTTATAGGAAAGAAATATGAATTTAATAGCATTACCAATTACAAAACTTTCACCGAAAGAATTCCGGTTTCAACGTATGAAGAATTAGAACCTCTTATTGAAAGAACCCGAAAAGGCGAACAAAATATTTTTTGGAATACTTCAATAAAATGGTTTGCAAAATCTAGCGGAACAACAAATGCAAAAAGCAAATTCATTCCAGTTAGTTCAGAAGCTTTAGAAAACTGTCATTACAAAGCAAGTAAGGATTTATTATGCTTGTATTTAAACAACAATGAAGACTCACAATTATTTGTAGGGAAAAGTCTTCGTTTAGGTGGAAGCAAGCAATTGTATGAAGACAACAATACTTTTTTTGGGGATTTATCTGCCATACTAATCGACAATATGCCTATTTGGGCTGAATTTAGTTCAACTCCAAGTAGTAGCATTTCCCTAATGGGTGATTGGGAAAGCAAAATGCCAGCCATTATTAAAGAAACCATTAATGAAAATGTTACAAGTTTAGCTGGTGTTCCAAGTTGGATGATGGTTCTTTTGAACAAAACCTTAGAACATACTGGCAAACAAAACATGTTAGAAATATGGCCTAATGCAGAAGTATATTTCCACGGTGGTGTAAATTTTGATCCTTATCGTGAGCAATATAAAAAGTTGTTTCCCAAAGATAATTTTCAGTATTACGAAATTTACAATGCTTCAGAAGGATTTTTTGCCTTACAAGATTTAAACAATTCTAACGATTTACTTTTGATGTTAGATTATGGCATTTTCTATGAATTTATTCCAATGAACACTTTTGGGCAACCAACTCAAAAAACCATTCGTTTAAGTGAGGTAGAATTAAACAAAAATTATGCTGTTGTTATTACTACAAATTCAGGTTTATGGCGTTATTTGATTGGTGATACTGTTAGATTTACCAGCTTAAATCCTTATCGTATAAGAGTTACAGGTAGAACAAAACACCATTTAAATGTTTTTGGAGAAGAATTAATGGTAGAGAATACCGAAATGGCTTTAACGGCAACTTGCAAAGAACTTAATTGTGAAATAATAGATTACACCGTTGCTCCTATTTTCATGAAAGACAAGCAAAAAGGAGCTCATGAATGGATGATAGAATTCAAAACATTGCCAGAAAACATCAATACTTTTAGTGAAGTTTTAGATAAAAATCTACAAAATTTAAATTCTGATTACGAAGCTAAACGCCACAATAACATGACATTAAATCCGTTAGTATTGAATGTGGCACGAACTAGTTTGTTTTATGATTGGCTAAAAGAAAATGACAAATTGGGCGGACAGCACAAAATTCCAAGACTTTCTAATGATAGAAATTATATGGAACAATTATTGCGAATGCAAACTGTAGACGTTTAATAAACATAAACCCGAGTTGAAAACTCTGAAAGAGTTGAAAAAATACTACTATGAAAAAATTAATTGTATACTTTTTACTTGCTTCATTTTTAATTTCATGCTCAAGCACACCAAGATATGGCTGCAATCCTAGAAGATGTGCTATTGATCTTACTAAATAAAGTTAAATAATTTTTGTAACAATTTTGACATTGATGAGTCTTATGTTCATCATCAATCAAATCAAAATTCAATGAAACTATTCAAAAAAGCATTTATCCGAGAATGTTTTAGTGCCACATCAATCTCAATTCAAAAAATTACAGTAATCCTATTATTTTTTTCAAGTAATTTAATCTTCTCACAAGAAGCGTTAAAAACTATAAAAATAAAATCTTCTGATGCAAAAATTGCTTGTTCTGACGACAACACTGAACGGTTTTACACTTTAGAACGAAAAGTAAATGATGAAGTACTTTACAACAAATACTTTAGTAAAACTGGCTGTGAATTTACCATTCAAGAAAATCTAGAAGCTGGAAATTATACTTTAACCATTTTTACCTACGAATATAACCAAGAAGTAATTTCTTTTGAAATAACAGCAACCAATAATTCTATAATGCTAGATGATGTTGTTTTTAGTGAAAAAATGACTAATTTAAAAGAAGTTGTACTTACAGATAGAAAAAAATACATCAAGATAGAATCAGACAAAACGACTATTAATGTCAAAGACAATCCTATGGTTAGTTCTGGGACAGCTTTGGATGCCATTAAGAAAATGCCTGGTGTAGTTGCTTCACCAACTGGTGGATTTTCATTAAATGGAAAACCAATTATTATTTATATTGACGATGCTCCAAATTCTTTGAGTGGAAATGATTTGAAAAACTACTTGGAATCTCTTCCAGCAAAAGCAATTGAAAACATAGAATTAATATACAATCCTGGTGCTTCATTTGATGCTAATGCCAGTGGTTCAGTAATAAATTTGGTTACAAGTTCCGTTCGATTAAAAGGAATTAATGCGAATTTTAACATCAATTATAATTTCAACAAATACCAAAAACCAAGTCCTCAAATCTTGCTAAATGGAAAGGAAAAAAACTTGAGTTGGCAAACCATGGTTGGTTATAATTATATAGAAAGTGAACAAAAATCGGAAAACGGACAAACTTTTACTTCTTTTGATCCTGACAAGAAAATTTCTCAAGAACGATTAACAGTTTCGACAAATCGCAATTTTTATTCGAGAATTGGAACTAATTACAAGCTTTCGCAAAAATCAAATTTGCTGTTAAATTATAATGTTACTTTGAGCAACAATAGAAATGAATTTGATGCACAAACTTTTGGTTCTGATATTCCAGATTATTTTAATGATGGAATTTCAAAAAACAAATCAAACAATCATGAAGTTAGTTTACAATACAAAACCAAACTTGATACGCTTGGCAGAAAGTTAGATATTATTGGCTTTTCAAATTTCTTCAATAACAATCCTAATTCATTTTCAACAGCAACAGAAAATAATACTAACAGTACGTTCATCACAAAAAACAACTTTGATTTACTGAATTATTATTTGAAATATGATTTTACGATTCCATTTCAGAAATATAATTTTACTGTAACTACAGGTGGAAAATTTAATCATTTGGATGTGAATAATATTGGGAATTATAATCTAAACAATCCTATTACAAGCATAATTGATTTTGATTATGAAGAATCCAATTTGGCTTTTTATGCAGAAGCTAGAAAAAAAATAAACAAATTCAACTTAACCGTTGGATTGCGTTTAGAAGATTTTAAAATCAATAGAACGGGAATTGTAGATAACACAGCTAGTAAAGTAGAGTTTTCAAACACCAATTTGTTCCCAAATGTAAGTGCTTTGTATGAACTAACTGATAATGTAAATATTAGTTCGTCCTATTCCAGAAAAATTAGACAACCAAATTACAACACTTTAGACCCAAATGGTAATAGTTTTGACCAATACAACAGTTCTGGTGGAAATTTACTTTTAAATCCTGTGTTTTTTGATAATTATGGTTTTAAAATCACAGCTTTAGATTATGTTCAAGTTGGAACAAATTATAGCGTTGCCAAAGACCAAAACTTCTTTGTCTTTAGTGCTGAACCTAATGAGTTAGTAAGTTCAAACACCTTTAGACAATTTGACCGCGTAAAGACTTTTAGTGCTTTTGCTAATTTTCCTATTCCGCTAGATTATTTCTTTAAAGGCAAGGAAGTTTTTATGGAACGTTTGAATCAAATTGATAAGATGAATTACATTTTTTTAAGTGTAAATTACATCAAAACAGCTATTGACGGTTATGATTTTCCTTTTAAACAAAAACCGATTTGGAATTATGCTGCTGAAGCTCAAATTCAATTGCCTTGGAACATCAAAAACTACATGACTTATTATATTTTACCTTCTGGAAACTGGGAAATTTATAACGTTACAAGACCTATTCAGCAATTTGATATTTCTTTCCATAAAGAATTTTTGAACAACAATTTAAAAATTGGTCTTCATGCTATGGATTTATTCAATCAAAACGAGATCAATGCTCAAATTGCTTCTCCAAACTTGAACACCAATTTTTATGAAAAAAATGACAGTAGAGTTTTCAGAATTTCATTGAGTTATAACTTTGGAAATCTAAAATTAGACAAAGAAAACACAACCATAGAAACCGAAAAAGTAAAAAGTGGTGGTGGTTTTGTAAAATAGCATTCAAAAAAAATCCCGATTTACAAGTAAATCGGGATTTTTTATTTTTAAGAAACAGCTTTCAATCGCTGCAATAAATTTTTATTTAAACTTTGTTCTGCATATTCTAATGTTACTAACAAGGTTTTTTCTTTAGAACCTGGAATATCAAACATGGCATCCGTTAAAATAGCTTCGCACAACGAACGCAATCCTCTCGCTCCAAGCTTGTATTCTAAAGCTTTAGAAACAATGAATTCCAAAGCTCCTTCTTCGATTTCTAATTCCACTTCATCCATTTCAAACAATTTTTTGTATTGTTTTACTAAGGCATTTTTTGGTTCTGTTAAAATGCTTCTCAATGTATCTGCATCTAATGGATCCATGTGTGTTAGAACTGGTAAACGTCCAATAATTTCAGGAATTAAACCAAAATCTTTCACATCTTTTGGAATTATATATTGCAATAAGTTGTCTTTATCGATTTGGTCTGTGTTTATAGATGAACTATACCCAACGGCTTGACGGTTTAATCGTTTGGAAATTATACGTTCGATTCCATCAAAAGCTCCACCAGCAATAAATAAGATATTTTGTGTATTAACTTCAACAAATTTTTGGTCTGGATGTTTTCTTCCTCCTTTTGGTGGTACATTCACAACAGTTCCTTCTAAAAGTTTTAATAACGCTTGTTGCACGCCTTCTCCTGAAACATCTCTTGTGATGGAAGGATTATCGCTTTTACGAGCAATTTTGTCAATCTCATCAATAAAAACAATACCTCTTTCCGCTTTTTCAACATCATAGTCTGCGGCTTGTAGTAAACGTGTTAAAATACTTTCCACATCTTCTCCTACATAACCTGCTTCTGTTAAAACGGTTGCATCTACAATAGCTAAAGGTACATTTAACATTCTAGCGATTGTTTTTGCTACTAATGTTTTTCCTGTTCCAGTTTGTCCAACCATCAAGATGTTGCTTTTTTCAATTTCAACATCGTCATCGGTTTGTTTTTGCATTAATCTTTTGTAGTGATTATATACCGCAACACTCATTATTTTTTTAGTTTGATCTTGTCCAATAACATAATCATCTAAAAAAGTTTTTATTTCTTTTGGTTTAAGCAATTGCAAATCAGCTAATAATTCTGACTTTCCTGTTTGCTTAATTTCCTCAATTACAATTCCATGTGCTTGCTCAATGCATCTATCACAAATGTGTGCATCAATACCAGCAATTAATAAATTCGTTTCTGGCTTTTTTCTTCCACAAAATGAACACTCTAATATTTCTTTTGCCATTTTTTTTGGTTATAGGTTATGGGTAATTGGTTATGGGCAAACCTATCGCTCATTTCCATTTACCTAATACCTGTTTTTTTAATTTCTTGTCAACACTTCATCAATCATACCATATTCTTTAGCTTCTGATGCAATCATCCAATAATCGCGTTCTGAATCTTTATACACTTTTTCAAAATCTTGTTTTGAATGTTGTGCAATAATATGATATAGTTCGTCTTTTAATTTTAACATTTCACGCAAGTTGATTTCCATATCAGATGCTACACCTGAAGCTCCACCACTTGGCTGATGAATCATTACTCTTGAATGTGGCAATGCACTTCTTTTTCCATCTGCACCTGCACATAACAAAACAGCTCCCATTGAAGCAGCCATTCCTGTACAAATTGTGGCTACATCTGGTTTTATGAATTGCATAGTATCATAGATTCCTAATCCCGCATAAACACTTCCTCCTGGAGAATTGATGTAAATTTGTATGTCTTTAGAAGCATCTGTGCTCTCTAAAAATAATAATTGGGCTTGAACAATATTGGCAATTTGATCATCAACGCCTGTTCCTAAGAATATAATTCTATCCATCATTAAACGCGAAAAAACATCCAATTGAGAAACGTTCAATTGACGTTCTTCCATGATATATGGAGTCATTCCTGTTGGAGTAATTTGTTTTACGATTTTGTCGTAATATAAATTATTTATTCCTTGATGCTTTGTAGCAAATTTTCTAAATTCTTTTCCGTAGTTCATATTTTTATTAAATAAGTGAATTATGTTTAAACAGATTCTGACATTAATTCAGAATAAAAAAACGTCAAACCGAAAGTTTGACGTTCAAAGATAATTATTTTTTATGAGAAATTATTCACCATACATTTCTTTAATAAAGTCTTGGTAAGAAACTTCTTTAGTCTTAGCTGGAACTTTCTCTTTGTATAAATTTATCATTTTTTCACTCATGATTTGTTCAGACAAACGCTTAATTTCCTCTTGGTTTGATAAAACTCTAGCCACTATTCCATCAACCTCTTCATCTGATGGGTTCATTTGACCAAATTGTACCATTTGTTTTTTGATTAAATTAGCTGTAAAAGCTTTTAATTCCTCAAAAGTAGTTTGCAAATTGTTTTCAATTATGACTTTACCTTCAATCAATTGATAACGTAAACCTTTCTCAGATTTTTCATATTCTTCTTCTGCTTGCTCAACTGATAAAGGGTTTTCGCCTGCATTTTGAATCCATCTTTTAAGAAATTGAGCTGGTAAATTAAATTTTGTATTATCGATTAACGATTCTGTTACATCGTTTAAGAACTTTTGATCTGCTTGTTGTGCAAATTGTCCTTCAGCATCTTCTTTAATTTTTGCTTTTAATTCTTCAACCGATTTTACATTTCCTTCACCAAACAATTTATCAAATAACTCTTGGTTAAGTTCTGCTAATTCTGTTGCGTTAATTTCTTCAATTGTAAAATCCACATTTACATCTAAACCATGAACATCGTCATGAGAAACTTTTAAATAATCCATTAATTTATGGTCATCATCAAAAAGTCCTTTTGTACTTAAAACAACTACATCTCCTACTTTTTTGCCTATGAACTCTTTTGCTGTTTTTTTATCTTTAAAGATATCTAATGCGAAAGTTGTTCTGTTCTCAATTCCTTTTTCTTCATTTGTAAATGTTCCTGAAACATCAAATCCCTCTTCAACTTTATCTTTTGGAATTAATTTTCCGTATTGTTTTTGAATACGCTCAATTTGTTCGCTCAACATAGTTTCATCAGCTATAATTGTAAAACGAGTAACTTTTGTTTTAGCTGTTAAGTCTACATTAAATTCTGGAGCTAATCCTAATTCAAATTCAAATTTAAAATCTTCTTTATCCCAATTAAAATCTTCGGTTACTTTTGGTAATGGGTTTCCTAAAATATCTAATTTTTCTTCAACTAGATAATCATTTAAAGATTTTTGTAAAAGTTTATTCACTTCATCAAGCAAAACAGCTTTACCATATTGTTTTTGAATAACACTCATAGGAACAGCACCTTTTCTGAATCCAGGAATGTTTGCATTTTTTCTATAATCTGCTAAAATTTTAGCTACTTTATCTGAATAATCTTCTTTTGCAACTGCTACAGTTACTATTGCATTTAATGCATCAACGTTTTCTATTGTAATGTTCATTTTGTGTATTTTTCCTATGAAAATTGGGTTGCAAAATTATAAAAATTTTACAACCCAACCAAGTTTTTAATGAATTGAAATTCAATTGTATAAAATTTAGCTTTTCTCTACAAAAATTTTATTCAGAATAGACTGACCAATGGAAAGCAATAAGCTAAAAAGTAAGGCATACCAAAATCCTGAAACAGCAAATCCATCAATTAATTTGTCTCCAATTAGAATGATTACTGCATTAATTACTAGTAAAAAAAGTCCAAGCGTAATTAAAGTAACTGGTATTGTTAGAAAAACAAGAATAGGTTTCAAAAATGTATTTAACAAAGCTAATACAACGGCCACAATGAGCGCAGTTGTGAAATTATCAACAGCAATCCCGGGAAGAAAGTGAGCTAAAACGAAGACTACGACAGTAGAAATTAAAAGTTTAATAAGTAAATTCATAATTATAATTTTATATTTTAAAGATAAAAAAAAGACATCAAAACTGATGCCTTTTTTTTATAATATTTTATTCTTGCTATTAATTTGTAGCCACTATATTAATTCCTGGAAAATAGGAAGGATTTAAAAATGGCAATTTTGATTTATAATGTGAATTAATAACTTTAATTATTTCATTAGCAATAACGGCATATCCTCTAGCATTTGGGTGAACTCCATCTAAAGAGAACAACACTTTATTTTCTGTAGCTGCACCACTAAAATAATTAGCTGTATAGATTGATCCTTCAACAGATTTTAAACCACTTACTAATTGACCTAAAATAGCGTTCATATCAGCAACTGCAAGATTTTTAGATGCAGCAATTGAAACGATTGCATTATTGTAAGCACTGGTTGCATTAGCAATAGCTGTTTTTTCTGATGGAATTAATACGTGTTGGTCTTGTAAAGGATAAGTAATTCCAAATCTATCTAAAGGAGCTGGTATCCCTGCTGGAGCAGTACCGATTACTCCACTAGTAGTTAATAAAACTAAATCATCAGCAGTAGCTTGACGTGCTTGTCCAAAAACACTACCATAAAATGCAGCCGTTGTAGCCCCTAATGTAGGTGTAAATGCAGCTGTCAATTGAGCTGATAAGTTAGTTAGTGACTCATCTTTGATTAGTAAAGGATTTCCTCCTGTTGTAGACAACAAGTTAATTCTTGAACCAGCTCCAAAAGCAGTTAAAGCTTGTTTTAATGGCCCATAAAGTTGTGCGTTCAATGCGTTTACTGTTGCTTCTCCTACAGCTACATTTCCTTGCCCTAAAGTAGTAGTTGTTAAAGGGTTGTAAGGAACTGTTGTAAAGAAAGGAATAGATGTAACACTTGGAATTGTAGCCACAACACCTTTTGCTCCATTAGCAGTTAATTGATCAATTATTGTGCTATAAACTCCAGCAAATAATGTTGGATCTGTTATATCGTTTGAGCTATAACTTGCTGCATTTGGATTTCCAGTTTGATCAGTACCTATACCTCCTGTAGTTGCATACGACAATACATCATTTGCTCCAATCCAGTTTGTAAAGAATGTTGGGTTTTTAGAAACTGCATCTCCTAAAACCGTTGAAGTAGCTGAAGTTGCGTGTCTAACATAGTATGGATTTGCCAATCCTAACTGAAGACCTGCGGCATTTCCATAGCCAGCAGCTAATAAATGGAAAGATTTTGCACCTGGAACTCCCATGTTATTATAAGCTGTTGCTTGAGGTGTTAAAGTAATTGTTGAAGTCCCTGAAATTGGCTGTGGAGCTCCAACAGAAGCGTTAATAACTAATCTGTTATTAAATCCAGGCAATCCAGAAATACCTCCTAAATTGTTAACATCTTCCACATAAGAAGGTTGTGAAAATGCTCCACCTCCAACTAATGCGAATTGTTGTGATAATAAATTAGGAAAAGAATACGTTTGTCCTACTCTAGAAACTGTTCCATCCATATAACCAGCGGTTAATGAATTTCCAACAGCAACATAAGTAGAGAAATCTGCTTCACCAGCTGAATAATTTGCATCTACTGCATTTTCAAATTCTGGTTCGCAAGAAATTAATCCTGCTGCCAAAAGCGTTAAATATATAAATTTATTTTTCATTGTATTTTTTATTTAATTAAAAGCTGTATGAAATACCTACACCTGGTGAGAAAACAGATGATTTATAAGTTCCTCCAAAATTAGGATTTGGCTGACCTGAAACTGGATCTGTTGAGAAATTGTATGAGTTATCGATTTCATCAAAATGAATATACAGGAATGAGAAATCAATACCAAACTTAGGATTCAATTGGTATGTTAATCCTCCAGTGAATGCATTTGAATCATTTCTTGGTGTTTCAGGAGCAAAATATCCGTCTTGAACTGGGCTTTCATCAAAATAGTAACCTGCTCTAAAAGTAAATTTATCATTTACTACATATTGTGTCCCTACTCTATAAGTGCTTGAGTTTTTATAGTTTCTTGGGTTTAAAGATTCTGTTCCATTTGCAAACTTTACATCTAAAGCTTCATAAACACTCCATAATGTATAGTTATAATCAAAAGCAACTAACCATTTATCTGTAACTTGATAAGATAAACCAGAAGTTACTTCAGCTGGTAATGGCAAATCTGCATTGAATGTAGTATTTGGAATTTGATTAAAAGAAGGTAAGTCAGCATAAGTTGCATCACCATCTCTAGCTTCCATAATTATTTCAGAACGGTAGTTAAGACCTAATCTCAATTTAGAAGTTGGGTTAAACATAAAACCTGCTGTATACCCCCAAGCAGAAATTCCTGTTGCGTCTAATGTAACATCTGAACCACTTCCGTTTGCTGACAATAATGGGTTTAAAGATAAATTTCTATTGAAGTTTACAGAACCTGTTGCATAGATTAAACCTCCTCCAAAACTAAACTCATCTCCAATTCTAACAGAAACTGTTGGTTGAACAAATATTGCTTTCAAATCAATATTGTTAACCAAATGTGCTCCTTGCCAATCTTGATCCCACTCAACAGAACTACCAAATGGTGAATAAACTGCTAATCCAGCTGTTAACCAATCTGTAACTTTATAAGTAGCATATACATTAAAAGGTGTTCCTACATTATCTGATGAAGCTGTCCAATTAAACTCAGAATTTTGAAATCTAGTTTTTGAAAACAAAGCACTTCCTCCTACTGATAAATTAAATTTATCTTTTAAGTAAGCCATTCCAGCAGGATTAAAAAAAGCAGTTTCTGCACTGTTCACTACAGCAACACCCGTATGTCCCATAGCTAATTGTTTTTGTCCTTGGATACTTACTCTATATCCTCCTGCAAAAACAGTAGAGCTAGCCAAAGCAAAAATTGTTAAAGAAAGTAATTTTCTCATAGTTTAATTAATGTGTTAGTTTTTTGAATTTGTTAAAAACAATACTTCAAATTTATAACAAATAATGAATTTAACAATTTTTTTGATAAAAAAATTATGCATGCATAATAAATTTAACTTTTTACTGCAGAAAAAGCATTGTTTTATCAAAGAATTCTGATGGCTTTTCAGCGTGTAACCAATGCCCTGCTTTTGAAATAGTTTCAATTGTTGCTATTGGAAAGTGATTTTTAATTAGCTCAAAATCTTCATCTAAGATGTAATTTGAATTAGAACCTCTTAGAAAAAGAGTGGGTTTAGAAAAAACACTATCAGACGGTAAAGGTTTACCAATTTCTTCGATTTGTTCATTAAAAACTTTCAAATTGAATCTAAAAGCTAGCTGTTCAGGTGTTTTCCAATATAAGCTTTTTAGTAAAAACTGCTTGGTTCCAATATCCTTTATGTAGTTTGAAATTATTTCTTCAACATCGTTTCTACTTGGTTTTGTTGAAAAATCAACTGCATTTAGTGCCTCTAATATAACTTGATGATGTTGTGGATAAAACTTTGGACCAATGTCAGCTATCAAAAGTTTTTCAATTAAATTTGGATGAAGTGTTGCTAATAACATAGCTGCTTTTCCTCCCATAGAATGCCCTAAAAGTATTATGCTTTCTAATTTATGAAATGAACAATACTCTTTAATGTCATTAGCCATATCTTGGTATGAAAACGCTTCGGAATGAAAACTTTTTCCATGATTTCGCATGTCTAACATGTGAACTTCATAACCCTGTTCTGCATATTGTGTTCCTAAAGTTTTCCAATTATCTGACATTCCTAAAAACCCGTGAAGAATTACAAATGGTTTTCCTTTTCCTTCTATTCTTGAATGTAAAATCATTTTAATTTATTTAAATACATGTTAACTACATTGTCAAAACCTAGATATAAAGATTCTGAAACTAAAGCGTGTCCAATTGAAACTTCTAGTAAATTAGGTATATTTTGTTTGAAAAATTGAATATTATCTAGGCTTAAATCATGCCCAGCGTTTATTCCAAGACCAATGTCGTTTGCTCTTTTAGCGGATTCTACATACATGTCTATACCTTTTAAATTGCCTAAACTATATTCGTGAGCAAATGCTTCCGTATATAGTTCAATTCTATCTGCACCCGTTTCTTTTGCACCATCAATCATCTTGAGAATGGGATCTACAAAGATTGAAGTTCGAATATTATTATTTTTAAATTCTTGAATTATTTCTTTAAGAAAGTCTTTATGTTTTATCGTATCCCAACCAGCATTTGAAGTTAGGGCATCATCTGCATCAGGTACTAGTGTAACTTGTGTAGGTTTAATTTGCAAAACCATTTCCATGAATTTTTCAACTGGATTGCCTTCTATATTGTATTCTGTGTAAACAACGTCTTTTAAATCGTAAGCATCTTTGTATTTAATGTGTCTTTCATCTGGTCTAGGATGAATTGTGATGCCTTGAGCTCCAAATTGCTGAAGGTCTTTTGCAACTTGAAGAAGATTTGGCACATTTCCACCTCTAGAATTTCTTAAAGTTGCAATTTTATTGATATTAACTGATAACTTTGTCATAACTTTGTTTTTTACTTTACAAAAATACAAAGTCTAATAAGTTTACTATTGTATTTATTTGATTATTTTGCAAAAGAAAATTGATAGCCATGCATAACTTAGGAAACTACTTAAATTTCGACATTAAACCCTTAAAAACAACTCAACCTATTGCAGATGCTCAGGATTTGTTTTTAGAAATCCCTTATTCTCATTTTCCAGTTAGTGAAAACGGCATATACGTTGGTTGTTTGAACAAAGACATAGCAAATTCATTGAATGAGAACCAACTCATTGGGGAAAACAAATTTGATTTTGAGCGTTTTTTTGTTAGAGAATCTATGATATGGCTTGATGTTTTAGAGGAATTTTCAAAAAACGAAAGTAACATAATGCCTGTATTGAATGAAAAAAACGTTTATATAGGATATTATGAACTTCAAGATGTTATTAAATTTTTTCAAGAGAGTCCTTTCTTAAGAGAAGAAGGAGGAATAATAGTAATCCAAAAAGCAAAAATAGATTACTCAATTAGTCAAATTAGTCAAATTGTTGAAGGAAATGGCGGAAAACTTTTAGGATTATTTATCTCTAACATCAATGAACAATTAGTAGAAGTGACTTTAAAAATTTCTCAAAGTTATATGAATGAAATTCTTCAAGGGTTTAGACGATATGAATATGAAATTATCACAGAACATCAGGAAGATTCCTATTTAGAAAACCTAAAAGAACGATCGGATTATTTGGACAAATATTTAAATATGTAAGATGAAGATAGCTGTTTTTGGACAATATTATCAAAACAATACCCTTGAAATTATTCATAAGGTTTTCAGTGTACTTGAAAATAAAGGTGCAGAAATTGTAGTCATTGAAGGTTTTTGGAAAGTATTAAAAGAAAATTTTTCATTTGATAAAAATTTTAAAACCTTTAAAGATCATTCCGATTTAGATAATGATTTTGATTTTTTAATAAGCATTGGTGGCGATGGAACTATTTTAAGAGCAGCAACTTTAGTAAGAGATAAAAACATTCCTATCATAGGTGTAAATGCAGGAAGATTAGGGTTTTTAGCTACTGTACAAGAGGAAAATATTGAAACTTTTTTACCTAAATTATTCACCAAAGATTTTAAAATTTCTAAAAGACGATTGCTCAGCCTAAGATGCAATCCTCCAAATAAAGATTTAGAAGACATCAATTTTGCTCTTAATGAAATAACTGTTTCAAGAAAAGATACAACTTCGATGATCACTATTGAAACCTTTTTAAACGATGAATATTTAAATTCTTATTGGGCAGATGGATTAATTATTGCTACGCCAACAGGTTCAACAGGCTATTCGCTTAGTTGTGGCGGACCAGTTTTAATGCCTGAAAATTCCAGTTTAGTTATCACTCCTATTGCTCCTCATAATTTAACTGCTAGACCATTAGTAATTCCTGATGACATTGAAATTAAACTAACTATTTCCGGTAGAGAAGACCAGTTTTTGGTTTCTTTAGACTCAAGAATTACAACAGTTACCAAAGAAACATCTTTAACCATAAACAAAGCACCTTTTGAAATAAATATGGTGGAGTTTATTGAAGAAGGTTTCCTAAAAACCATCCGAAAAAAACTACTTTGGGGTGAAGACAAAAGAAATTAAAAACTCTTTTTGACCTAATTATATTACTTTTCATTTTTTTACGTTACTAATATTAAGTAAAAAAACGCTTCTTTATGAAGTTAAAACATCAATATTGTTATATTTGCAATCTGAAAAAAATGAAAAGACTAGTTTTATATATATTTTTTATAGCATTTTTTAATTCTTCAAAAGCACAAATCCATGAAATTGGAGTGTTTCTTGGAGGAGCAAATTATGTTGGAGATGTTGGAAAAACAAACTATATCAATCCCAATGAATTTGGTTTTGGTTTAATCTACAAGTGGAATAAAAGTGTCAGACATTCTTATAGATTCACCTACACACAAGGTGGCATTAAGAGTAATGATTTAGAATCTAAAGTTCCTAGTAGGTATTTAAGAGGATATAGTTTTACAAACACTATCAAAGAAGTTTCAGCTGGAATTGAATTTAATTTTTTTCCGTTTGACTTACATCAATTTGATATGCAATACACTCCATATGTATTTACAGGAGTAAATTATTTTTGGCATAATGATTTTGAAGGAGACTATGTAACGCCTGGAAAAGGATTTGATAACGGCAGAGCATTTTCAATTCCAATGGTTTTAGGTTTTAAGGCAAGAATTGCACATTCTTTTGTTTTAGGAATTGAAGCAGGAGCAAGATATACGTTGTCTGACAATTTAGATGGAAGCAATTCTCCAAACGACAATTATGAAAGTTTACGCTTTGGAAATATAAATAGTAATGATTGGTATATGTTTACAGGAGCAACCTTAACGTATACTTTTGGTGAAAACCCATGTTATTGTCCACAAGGAACAAAATGAATTATTTAGAACAAATAGATCCTAAAAAACTGCCCAACCATTTAGCAATAATAATGGATGGTAACGGTCGTTGGGCTAAACAAAAAGGATATTTAAGAGCAATAGGCCACGAAAATGGCACAAAATCTGTAAAAGTCACCGTTGAAACTTGTGCAAAATTAGGCATAGAAAACTTAACTTTGTATGCTTTTTCAACCGAAAACTGGAACAGACCAAAACTTGAAGTAGACACATTAATGAAATTATTGATTTCTTCACTAAAAAAAGAAGAAGAAACATTAATGAAGAATAATATAAGATTAAATGCAATTGGAAATTTAACAAATTTACCCAAAAATGTAAACAAAGAATTGCATGAAGTAATAGAAAAAACAAAAAACAACACCCGAATGACACTGACTTTAGCATTGAGCTATGGTTCCAGAGAAGAAATCATTCAGGCTGTTAAAATTATTAGCAATAAAGTTAAAAATAATATAATTTCTGAATCAGCTATTGACGAATCAATTATTAATGAGCATCTTTACACGCAAAATTTGCCAGATGTAGACTTAGTAATAAGAACAAGTGGCGAACACAGGATAAGTAATTTTTTATTATGGCAAATAGCCTATGCAGAATTTTACTTTACTGAAGTATTATGGCCTGATTTTACAGAAAACAATTTGTATGAAGCAATTATTAGTTACCAAAAAAGAGAACGTAGGTTTGGAAAAACAAGTGAACAATTATAAAAGAAATTCTCTTTTACACAAAAATATCAAGTATAGTGCGATATTATTTTTATTTTTAGGTGTTTTCAAAATTTCTGCTCAAGAGACTAATTTTGAAAATGGTAAATCATACACATTAGCAGATATTGAAGTGACAGGAAAGGTAAACTACAATCCACAAACAATAATCACTTTTGCAGGATTAGAAAAAGGACAAAACATCATTGTACCTGGTGAAGAAATCAGTAATGCCATAAAAAAATTATGGAAACTTGGTTACTTCAATGACATTAATGTTTATGTCAATAAAATTCAAAATGATAGTATATACCTAGAATTAAACATCAATGAGCTACCTAAATTAGCCGATGTTAAAATAACAGGTGTTAAAAAAGGAAAAATTGAAGAATTAATCAAAGACAATGACTTGAAAAAAGGAAAAATTGTCAATGAAAACCTAATCACAACTACTAAAAACTACATCCAAAACAAGTATAGAAAGAATGGTTTTTACAATACTAAAGTTGTTGTAAACACCTTTCCAGATTCAACAGAAACAAACGTTGATATGCTTATCAAAATTGATAGAGGAGATAAAGTAAAAATCAAAAAAATAAATTTTGAAGGAAACGAGCAATTCTCTGATAAAAAATTGCGAAAAGCTTTTAAAAATACCAAACAAAAAAATCCAATTAGAATTTTTAAGGCTTCAAAATTCATCAAGGATAAATACGAAGAAGATTTAACAAATGTTGTAAATAAATACAAAGAAAAAGGATTCAGAGATGCCAGAATTATCAGTGACACTGTTCGCTATGATAAAGATAAGAATAGAATTTTCATTGATGTAAAATTAGAAGAAGGAAGAAAATATTATTTTGGAGATATTAGATTCTTAGGAAATACTGTCTACACTGAAGAATATTTAAAAAGAATTTTAGGTGTTGAAAGAGGAGACGTATACAATGGTGTACTACTTCAAAAAAGAATTGCCGACAACACAAGCCCAGATGCTGAAGACGTTACCAATCTTTATCAAAACAATGGGTATTTATTCTCAACCATCAATACTGTTGAAGTAAAAACAGAAAACGACACCATTGATTTTGAAATTCGAATAAATGAAGGTCCTTTAGCTTACTTTAATAAAATAACAGTTGTTGGTAACGAAAGAACAAATGACCATGTAATTTATAGAGAACTTCTAACCAAACCAGGTAGAAAATACAGCAAAGAAGCATTAGTTAATACAATCAGAGAATTAGGGCAACTTGGTTTCTTTGACCCAGAAGCTATTACTCCTAATTTTAAAAATGTTGATGCCGCAGCAGGAACAGTAGATATTGAGTACAGTTTAGTAGAAAAAGGAGCTAGTCAAATTCAACTACAAGGTGGTTATGGCGGTGGTGGTTTCATTGGAACCTTAGGATTGTCATTTAACAACTTCTCAATTAGAAATATTTTTAACAAAGATGCCTATAAGCCCTTACCTATGGGTGATGGACAAAAAATGTCCCTTAATCTACAAGGAAGCACTTATTTCCAAACCTATAGTTTAAGTTTTCAAGAACCATGGTATGGTGGAAAAAAACCAGTAAGTTTTTCAACATCATTATCTCACAGTAAACAATTTTTATACAATTTCTCAACAAGAGATATTGACAGATCACAAAGTTTTACAATTTCAACAATTTCTATAGGAATTGCGAAAAGATTAACCGTTCCTGACCCCTATTTCACACTTTCTCAAGCTGTTTCATTTCAATATTATAACTTAAATAATTACAATACTGGACTATTTACTTTTGGAAATGGAGCTTCAAGAAACTTTGCATATACAATTGGGTTAACCAGAAATAATAAAGGTTTAAATCCTATATATCCAACATATGGTTCTGAATTTAGTGTTACTGCTAAGTTTACACCACCTTATTCATTGCTTAACAATGTTGACTATGCAAATTTAGGAGATTTAGAAAAAAACAAATACAAATATGAAGGAACAGGATATACCTATCTTGACAATACTGGGGTAGAAGTATTAGTTAAACCTGGAGACTATGTTACAGAACTCCCTTCTAATTCAAATCCAAATCCTACAAAAGCATTTACTGTAGCAGATGCCGCAGCAGATCCAAGTAAAGTCGATCAAGAAAGATTTAAATGGTTAGAATACTATAAAGTGAAATTTAAAGCTGACTGGTATACAAAAATTTATGAAAAACTAGTACTGCGTTCATTAGGCGAATTTGGTTTCATGGGAGCCTATAATCAAGATAGAGGTTTAGTTCCTTTTGAACGATTTTATCTAGGTGGAGATGGTTTAGCTAACTTTGCACTTGATGGAAGAGAAACAATTCAATTGCGTGGATATCCAAATAATTCATTATCTTCGACAGATGGAGGTACTATTTACAACAAATTTTCGTTAGAATTAAGATACCCTATAACTTTAAAACAAAGTGCATCAATTTATGCCCTTTCGTTTTTAGAAGCTGGTGCTGCATTTAATGACTTTAAATCATACAATCCATTTAGCGTTCAACGTTCAGCTGGATTTGGTTTAAGAGTATTCATGCCTGCATTTGGACTATTAGGGATTGATTTTGCTCACGGTTTCGATGCGATTCCTGGACAAACTCAAAAAAGTGGATGGCAAACACACTTTATCATAGGTCAACAATTCTAGTATTGTAACCTAGGTAAACTAAAATAATATAAGTATGAAAAAAACAGTTTTATTATTTTTATTTTTAAGCACATCAATAGCTTTTTCTCAATCGAGAGGAATAAGAATTGGTTTTATTGACATGGAATATATCCTAGAGAAAGTTCCTAATTATGCAGAAGCTAAAAATCAATTAGAGATTAAGGCACAAAAATGGAAACAAGAAATTGAGTCCAAAAAAAATGAAATAAATAAATTAAAAGAAGATTTAAAAGTTGAAAGACCTCTTTTAACTAAAGAATTAATTGAAGAACGTGAAGAAGAAATCAATTATCAAGAAACTGAATTATTAGAATACCAGCAAAATAGATTTGGCCCAAAAGGGGATTTAATTGTACAAAAATCTGTTCTAGTTAAACCCATTCAAGATCAAGTTTTCACAATCGTTCAAGATATTGCTGAACAAAAAAAGTATGACTTTATTTTTGATAAATCTTCAGACATGACAATGCTTTTTGCTGCTGAACGTTTTGATATTAGTGATCAAGTTGTAAGACAATTAGTAAGAGCTGAAAAAAGAGAGCAATTAACTTCTAAGCAACTCAAAGACCAAGAAGCTAAAGATGCCTTAGAAGATATGCAAGATGAAAATCCTGAAATGGCAGAACGTCAAAAAATGTTAGACGAGAAAAAAGCAGCAAGAGAAAAATTAGTAGCCGATAAAAAAGCAGCATACGAAGCCCGAAAAAAAGAAGCCGCAGATAAAAGACAAAAATTAATCGACGAAAGAGAAGCCAAAAAGAATGGCACGCTAATTGAAGAAGATAATAAAAAAGTATCAGGTGATAATGAAGCTGCTACTGAAGAAGGTGAAAAAACTGTTCCTCAAGAAAAAAAACTAACACCAGAACAAGTTAGACAAAAAGCGTTAGACGATCGCAATAAAAAAATTGAAGAACGCAAAAAAGCAGCTGACGATAGACGAAAAAAAATATTAGAAGAAAGAGAAGCCGCTAAAAAGAAAAAAGAAGACGAAAATAAAACCGGAGAATAAGAATAAATTTAAAATTAAACACAAAAATGAAACAATTAAAATCAATTTTTATCGCAGTAGCATTTTTTATGAGTGCTCAATTTGTAACTGCTCAATCTAAAGTAGCTCATATTGACATGAGTGAATTAATGACAACAATGCCTGCTATGAAAACTGCTCAAGCACAACTTGAAAAAATTCAGAAATCATACGATGGAGAATACAATACAATGGTACAAGAGTATCAAACTAAAATGAAAAAATATCAAGCAGATGCTGAAACAGGAACTGTAACAGACGCAGTTAATGAAACTAGAGCAAAAGAAATGCAAGACATGGGAACTCGTATTCAACAATATAGAGAAACTGCAACAAAAGAATTACAACAAAAAGAATTAGACCTAGTAAAACCTATCATGGAAAAAGCTACAGCAGCCGTACAAAAAGTTGCAAGAGCTAAAGGAATTGAATATGTTTTAGATTCAACTGTTGGTTCAGGTGTAATGCTTGCTGATGGCCCAAATTTATTAGCTGATGTTAAAAAAGAATTAGGGTTCTAATAAAAACATTACTCAAATTAAAAACTGCATATCTTAAAACATATGCAGTTTTTTTTTATTTTTGATTCATAGAAAAATTTTATCTCTAAAAATAGCGTATGACAGAAAATAATCCAATTGGTCTTTTCGACTCTGGAATAGGTGGCACTTCAATTTGGAAAGAAATCAATAAACTTCTTCCTAATGAAAATACCATTTATTTAGCAGATAGTAAAAATGCCCCTTATGGATTAAAAACCAAAGATGAAATTATAGCTTTAAGCAAAAAAAATACGGAATATCTCTTAGAAAAAAACTGTAAAATTATTGTTGTAGCCTGTAACACCGCAACAACAAATGCAATTAAAGAATTAAGAAGTTCGTATGATGTTCCTTTTATTGGTATTGAACCTGCTATTAAACCTGCTGCTAATAATTCTAAAACACATACGATAGGTATTTTGGCTACAAAAGGAACCTTAAATAGCGATTTATTTCATAAAACTTCATCATCATTCGAAAACATAAAGATAATTGAGCAAATAGGCCATGGATTAGTTCAATTGATAGAAAATGGTGATATTGACACTCCTGAAATGTTTGATTTATTAAAAAGCTATCTAACTCCAATGATAGAAAAAAATATTGATTATTTGGTTTTAGGCTGTAGTCATTACCCTTATTTAATTCCAAATATTAAAAAAATTCTTCCCCCTAAAATTAAAATTATTGATTCTGGTAAAGCCGTTGCAAAACAAACCAAGAAAATTTTATATGAAAATGATTTATTAAATACCAAATCTAAGGATAGAAAAAATATTTTTCTTACCAATTCAAATCCAAAGGTATTAAATGCTATATTAGGAAATAAATATGCAATTATTGAAGAAGATTTTTGAAGTTACTCTTCAGTTTTAAACCAACCCGAATACATTACATAATTATTAGAGATTCGTTCTATTTCTCCAGCAAAATCACTTTGATTGATATCTTTAACTTTTTTAGCAGGAACTCCAGCATAAATACAACCTGATTCAACAACTGTATTCTGAGTAATAACAGCTCCAGCCGCAATAATTGAATTGCTTTCAATCACACAATTATCCATTACTATAGCTCCCATTCCAATCAACACATTATCTTTTACTGTACAACCGTGCACTATAGCATTGTGGCCAATGGAAACATTATTACCTATAATTGTTGGGTGTTTTTGATAAGTACAATGAATTACTGCCCCATCTTGAATATTTACCTTATTGCCTATTTTAATATAATGCACGTCACCTCTTATTACTGCATTAAACCACACACTACATTGCTCTCCTAATGTTACATCACCAACAATCGTTGCATTTTCAGCTACAAAGCAATCTGATGGTATACTTGGAGATTTACCATTTATTGTTTTTATTATCATAACAAAAAAAAGTCCCGTAAAAGTACGGGACGTTATATTTAATTAATTTACTGCCGGACAATTACAATCATATCTACTGTCTTTACAGAAAAGGTCGATACCTAAAGTGATTTGATGAAAACCACTATTATCAAACTTCACATCCCCAGTTAAATATGAGTAAGTATATGCAAACATAAATTTCTTATAATTCAAACCTAAAATAGGTGTTATGTATTGTAGTTTTTGTTCACCGATGCTTGCTCCATCAATAAATTGAGTACCATCAAAACTTCTTCTATAAGATAATCCACCCCAAACTCTACCAAACTCTAAGTTTTTATAAAGTTTTACGTTTAAATCGATTGTTTTCTCTTTAGTTTCATCAACATATTGAAACATTGTTGAAGGCTCTAATAACAATCCATTATCACCAATATTAAATACATAACCTGCACTCCACAAATATTTTCTCAAATTATCAGTTTCAATATCTGTATATAATTCTCTCTTACTCGCTATAACGTTTTTAACTGTAAAGTGTGTGTAAAAGTCTAAATAAAAATAAGAAGCTCCTAAATCAACATTGAAATATGAATCTTTTTGAACAATTCCACCATTAACAATCGGATCAAATGAAGGGTTTGAAATATAAAACGATGTTTCATCTAAATTACTTTGAACTAACCCAGCATTCATACCAAAAGACAATTGATTAAGATCCAATGTACTTCTTGAAAATCTTAAATGATGTGCATATGAAAGTTTTGCACCTGTTTGAGTATGGTATCCATTTCTATCATTAAAAACAATTGCTCCAATTCCTGAACGTTCTCCCACAGAAGAATTAAAACTTACAGTTTGTAAAGCTGGTGCTTCATCTTGACCAAACCATTGTTGACGTGCTGTTAATCTAATTTTAGCACAATCAGCAGCCCCAGCCATGGATGGATGAATTAAATAATAATTATCAGACAAATAATCTGAATAAACTGCTATACCTTCTTGTGAGAATGAGAACTGTGTAATAAACACTAATAATAATAAGTATCCTCTTTTAAAATTCATAATGTATTATCTTTTTAATGTAAAGTGAGCTTTAAATTGTTTTGGTACTAGAGTACCGTCTATTGTAATTTCATAATAATCTACGGTGAACCAATAATCCGTTGCAGGTAGTGGTTGGCTGTTTAGAGTAC